>Ga0207433_10010623_pt1 | contig 14275 bp, 15 predicted proteins | sample YelNatPaOPGAMG01_FD_187559 | JGI IMG/M metagenome (GOLD analysis project Ga0207433, IMG submission 187559) | Hot spring thermophilic microbial communities from Obsidian Pool, Yellowstone National Park, USA - OP-RAMG-01 (SPAdes) (version 3) | ecosystem: Environmental > Aquatic > Thermal springs... | reverse complement strand
AAGCCTCTTCAGCCATGCCCCAAGGTCGCCCCGACTTGCCCCACCACTCAAGTTCGTTGTCCAGAAAGTAGCCCAAAAGCCAAGGGTCATCTTTGTTCGGAGCGCATCGTTGCTTCGCCCTCAAATCACAGAAGCGCTCAAACCTCGGGTCAAAAACATCGGGAAAGCCTGTCCAGTGAACTTTGGGCACGATGTCAGCGGTTGAAGCGAATTCGCTGCCGAACGCCAGAAATTCAGTATGAGCCAAACCTTGATAGCGAGCCTTGACGGAATTGTTTGCGCCCAGCACATTGAAGTTCCACGACAAAAGTCGCCTAACCGCTTCCTTAGCCCAAGCCTCTTCACTGCCATACTTGCGCTTGACATTTTCGTGGTAGGGCGCATAGCCCAACTTCTCACACCAGTGGACGAAGTAACTGACATGGTCTGTGCCAATGCTCAATGTCGGGTAGCCGTTTGGGTCAATGAGCCACCAAACGCCGTTGATTTGTTGGGTGCGGAAAAAGCCAGTCCCCTTAACGGGACGAGGGGCGTGGGGCGAGGGACGAGAGACGAAGGACGGATAAGTTTTGCGCTCTTGTTTCGGCTCAGGCACGATTTCGCTCACCTCCGCACTCACATCGTCAAAAGTTGCAACGAAGCCACCGCAAGTCAAAAATGGTCGCCCGAAAGTCACTGCCCGTTTGTCAAGCCGTCGAATGCAACGGTAACGCAATTTGCCGTCAGCGTCAAAAACTTCGCCGATAACTTGTCCCTTGCTCAAAGCGATGCGCAGCCGATATGGTCGCCCGTATTCCCAATCAAACCCGCCTGTGTCCTTTTCGGTCGTCAATCGGGTCGGTTCTTGGACATCGGAGAGCCAAACGCCGTCAAGCATCTGGTGAAGTTCAGCGAAATGGTTTTTGCCCTGCGCATCGGGCGATTCAACCAATGCGATGTGCCAAAAGTTTCGCTCGTCAACGAAAACGCCGATGCCAGCAATTTTCCACTCAGTGCTGATGGCTCGGTGGACAGTTAGTGTCGCTTCAACGGTGACGCTTCGCCCCATCGGAGCGACTTTCAAGATGGCGTAGCCTCGTCCCACAGCAACTTCTGAATGCATCATCCCGTTGCGAATTTCAAACCCGATGTCGGTCGTTTCCCAGTTAGGTTCGCCAGCGCTACCTGCAGGATACTTGCTGAAATCGTCGGAGAAGCGGAAAGGTTGGGGTGCATTGGCTGAAGCGAGCCAAAGAACGAGAGCCATGACAGCACTCACAACCCATGCCAACTTTCGCATAATCGTCCACGCTCCCTTCAAAAGACCTCGCGCCTTGACCGCAACAAATTTTGTCGCCCTCAACGCAAATTATCCGCCAGTCGGGAAAGGTTGCGAGTTGCGGGTTGCGCGTTCAAAGAAAAAGCTCTAACCCTCAACTCTCAACCAGTCTCAACCCGCAACGCTCAACCCAATTTGTCCACCGGCTGAAGTCGGTGGCTACAAAAACGAAGCCTGCTGAAGCAGGCTAACTTGAGAAGTTAAGAGTTGCGGGTTGAGCGTTCAAAGAAAATCTCTAACCCGCAACTCTCAACCCGCAACGCGCAACCCACGTAGCAGGCTTCAGCCTGCTTTGCATTCGTAGCCACCTACCTCGGGGTGGTCAAGCTTCATCGTGGCAAAATTTCGCTGACGAAAAAATTTGCGTTTTGAGCAGGTGGTTGGCATGGATGTTGAGGTTAGGCTGGCCAAGAGGAGTGACTTAAAGGCGGTCAAGAGACTGGCAGATAAGCACAGGCATGAGTTGGGTTTCGTCAAACTTGCCGCACTTGAAAAAGCCATCCGAGAACGCCGACTGTTCGTTGCAGTTGTTCCTTCATCCCTTGTCCCATGTCCCCCGTCCCGTGTCCCTCGCATTATTGGCTTCGTTCACTTTCGTTGCTGCAAAGACGGTCACGCGACGATTTACGAGATAGCGGTTGCGCCAGATTGGCGTGGCAAAGGTGTCGGTCGCAAACTCGTTAAAGCAGTTTGCGCTCATGCACGCTTGCACTCCTGCACTCGCTTGAGGCTTAAATGCCCAATTGACTTGCCAGCCAACGGCTTCTACCAACGGCTCGGTTTCGTCCGCATCGGCATTGAAACTCACGATGGCAACCGCCGCCCCCTCGCCATTTGGGAACTTGACCTTCTGGAGTTTGTTTCCTTAACGCTCAACTCTCAACCCGAAACCCGATGGCAGTTCTATGTCGGCTTGACAGCCGATGCGTCATCCATCCGAGGTCTTGTCCGTCGCTTTTACGAGGGCTATGGTGGTCAACCGCCCTTTCACCCTTTTGAGCGCATCATCGTTTCACCCCTCTTCGTCCCTCCCGCAACTTTGCGCCTCCTCAAATCATGGCGTGAAGGTTCATCTCCTATCCAGTCGCCAGTCGCCAATTGCCAGTTGCTCATTTTCGATAGCGGCGGCTACCAAGTTCAGACGGGCAAACTGACTTACGAGGAACTTTGTCGGGAGTTGCGGAAGACTTACGAGCGAGAGACTTGGGCTGACTTTTATGTGTTGCCAGACCATGTCCCGACTTCCCGTGACAGCGATGCCGAAGTGGAACGCAAAATCAAGGAGACACTAACGATGGGCGAATTGTTTTTGAACTGGCTCAGTTCCGTCCCACGCCCCTCATCCCTTGCCCCTTGTCCCTTGCCCCCTGTCCCATTCGTTAAACGGGTGATTGGTGTCGTTCACGGTCGGACGGTCAAGCAAATTCGGGAAGGTGTCCGAAAGTGGCACGAGTTGGGCGTTCGTTACATCGCTTTCGGCAGTTTCGGGACATCGGGAAGGGACGGGAGCGTGAATTTGCTTTCCCAAAACAGCCTAAAGTTGCTGAAGGCACTTCAAGACGAAGCCCTTTCGCTTGGGATGAAGTTCCACATCTTCGGCATCGGCAACCCAACCTACCTCGTTCGTCTCAAAAACGAAGGCATTGAACCCACCAGTTTTGACAGCACAGGCTGGTGGAAGGCGGGAGGGTTTGGGAACTTGCTATTTGTCGGAGCGCCGCAACTACACTTTGCGCGATACTCCGCCAGCATGGGAATGGTGTCAACTTCAAAGGCTAAGGATATGAAAGCAGCGGTCCAACATGATTGTCCATTTTGTTCGAACTTGCGTGCTCTCAGAGATTCTCGCTGGCTTCGTGTGCTTCACAACTTAGTTGCATTTGCGGAAGCGGTTCAAATCGTCATGGATGGGGCTCAAAATCCGGACTTGCTCCTCAAAACGCTGAGGCGGTGAGGTAACGGTGGAACGCGACGATTTGCCGCCCTTGCTCAAGCGGTTGAAAGGGATTAGCAAGTGGCTCGTTTGGCGAAGTGAGTTAGAAGAATTTTTGAGCCGGTGTTTGTTGCTTGACGACGGTTGCGCCAAAATTGCCGTTGAAGTTGCGGCGAACTGGGCAGGGTGGCGTGAAAGCGTTTTGGAAACACAAAAGCGTAGTGAACTCCTTACTTATGTCCGGCTCAACCGTTTGCTCGGTTGGGGCGAAAAATAAATGGTCAACCAAGGAGGGTGATTGTAAATGCCTTTGCTGAACCCAAGCCTTAAGGAACGATTGGAGGCGTTACTTGCCGAGTTACCCTCAGACAAATTGGCGTTGCTGGTGGATTTCGCCGAATACTTGAGAGACCGTGAAGAATGGGAGGCAACTTGGGAGTTGCTCAGCGACCCAAAGATGAGGAAGGATGTCATGGAAGGTCGACGCCAAGCAGAACAAGGAAAGGGGAAACCTTGGCGGGAGGTTCAAAAGCGTGTTTCTCGTCAAATTGACACCAAAGGCAGAAAAGGCATATCGTCGCCTTGACACTAAAACCCGTGCCCGTGTTGATAGGGTTTTGGAGCGCTTTGAGCGAGGCGAATTCCAACATCCTAACATCTGTGCTCTGCGCGGAGAACTCGCAGGCAGTCTACGCTATCGCCTCGGCAAGTGGCGCATAGTCTTTCGCGTGGACTACAAGCAACGCGTCGTTTGGATTGAGGCTATAACAACTCGTGGTGGTGCATATCGTTGAGAAACAGCGTTGGCAAAGGTAGCAGATCAAGAAGCAACAGGCGTTAGCATTGGAAGCCGGGAGGCGAACAGGCAATGGCAAAACCCAAGGGCGCAAAACGGTTGCCTTTCCACATCCAACACAACACAACGCCAATTGTGGTGGCAAAAACTTTGCGATTTTCCACAAACGAATGGATTACGCCAGAAGAATTGGGAAGGGCTTTGGGTTGTTCCGTAGGAACTGTCGAAAAAGTCGTTTCACCTGCTTTGCGCCAAATCGGCATTTTGGATGGTTGGCGGTTGGATGAGTTTGGGGAGCGGTTAAAGGTTTTGGGGCAAAGTTATCCCGACCTTTTGGCGGAAGCACTTCATGTCCACCTTTACACCCTTCATTGGCGTCAACCCGACGCCTATTTCTCTTTCGCCTATGCAACCATTTGTGATTGGCTTTGGGAGCGAAGGGAAGTGGCACTGACGGGAGAAGTTCTTTCAGAACTCGTTGGGCTTGTAGTTCAGCGAAGCGCCGAGTTTTACGGCATCTCCGAAGCAGAAGTCGCATTCAGCACAAACAGCGTCCGAGGCGCTTTGAACTGGCTCAAGGGACTAAACCCACCAGTGATTGAGAGGTGCGAATTGAGCAAGCGCTTAACCTTTCGTCGCAGAAGGCATTGCCATCCACTTACGATTGCTTGGGCGCTCTCGGTCTGGTATCGGTTGAACGGAATTGGAGTCGGAGAATGGCTCGTTTGGCAAAGTGAGTTAGAAGAATTTTTGAGCCGGTGTTTGTTGCTTGACGACGGTTGCGCCAAAATTGCCGTTGAAGTTGCGGCGAACTGGGCAGGGTGGCGTGAAAGCGTTTTAGAAGCGCAAAAGCGTGGTGAACTCCTTGCTTATGTCCGGCTCGACCGTTTGCTCGGTTGGGGCGAAAAATAACAGTGTCAATGGGGTGATGCCAATGAAAGCGATAAAGGTTGAGTTGCCTGAAAAGTTGGCGCAGGAACTGGAAGCCTTGGTTAAGGAAGGTTGGTTTCGCGATGAAGCGGAAGCAATTCGCTATGCCCTCACCCACTTCCTCAACCGCTACCGACTTCAACTGACGGAACACTTCCAGCGAGAAGACATCGCTTGGGCGCTCAGATGGAAGGAGGAAAAGAAGTGAGAAAAGTGGTAGCGGATACCGGTCCGATTTTACATTTGCACGAAGCCGAAGCACTTCAACTCTTGGCTCTGGTTGGGGAATTATTTGTTCCAGAAGCAGTGCAGGCTGAATTGAATTCGCTTTTGCCAGGATGGGTGCACATCAAGCCTGATTGGATTAAAGTTCACCCGCTTTCCTCGCCCTTCCGTGAGGAGGCTATGAATTGGGTGTTGGCGCAATTGCTCAATGTTGGAGAAGCAGAGGCTATAAGTCTGGCAAGACAATTAGGTGCTGATTGGTTGCTAACAGACGACGCCGCAGCACGCTTGTTAGCGCAATCGCTCGGTTTGGAAGTTCACGGTTCTTTAGGAGTGGTGCTTTGGGCTGCTGCGGAAGGTCATATCAGTTACCTTGAAGGGGAAGAAATCCTGAACCGCTTGACAGCATCATCGCTTTGGGTTTCTGCCTCGGTCATCTTAGAAGCCAAGGAGGCATTGAGAAAAATTTGTGAAAGATAGATGCCTCAGGAGGCGAACAGGCAATGGCAAAACCCAAGGGCGCAAAACGGTTGCCTTTCCACATCCAACACAACACAACGCCAATTGTGGTGGCAAAAACTTTGCGATTTTCCACAAACGAATGGATTACGCCAGAAGAATTGGGAAGGGCTTTGGGTTGTTCCGTAGGAACTGTCGAAAAAGTCGTTTCACCTGCTTTGCGCCAAATCGGCATTTTGGATGGTTGGCGGTTGAGTGAGTTTGGGGAGCGGTTAAAGGTTTTGGGGCAAAGTTATCCCGACCTTTTGGCGGAAGCACTTCATGTCCACCTTTACACCCTTCATTGGCGTCAACCCGACGCCTATTTCTCTTTCGCCTACGCAACCATTTGCGATTGGCTTTGGGAGAGAGGGAATTGGGCGTTGGACGGTCGGGGCAAAGCGGAATTGGTCGGTGTAGTCGTCAACGCTGCTGCTGAAAAGTTCGGCGTGGACGCAAGTCAAATCGCTTTCAGCCAAAACAGCGTCAGCGGTGCGATTAATTGGCTAAAGGCGTTGAAGCCACCAGTCATCAAGGGCGAGCAAAAAGGCAGGCAGTTCTCCATTCGGGAAGCGTGTCCGGTTCAGACGCTTTTGTGGAGCATTGATGCCCTCTACCATCACCCTCAATGGCGGCGAGACTATTGGGTTCGCATCATTCTGGACGAAGAGCGCCTAATCCAACTTTGCAAAATCTGCCTCGTTGATTTGGACGGGTTGGAGAAGATGCTTGAGTTTGCGGTGCGTGTCTGCCCTCGCTTGAACATCGGCACAGAAGGTGGCTTTGGACGATGGCTCTTATTGACAGAACCGATACCCGTTGGCATGCTTTGGAAGTGAAGCGCGATACAACTTGGCGATATGGGATGACTTAACGGATGGAGGCTAAGGAATCAAAGAGGCGGAGAAACGAGCGGAAATTTGGCAATTGGCAAGATTTACCCGACGGGGGGAAGGCGGTATTGGTATGAGGTTCAGGGGCAAAAGGGTCGGCGCGCCAGATATGTCAAGGAGGTGGATGCCGAAGAGAATACCCGCCGCTTCTGGCAGGAAATTTACGACGAGAAAGGTCGCTTGGTGGAAATTCACGAAAAATTTCCCGTAGATAAAGGACATCAGCGTTTAGGTGAGGCGAAGGAGAATGATTGTCACGCGTGAAATCTTGGCATCCAAACTGCTGGCTTACATCAACCGACAAGCGACGCTGGCTGAGTTGGTTGACTGGGCTGAGCGAGTGATGCAAGAGGGCGATTTCGCTGAGGAAGATTACGAGACCGTTCGCAACATTGTCGCTCGGCTCGGCGTCGCCGATGTTGAGGGATTTAGGCTATCGTGGGACGAAATCGTTGAAATCTTGGAGCAGTTGGGTTACAAGGTTCGCGTGGAAGTAACTGGAGGGTACATCGCCTGATGCGCCAAACTTTTCGGCAGTGCAAGAGCACTGCCTTTCAGCGGGTGTGGGGAGATGAACAGGTTTGTGGCATTACTGAACAAAATTCGCAGGGAAGCGGATTGGTGTTGGTTGACCGAAAGTCAAAGGAAAGCGAGCGAACAACTGCGAGATTTTTTGAACATCAACGATGTCGCTAACTTGTTCGGCTTTCACGGTGTCGGCAAAACTTTTCTTGCTTGGGTTTGGCAGAAGGAATGGAAGAGGTTTGGGTTTGGGCGCATCGCTTATTTCCCTTCAGTTCGCCTCATTGCACCCGTCGAACTTCACCGGTTCGCCATCGTTGACAATCTCCCTTCAGACCGAACTTCCGTTCGGGACGCACTGCGGAAGTGTCGCTTTTGCGGCTTTCAGCGAGTTATCCTCATCACCACCCATGCTGCCGATGACCAAGTTCCGAAAGTTCGTTTGAACTTGACTGAGCAAGACACAAAGCAAGTCGCGGAACAACTTCGTCAACTGGGCTACCCACCTTTAACCGACGAACCCAGAAACCTTTGGGAACTGGTCGTGCCATTTGATTTCGTTTGAACGGGAGTGAGCCAAGATGCGTCAAGAACTACAACGGCTTATGGAAAGGTTGGAGCAACTCCAACCAATCATTGCGACGGCGAGGGCTCAGGAACTCGGTGAGATGCCGGAGCAAGTTCGCAACAATTACGAATTCACCGCTTCAGTCTTTTACGCTATGGAATCGGTGAAGCGAGACCTGCGCGACCCGATGTTAAGGCGGTTGACGAACAACAAGCCCGTGTTGGGCTATGTCTCAGGCGAATACGGCTACGGGAAAACTGCGACGATGGTTTGGCTCTGGCACGAATTGGAACGAGAAGGTTTTGTCGCTGTCCCACCGTTTCTGTTCTACTCGTGGGACGATTTGATGTTAGCGACAACAAACTGGCTCAGTTTCAGGTTAGCAGAAAAGCGACCTGACTTGGTTGATGAGGCTGAAAAACTTTACAACAGCCACCGAAGTAAGGCAGTAGAGGAACTCGCCGACGAAATTGCGAAGCGCCAAAGAGTCTCCAAGGAGCAAGCCCGGCGCATTGTTGAGGATTTGCTTTTGCAAGGCAAATTGGTGCTCATGACACCATCGCAAATGGTTGACTTTTTGAGGGACAACACTTCCCTCGCCGTTAAAGGTGGCTTCAAGGGTTTAGTTGTTTTCGCCGACGAGGTTCAAAACTTCATTGACCAACCAAATCCCCACGAACGCGTTGAACAACTAAGGATGTTCGTTCACGCTTTCAGGACTCTTGATGCGGTGCCTTTGGGCATGCTTTGGGGACTTACAGCGCGGATAGAAGAAAGGCTTTTTGATGAAGCAGGTGATATGGTGCAACGAGTTCAAGACTACGGCGCTTTCCTGAACCTACAAACTGCCTACACCCGCGAGTTCCCTAAACGGTTGTGGGAGCATCTTTGCCGAACTTATGCGCCTGAAGCGAAAAACATTGTTGATGAGGCTGCCTTGGAAGCGTTGGGGCAAATTTGTGAGCGGGGCGATTTAAGCAACGGACCGAGGACAGTCATTGCTGCCTTTCGCTGCGTCGCCAGTCGTTGGAGGGATAGGCAACAACGCTACACTGTCTGGGATTTGATCAGCGACTACGAACACCACCACATCGTCTTTGAAGGACAGGGGCAAAAAATCACGACGACATTACAAACGCTCCTTAACGAACCGACTGTCCAAGCCAACCCAGAGTTTCAAAAAGCCGTTCGCTTCCTTTGCGCTTTCCCTGAAGGCGTCAGTCGCAAAGTTGCGGAAAATTATGGCGTCTGGAAAGCCATTGACCAACTGGCGAACGCGTGGGGCTTTTTGGGCACTCACATTTACCAACCCCAACATGACCAATTTGCCTTAAACGCATTGAGCCGAACCGTCGGTGCGGTTGACCGATTGACTGAACTCTTGCGCCGGTTCAGAAACCGATGGTGGCATTATGTCTCGGAGCGCGAAAAGAAAGCAGCGGCAAAAGTTGCCTTTTTAAAGTTCGTCCTACCCGAACTGTTCCCAAAGCGAAGCGCAGGTGAGCAGAGCAAATGGACAGGCTTCCCCAAGCCGGGTGAGGAGATTGAGTTTGCTTCTCAAAGGGTTGCATCGTTCGCCTTGGAGGGCAGTTTTGAAGGGACGCAAAACCGATTCCCGCAAAGGCGAATCGCTATTGCCGTAGCCATCGGCGAAGACGAAGACAGATTGCTCCGTTGGAGACCTTCTGAGGGGGACATTGATCTGTCTGTCCGCTTCTTCCTTCTGGACAGGGAAGACGATTGGGCTGGTGAGATTGTGACCACAAAAGGCGAAGCGAATTTGGACTTCAGGCTCAACTTGAACCGCCACTATGACGATTACCCAAGCGACTTGCATGTTTTCCGAGACATCATGAGCCCACACCACATCACGGTCATGCTGCTTTTGAATTTGGCAATCTTCCTTGAGGCTGAGATGGGACGAACCGAAGTCTCTGAATCCGACCGCTTGTTGATGGAAACGAACTTGCTTCGCCCAGCAATTCGGCACATCGTTGCACTTGCTTTGAACGAGCAAATAAATCTCGTTGGCGTCAGCGCAAAAGGCGTTGGGCAATCTCTGGTTGAGCAAGTCTTCGCCCAAAAGTGCGAGGAACTCTATCCTGACTACCTGCCTTTGCTGACAGGACGGCAAAGTGAAAACGACCTGAAGCGCTACCAGACTGTTTTGCTCAAAGGCGGATTGCTCCGCAGCGAAAAACAAGGCACTCGCCCAAAGGTTATGAGCCGAGAGGAACTGGCGAAATGCTTTGATGTCCCCGTGACCCAATTGGATGCATTGGTCAATCGGTTGGCAAGCATGGGCTTGCTCAAGGTGAAAGAGATGCGGGAGTTGGGCGAGCGTAAGTTGGAAGTGACCTTTTGTGAGCATCCTTTGGAGCGGAAGTTGCGGGAATGGGTGCGGGAGCGAGGAAGCGAGATGACGATGCGGGTGAGCGGTCGCTCCAAAAAAGTCAAGTGCCTTGACCGAGGTATCTTGAGCACTTTGGCACGGCGATGGGGCGCTCACTTTGAGGAAGTGAATGCGGCTTTGGAGTTGGCGAAGGTGCGAGGAAGCCTTGACTACGATGAACGCAAAGTCTGGGAAGCCGTCACCGAGGTCAATCCTGACGAAATCCGTGCCGAGGCGGAGATGTTGCGGAAATTGTTAGAGCCGTTCCGCAAACATTTCCCTGAGGATGTCCGTCATCACGAAAAGGCGTTGGACGAAATCATTGCCTTAACCTACGCCGAAGACGAAGCCCAATGGGATGAAGCCCGATACAAGTTGGGGCAGGAGAGCGCCGCCCTGAAGGAATTTGTTCGGCAGAAAAGCGAGCAATGGGGCAAGGAGTTGCGCCAGCAGGCGAGTGCACTCCACACCATGCGGGTGAAGTTGCCAACGAGCGAATTGGAGCGCAAGGTGGAGTTGGGAATAAGGTTGGCAGAATGTTTAGATGACCAACGCCGACAGTTGCACAAAAAAGCCCAAAAACTCGCCAGCGACCTGCAACGGGCGGAGGATGAAACGGAACGCCTTGCCGAGCAAATGGAACGGGTGAGGGCATCTGAGGAATTGCAACCTGCCCTGAAGCACTTGACTGAACTTTCCGAACTTCTCAGCAAGGTCAAGGAGACGATGGAAAACCTGAGCCAACGGGCTGAGGAACTGCACGCCTTGACCGATGGGTTGAAGGCGTGGAAGGCACTTGCCAGTGAAGCCGATGAATTGCGGTTGAGAATCCCTGAGCGATATGGCGATTTGAGGCAAAGGTGGAATGAGTGGGTTGAAGGGGTGATGGAGTATTTTGCCGAAAAGAAGCAGGACGCTTTGCGGGATCACGAGCGGTTTGAATACGACTTGCGGGAAATTCAGTCGGAACTGGCAAAACGAGCACAAGGGGAGCGGGACGAATTTGGAAAGTTGGCGAAAAGTTACGAGCAGCAATTGATGGGCATCGCCGATGCCCACTTGTTCACACCCTATGACCCTGAAGACCCAGAAGGTTCTTACGAACGCTTGGCGGATGAAGTCTTGCAGAAGTTGTCAGAAGTGGTAGGCAAACTGGGGGAGTTTTTGAGGCAGGACGGAGCCCGCATCGCTTTCCTTCGGGTCATCCGAGGGCTACAAACGGGCGACTTGGGAAAAATGTGGGGCGAACTGGAAGCGAAACTAAACGGGTTGGCGCAAGGAGTCAACTTGGAAGTCATAAAAGCGTTCCGCAACGGCGACAAAAGGTTGGCGGAAATTTGCGAGGCGCTTAGGCAATGGATCAGCCGACGAAGTGAGTTGCGCAAAAAGATCAACGACGCCGATAAACCCTTAACACTGGACGCCGACGAGGAAGCCTTCTTGAAGTTGGTTCGGGAAGTGGCGCAGCGGGAACGGAGCGAAGCAATTTCGCTGGCGCATCTCTGGGAAGCATCCGTCAGCAACGGAACTATCCCGCCAGAAAAACTCCTTGAGTTGGTGGAACGCCTGTATCGCAAGGGTTGGATTGACATCCGACTGAACGAGCGGAAGTGAGGCGAATGACGAATAGCCCGATAGCGAATAGCCAATGGCTAAGGGCAGTGACGATTGGCAATTAGGGAGAACCGACCTACGCATTTCAGGGGGAACTTTGATGCGGACGGTGAGCCTTGAAGAATTGCAAGCGTTGCTGGGACGGACGCCTGCGATGGTGCAGATGCATCCGCTGTCGCTGGCTTTTCTGCCTGACGAAGTATTCGCATTTGAGACGGCGGAAAAGATGATTGTTGACCTTGACAGTCCTGAGCCACAGCCAGAAGTGCCGATGGTGGCGCTAACGGTAGACGAGCGGTTTGCCCATCGTTTGCCCACAATCCGTTGCGACCATGACCCTTTCACGACCGAACTGAACCGCATACTTTTGCCGAAAATTGAGCAAGTGCAGAAATTGGTTTTGTGCCAGTCTCAAGTGCCCGATTGGATTTTGCAAAACGCTTTGGGCGATTGCATCTTCTTGCTCCTTGTGGATGGGTTAGGTTTGAGTGATTGGAAGCGGTTCGGGAAGTCGGAAGTGTTTTGTGAACCTTGCTTCGTTGATGGGGTCACCATCACAAGTCAGGGGATGCAACGCATCGTCGGTGAGCCAACTATCGCTGTGAGGTTAGCGGAAAAGGGTTACGAACGGAGTTTTGGCTTCAGTTACTGGGAGCGTGAGGAAGACCAATTGACCGACCAATTGTTCTTCGGCGTCACCGAAGGAGTTGTTAAGGTCCGAAGTTTTGATGAGGCGTTGAAGGCGCTGGACAAACTCCCGCTTGAGGGTTCTTTTGTCTTGATTGTTCGTGAAGGGCTTGATCAACTTTGCCACCGACATCGTGACCAGCCCGATGTTGAAGCGACTGTCCAGCAACTTGGAAATGAGTTCCTCGTTTTGGCTCAACGAGTGCGAGAACGAGGGGTTAGCGCTACTTTGTTTTTGACTGCTGATCACGGCATTCTCTGGCGCCATGAACACAACTTGCGAATTTACGAGGTCAGCGGCGGCAATGTCCCTCCACGCTATTATGAAGGGCTTGTCAGCGGTGAATTGCTTTGGCGGGTGAATTTCCTCGGCAACGATTACTCCCTTTTAGCCTACCCGTTCATCCGCCGACAATTGAGGTCAACTGAGTGGGGCGTTCACGGCGGCTTGTCCTTTGAGGAAAGTTTCGTCCCGTTAGTGAAATTGACAGCGCCATAATCGTGGGGCAGGGGTGAGAACGATATGCCTGAAGGGCAAGACAAAGTTTTGGAAGCCTTTGAGGCGCTCCAAAAGGCGCTTGAGGAGGAGCAGGAGCGACTTAGTGACCCTACCGTTGCTGAACTTCTTAGGAGGCTCGGGAACGAGCGTTTGGGACTTGTGGAGTGGATGTTGAGCGAGGTACAGAAGTTGGCTGCAATTTGGCGTGAAGGGAAAGTGCCAACTTCGGGTAGGACTTGCACCAAAAAGCATGAAGAGAAAAGGCTTCCGAGAGGCGAAAGCCTGCCGATGGATTTTTATCGTCCGCTGATCCTGAAAGCATTGGCAGAGATGGGTGGGCAAGGCAGAGCGAAAGAGGTGCTAAGGCGGGTCTTTGAAATGGCAGAGCCATATTTGTCGGACAAAGACCGTGAGCCTGTTCCGAGCGGAACTTCTAAGCGTTGGGAGAAGAACGCAAACTGGGAACGCTATCGGATGGTTCAAGAAAGATTGCTCCGTTCCGATTCACCACAGGGCATCTGGGAGTTAAGCGAAAAAGGTTGGGAAGAAGCGAAAAGATTGCTTGAGCAGTAAAATTGAGGGCGAGGCAAATTGCCGAGCCGAACTTGTTTGGGGGTGAAGTTTGCATGGTCAAGACCTTGAGCCTTGAGGAACTTTACGAGCAACAAATCAAGCCACGCCCGCTATCCGAGCGCCTTCGCCTCTTAGCAATGATTGCACAAGACTTGGCTGCAGAGACGAAGGAAGAGGAAAAACCGAAACGAAGCATCATGGAACTGCACGGCTTGGGTGCAGAAATTTGGCAAGGCATAGATGCGCAAGAGTATGTCAACGAGTTGAGAAGGGAATGGGATCACCGACCATGAGGTTGGATGAGGCATTGCAAGGCGTTGTCAAACTTGCCTTAGATACTCCGCCAGTCATTTACTTCGTAGAAGCCCATGCCCAATATGATGCTTTGGTCACTGAAGTTTTTCGGCGCATCAACGAAGGTCGGATTATTGGCGTGACTTCTGTCATCACGGTCACGGAAGTCTTAGTCTTACCTTTGAGACAGGGCAATACTACGCTTGCGTCCGAATATTGGGACTTGCTAACCAACAGCGCGAACATGCAATTGGTAAGCATTGATCCTGAAACGGCAAAAATTGCCGCCGACCTGAGGGCTCGTTACAACTTGCGGACACCCGACGCTTTGCAATTGGCAACGGCAATCAAGGCAGGTTGCGATGCATTCTTGACAAACGATGCGACCCTTAAGAAGGTGACTGAGTTGAAAGTTTTGGTTCTGAGCGAGTTGCAGTTGTCGTAAGCGAACCGGGAGGACGAGTCGCCTGCCGAGCCGAATTTATCGGCAAATCGTGAAGTCGGTAAATCGGCAGGTCGGGGATTTTGTTGAG
>Ga0207433_10010615_pt1 | contig 14280 bp, 15 predicted proteins | sample YelNatPaOPGAMG01_FD_187559 | JGI IMG/M metagenome (GOLD analysis project Ga0207433, IMG submission 187559) | Hot spring thermophilic microbial communities from Obsidian Pool, Yellowstone National Park, USA - OP-RAMG-01 (SPAdes) (version 3) | ecosystem: Environmental > Aquatic > Thermal springs... | reverse complement strand
CTCTTTTACCAACCGTAGATTTCGGGAAATCGCTATAGGTATAGTTTAATCTAAAATTAAATGCTGTTGAAAAAGCGTATAGTAAAGTTGTTAAATCGTCCGCATCCGTGGGAGGTTGAAGCTGATTGAATGTGGAACGAGGCAAAGAAGAGCTTAGACGATACGAGGAGATAAATGAGAAGATTCGACGTGGAGACGCAGTAGTTATGACCGCTGAAGAGTTCATCGAGTTTGTTGAGCAGAGCGGGTTAGAAAAAGCAGCTAAAGAAGTTGATGTTGTAACAACAGGCACCTTCGGCGCTATGTGCAGCTCAGGCGCCTTCCTAAATTTTGGCCACTCTGAGCCGCCTATTAAGATGGTTAGATGCTGGCTTAATGATGTTCCTGTGTATAAAGGGCTTGCTGCCGTAGACGCATACTTAGGCGCTACATCGATGAGTGAAACCAAGCCTTTTGAATACGGTGGGGGGCACGTAATAGAGGATCTGGTTTCTGGTAAGGAGGTTGAGTTGAGAGCTGAATCATATGGCACCGACTGCTACCCGAGAAGAAGCCTAGAGACTACGATCATCTTAGATGATCTTAACCAAGCCTACCTCTATAACCCACGCAACGCCTACCAGAGATACAACGCAGCAACGAACACCTCCGACCACATCCTCTACACCTACATGGGAACACTATTGCCTAGATACGGTAACGTAACCTTCTCAGGCTCGGGTCAACTCAGCCCCCTCTACAAAGATCTGAACTTAGAGACGATCGGCTTCGGCACCAGAATCTTCCTAGGAGGAGGCGTCGGCTACGTGGTAGGTGAAGGCACACAGCATAAACCCCAAAGCGGGTTTGCGACACTCGCGGTCAAAGGAGACCTCAGAGGAATGAGTGCAGAGTATCTGAAGGGCGCTGTCTTCCACAACTACGGCACAACTCTCTATGTTGGTGTAGGTATCGCAATCCCGATCATAAATATGCGTGTAGCAGCCACAGCAGCTCTTAAAGACGAAGATATACCAGTTGACATACTTGACTATAGCGTGCCCTCCAGAGATAGACCGATCATTAAGAAGAGTAATTATGCTGAGCTCAAATCCGGTAAGGTAGTTATAGGGGATAAGGAGGTACCATCATCCCCGCTTTCAAGCATAAAGGTTGCTAGGAAGATAGCTGAAACACTGAAGCGGTGGATAGAAGCTGGAGAGTTCTTCATACAGCGCCCGATAGAACTCCTACCAAACTACAGAGAGTTCAAGCCGCTCAAGATCAAGAAGCGCGAGGTGACGGTTGGTGACATCATGATGCCCCTTAAAGATCTCGTCTTGGCAAAACCAGAGGACGATATAAAGAAAGTAGCGAAGATGATCATTGAGAAGAACATAGACCACGTTCCTATCGTAAGCGAAGAAGGTGTGCTGATAGGGATCGTAACAACCTGGGATCTGACGAGAGCTTTGGCTGAGGACAAGAAGACCTTGAAAGAGATAATGACAAGATACGTCATAACAGCAAAGGAGTCTGAGAGGGTCGATGAGGTTGCTAAGCGTATGGCAGAGCACCACATCTCAGGGTTACCTGTGGTTGATGATGTTATGCGTGTAAAGGGTCTGATTACATCAGACGACATATCCAGGAAACTCGTAGGGAGGAGAGGGGTATGAAGGTGAAGCTCCGATACTCACACGAAGCCGCTTCCAAACCGATCTTAGCTGAGATCATACTGAAGACCGGGTTGCTGATCAACATCATCGAAGCCAAGCTCACACCAAAGGAGGGTGAGATGGTTATAGATATCGCTACACAAGGCCAAGCACTAAAGAGAGCCTTAGAGTATCTTAGAGCAGCTGGTTTAGAGGTCACCGAGCTCCGCAGCCTAGTTGAAGTCGATAGAGAGCGATGCATATCCTGTGGCGCCTGCATATCGCCCTGCCCATCTCGAGCCATAAGATTCGATGAGAGCTTAGATATCGAGATAGATGAGAGGAGGTGTATAGGTTGTGGTATATGTATAAGAGCTTGCCCACGCAAAGCCATCCAGCTGATTTGAGCCCGCTGATAACCCTCCCAAGCATATACCCCACATACCATAGAGACCTCTATTACGCTAACGTGAGGATCAAGGAGTCAAACCTACACATCATCTCAGACGAAGGAGAAGCGATATCTCTCGCAGCAGAAACCGTCTATAAGCAGAGGCTCCTACTAGAACACTACATAAGAAGAGATCTAAGATTCAGGTACGCACTCAAACCGATAAGACCGCTTGATGAAGCACCCGAAGCGGTGAAGCTCGCTTGTGTAGCGGCGGAATTAGCTGATGTAGGCCCTATGGCAGCTTTACCGGGAGCGTTAGCTGACTTAGCTACTAAGAGCATGGGGCGATTGGGCTGCAGGGTAAGGGTGGTTGAGAACGGAGGAGAGGTTTCAGCCGCCTCGCATAAAGAGATATGCGTCGCGCTCTACGCTGGTGCAACCCCCATATCCAATAAGATAGGTTTCGTGTTAGGGGGCGATGGCTTACCCGCTGGGTTGGCTACCAGCTCCGCTACCGTCAGCCACGCGATCAGTTTTGGTGAAGCAGACGCTGCTGTCGTCTACGCTGAGAGCGCTGCTTTAGCCGATGCTGCTGCCACAAGGATATGTAATGCGGTTAAGGGGGAAGATGAGGGTGCGGTGCAAAGTGGGTTGGAGGAGGCGGATAAGATCGATCGCCTTCATGGTGTTTTCATCGTCAAAGGCAGATATGTGGGTAGGAAAGGTAGGTTACCTAAGATCGTAAGAATCAGAGGATTAGATAAAGGCGAAGCAGACTACATAGAACCCTTCTTACACAAATGGTTGGGGCTCGAAAGATATTTGTAGCCGCTTAAACCACCAGAAGGCAAAATGGGTAGTTTAATAGATGTGGAAACGCTAGGTAGGATTGAGGGTAGGCTTAGGGAGATAGAGGAGCGGCGTGAAAAGATCTTAAGAGATGTGCGTGCCGTAACGCTGAATGCTTCTAAAGCTATCATAAGTGTGCACGCGAAGAGGAGGAAGGAGGCTGAGCGTCTACTTAAGGAGTCGAGGAGGGTTTTGGTCGAAACCTCTAAGATAGCTGGAAACGACCTCCAAAAGTATCTTATTCAACCAGCAGCAGAGTTTGTTGAGGCATCTATAACCATAGCGGTATCTAAGAAGAAAAGCATCCCTAAGCAGGAGGAATTAGGTGTAGATGACATACCCTACCTCTTAGGTATCTTAGACGCTGTAGGTGAGATCAAAAGAATGGTTTACGACCGCTTAAGAGAGGGTAGGGTGAAGGAAGCCATAAGGCTCTTCAAGGCGATGGAGGACATATACGCTTCATTAACACCCTTCGCAGCCTACGACCATATCGTGCAGGGGATAAGAAGGAAGACCGATGTCGCCAGGGTACTGATAGAGGACACGAGAGCCATCGTAACCGAAGAATTAAGGCGTGCCGCGCTCATAAAAGACCTTCAAAAGACAATTAAAATGGCGGGCAGCGATGAACCCTAAGCCTATGGAGGATCAGATAATATTCTTCGAAGCTATGCAGAAAGCTATAGCCAAGCTCTACCGAAGCGGGGTTGAGCCGAAGATAACCAAGGTGTGTGGGCTTGACGCAGCCTACTCCAACAACACAGCATCGGCAGCCGCTGTGATCTGGGAGATCGGGAAAGGTGTTGTTGAAAAGAGTGTGATAAGAAGCACCCCCTCCTTCCCCTACATACCAACACTACTCTACGCCAGAGAAGCACCCCTCTTATTGGCTGCATACAGAAACCTTAGGGGTGTGCCAGACCTCATTCTGGTGGATGGTCACGGCTTAGCCCACCCTAGAAGAGCTGGTTTGGCTACGGTGATAGGTGTTCTTCTCGACCAACCTACTGTTGGTGTGGCTAAGAGGCTTCTTGTTGGTGAAGTTGAAGATAGCGGTAAAGCGCTCGCTAGAATAGTTTATGGGGGTAGATGTGTAGGATACCGAGTTAAACCCGAGGGTTGCAGAGCCTTTTACGTAAGCCCTGGGCATAAAGTTGGGTTGAGTGGTGTGAGGAGAATAATTCAACTACTAGGCTTAAGATACCCAGATGCGCTTAGAGAGGCTGATAGGCTTGCAAGAAGCTGGAGACAAGCAGCCTAAGATAAAACCAGCGCTCATACCTACGCTCATAGAGCTTCTTCTGCTGGGCGCCAAAGATGAGCCGATCAAGATCTCGACCTATGAGTTAGCTAAGAGGATCGGTCGCTCACAGCAAGCGGCATCCAACCACCTACTTGAGTTGGAGAGGGAGGGCTACGTAGAGCGGTTAAGGGTGAAAGGAGGCTTCGGGGTTAAGCTGAGCGAGCAGGGTCTGCGGGTATTGGCTGACATCTACCAGAGGCTGAGGCAAGCTCTAGAAGCTATGCCCGAATCTATTACGCTACGTGGAAGGGTGTTCACAGGAATCGGGGAGGGCGCCTACTACGTTTCTCTGAAAGGGTACCGTAAACAGTTCATAGCTAAACTAGGTTTCGACCCCTATCCGGGCACGTTGAACATAAAGCTCTCCACACCTGTCGATAGGAGGCTTAGGCGGGAGCTGGAGCATTACAGGGGCATAAGGATACACGAGTTTGAGGATGGGCAGCGAACGTATGGTGGGGCTAGATGCTTTAGAGCGACTCTAAACGATGTGGTGGAGGGTGCTGTGCTCGCTATAGATCGTACACACTACGATGATAGTGTAGTTGAGTTTATAGCGCCTGTGAATGTTAGAGAGAGGCTTGGGTTGAAGGATGGCGCTGAGGTAACCGTTAACGTGCGGTTGATGGAGGATGATTCTGAGCGCTAAAAGTCTTCTAATACGTCGTCCCTTGTTCTGAGGATGGTGGATGTCTTCACATGGGGTTTAGGGGTATCTAATCTCACCACCTCCACTTTTACACCCCGCTTCTCGCTCTCTGAACGCAGCTCATCCTCTCTGTGCTTCTGATCATACCCTAGTGCTATTATGTCTGGGCGTACGGCTTCGACAACCTCGTAGATGCTCGACTCACTTCCCAGCAGCGCTAGGTCAACGTATTTAACTGAGGAGACGAGCTCAACACGTTCAGATTCGCTATTTATGGGCATATGCCCCTTATTCGCCAAGACCGTCTTATCCCTCGCAACCGAAACTACGAGCACATCGCCTAGAGCCTTGGATGACTTCAGAGTGTAGATGTGCCCCGGGTGTATAACGTCGAAGACCCCGCCTGCTAAAACCACCTTTAGAGTACTTCTACCCTTTTCGGTTAAGAGGATGGTACCGCGGCTTCTCTTAATCAAACCTTTTTTCGCCGCTTCCTTAATCAGCTTCCCTAGTGTTGCTGTGTTAAAGGGTAGTGTCTGTTTGAGATCCTCTATCCTCGCGGCTCCTTGCTTTATCTGGTTGATGAGGATCTTTGCTAAGACCTCTTTTATCTCCTTGTTCACCAAGGTACCTCCACCAAACCTAGGAAGCGTAGCGCATCTAAGAGCCCTTCGGCGTATCCTATGCTTAGTATGGCTAGCTCAGGCTTTCCTTCGTTTAGGAAGCGTAGTGCGTCGCTGCTGTAGCAGTCGACGTTTTCAAGTAGATCGGTGGTGTTGAGTTTGGTTTCCTTTGTGGTGAGCATCTCTCTTACCCTCTTTAGGGTTGCGCGGGTCTTCTCAACGTATCTGGGTACTAAAATGTTAGCCTTACTCTTGGCGTATTGTGTGTTGTTGGTGTTGCTGCACTCTGTCTTGAAGAGTGTTTCGACGGCTTCTGCTTCTGTAAAGTGTAGGTCTGCTGGTATCACTATGCTGTAGGGTGGTTCGCCGTAGTCGTAGTGTAGGAGATCTTTGAGCTGCCCAACTTTTATCAGCTGGTTTCTTTGGCATAGGCGCGCTGCAACAGCTGCGAATAGATTTGGGTTGAGGATTCCTAGCCTCGCTTCTTCGTCTGCGTCGATCAGCATCTTTAGGGCTTCGCTTGGTGTTAGGTTTCGGTTTGGGTGCCACTCTAGTAGGAGGAGTGTGTGTAGCCCTCTGAGTAGGTTCCAGTGGATGGTGTCTAGCACTGTGAGCGCTGCTTGTGGCGATGCTGTTACGGTGACGGTTTTGCCGAATTTGTATTGGTGGAGCCCTAGTTCGCTTGCTATGCAGCAGACTATGGATGTGCTGTGTATTATCTTGGTTTGCACACCTTCTTTGACCGCTCTCACCCTGAGCTCTTGGTGTGTTGTCGCAACCATGGGGTCTCCTGAGCACGCTAACGCTACATCAGCCTCCTTCGCCTCTCTAAGAATCCTTCTACCATCTTCCACGAACTCCCTAGACACCTCCCTAACCTCTCTTCCCAAGAACTCTGCCAGCTCCTCTGCCGATGGTGCTGATGGGTTTGTGTAGCGCTCGAGGTAGAGTGTTTTGCAGCTCTTTAGGGCTTTGAGCCCTTCTAGTGTTATGCTTTCTACTCCGCTTAAGCCTAGTCCGATGAAGTAGAGCATCGTTTGGTGTTGTGGGTTGAGGGTATAAATAGTCTTCAGCAAGTTGGGGAAGCAGCTTATATAGTGTTGTGGTTAAGTGGTTTGATGGTGGAGAAGGGGCCTGTGGCTCAGCCAGGTAGAGCGGCTGGCTCTTAACCAGTAGGTCGTGGGTTCAAATCCCACCAGGCCCGCATTTGAACAACCTACAGTTTTATTAGAGACATTATTAAACGCAGACACTTATCAAAAAGTTAATATTCGACTACGATAAATGATTCAGTATGAAAATTGTGATAATTGGTTCGTGTTCCAAGAGCAAAGATGACTCCATTCCGATTCCGCAAAATTCGCGAATTGTGCAACCGCCGTATTACTTAAATGATAGGAACCTTCTCAACCACCTCTACAATATCAGAAACCATATATTCCAAAACCCACTTGCCAGCGTTGGGTCTAAGAAAACCTATGCCTTTGATTTATACGTTAGGGCTGGGAAGGCCTACAAGGAGTTATTTAACACAAGGTATGCGCAATTAAAATCGGCACTGCTCTCAAGTAACACCATTGAATTTTTCTTTTTGTCAGGTGGATATGGCATAATCCATGCCCTTGAAGCCGCAACAAAATACCAAGCTACTTTTAACCAAAACATAGCAAGAAAAAATAATATACCATACACCACCAACTTATGGAGCAACACGCTTCCTTTAATTTTAGATGACATTATTTCAAAGCTTGATCCTGACTGGGTCTACGTTTTTGGAAGCCAAGACTATACCAACTTTGTTAAACAAACTAGAGCTTGGATAAGCAGGCCTAATATCAAAATATTTGAAAGCACTGGTTCAGCAGGCCCCGTTTGGCTTTCACCCATAATAAATGAATGCGTAGACTCCATACTTGGTAACCGTTTAACAGCATTTAACAACAAGCATCCCAACAAATATGTTAAACAGCAAACTGCGTTAGGGTGGTGATTCCCATATCAGCAAGTTTTCTCTAAAAGTCACGCTCTTTGTTTTATCACAATGTGCCTCTACAGGACATTGACCGCACTTTCTATATGCGCAGAGTTTAGAGCCTATGTTCCACATAGGCTCGTCAAGCTTCCAAGGAGCTGTACCGATGGTTTTTGCCGCTTTCCTCCATATCTCTTGTATAAGGCTTCTTAATGGGTCGTCGTTAGCGCAGCCTTGGAACTTACCGCTTTTTAGCTTTAGAACGCCAGTATAGACTGTAAAGCGGGCTACCTGCTTATCGACCGGCACATCGAGCTTGTCTAAGTCTTTAACTTTGAATAGGCCAGTCTCTCCCATAGCTCGGATATAGAAGTTCGCGAGCTTATCTCCACGCAAATATGGAAAATCTGCAAGTTTCTCCTTAATCTCTCTTATCGTTAACGGTTGAGCTGTGATGTTTCTCGGATCTCCTCCATACCTTTCCACAAGAATATGAGATATTCTCTTCCACGTTTGAGCAGCAGAAGCTCCGAATCTTGCGCCGAGTTCTCTTAAAAAGACTTGTAGAGTTCTTTCACCGACATTTAGAACCTTTTCAGGCGTAAACATTTCGGGGTAAAGCTCGTAAGCGGTACGCGCTTTACTCCAAAGCTTTTCAGCATCTGTCATATAATCGATAGAAATGATGTAGGTTAAATAGAGAGCATGCTCACGGCTCCCTGCTTGGAGACTTCGTGGTAATTGGTATTCAGGCATAGAAACGAGCCAATGCTTTTGCTCGATCAAACCCAATAAGATTCGTGCAATATTAACAGCTTTACTCTCATCGGCTTCAAATCTAACCGGACTCATAAACAATCAAACATACACCTCTACTTCCAATCTTTCCACCAATTTTCTACGTAACAACTGCTTCTAAAATTTTTGGTTAAAATGCTTTCTTTTAACAACCATCTTTAAAGTGTGTAGAGTTTGTGCTTGCCCTGTTTTTAAACATTTCACAATTTCTTGAGCTTCTTAATAGAAGAATTAAAAAAGCAAAAGATTCAATATGAGTTTGCAATAGCGAATCATGAAAGACACTTTAAAAAATAAAGGGGGTGTATGATTTACTGGATCTTTCTGTGGTTTTTATGTTTCAGTGGGTGCCTCTTGTGTCGTGCGTAGGTTTCCGGCTGGCTGCATCATTAGTATTATGTGCTCTAATAGATCGACTTTCTCTTCCAATGATTGCTTTTTTGCGGCTATAAGTCTACTTATCGTAGGTAGACTTTCTTCTATTATTGCAATTATCTTTTCTAGCTCTAGGTTCGATAGAGGTTGTAGGAAAATTTTTCCATCTTTGTTTTTAATCATTAGTTGGGCTTCGCCAGCTAAATATGCTTCTTTTATGTTGTAGTAGGGGCATCCTAGTTTGTGGTAGGGGCATTTTAATTTTTTCGGATCTATGGGTATGTTTTCCTTGATGTATACAAGCAGGGTCTTTAGGTCTTCAATAACTTTTTCAACGTAGTTCTTCTGTAAATCATGCATCTCAGCAAGAGATGTAAGGGTATTCTCTGTTTCTTCTATTACCTGTATCATTATCTGTTTGTTTGCAACAGAGGTGGTCTTATCTGCCATCATAGGAAGACTGTGGGAGATAGAATCGTTAGAATACTCTTCGCCTCTAAGCTTAGAGGCGTAACTAGTGGGGCGGGTTCCGTGGTCGTAGCGTTTGAAGTGGACCCTGCTTTTGGGGTAAAGGTCATCCCGTATTCGCAGACGAGGGCGTAAGGGTATGGGTGGAGAGAAAAGTGAGCACGTAAACACGTTTCCAACCGATCTCCAAGAGGTTTTAGCGAGGAGACCGTATTTAAACCAGTATCTGAGCAAGCTTGGAGAAGATAATATCAGCACACCGGCTTGGTTTCTTACTTTGGATAAGAGACTAAACAAAGAAGAAGTTAATCTGATCTACCCTGTCTCTGAAGAGGTGTTCATACATATCTTCAGGCAGAAAAGCATGGAGCGGGCTAGATACATTATCATCGAGCCTACCCGTGGTCAAGATTTAACGCAAATTATGAATACGCTAGAAAACATCTTCGCTTACAAGCTCGATGAAGAACATATTTACAGGAATATAGAGGAGAAGAAAGCGGCATTAAGTAAGCTTATCGACAGCACCCTGAAAGTAGACAACTCCTTAAAGGATCTTACTTACCGCATCACTAAGGGGAAGAACCCGACATTCTTAGTGAATGAGAAGACTAAAGAGCTGCTTGAGTATCTGCTAGTAAGGGACAAGATAGGTGTAGGTCCCCTTGAACCTATGATAAAAGATCCATATATTGAGGATATCTCCTTTAATGGCCTCGGGCCAGTCTTTGTTGAGCATAAGGTTTTTGGTAGCTGTGTAAGCAGCCTACGTTTCGATGACCAAGAACAGCTTGATGAATATGTTAAGAGGTTGGCCGAGCGTATAGGGCGACCTATAAGCTATAGGAACCCAATAGTGGATGGCACGCTTCCAGATGGTTCAAGGATAAACATAGTCTACGGGAGCGAGATCAGCAGACATGGTACGAATTTCACCATTAGAAAATTCTCTAAGATACCGATAAGCATAACCCAACTCTGCCTATGGAATACGATAAGTTATCTCCCAGCAGCCTACCTTTGGATGCTGTTAGAGTTTGGTATAAGTGTGTGGGTTTGTGGTGAAACTGCCTCTGGAAAAACAACGACTTTGAATGCACTCTGTGCTTTCATAAACCCTACGGCTAAGATCGTTAGTGTTGAGGATACTCCTGAGGTTACTGTGCCTCACGAAAACTGGATAAGAGAGGTGACCAAGGAGGGCGAAGGGGATGAAGGTAAGATCGACCTTTTCACCCTTCTTAAAGCTGCGTTGAGACAGAGACCAAACTACATTATAGTTGGGGAGATTCGTGGGCGTGAGGGTAATGTAGCTTTCCAAGCTATGCAGACAGGCCACCCAGTTATAGCCACTTTCCACGCAGCTACTGTGCAGAAGCTCATACAGAGGCTTACGGGCTCGCCGATAGAAGTGCCTAAGACCTACATAGACAATATAGGCGCGGTCGTTATACAAAGCGCTGTAAAGGTTCCGAAGACGGGGAAGATCGAGCGTAGAGTATTAAGTATAAACGAGATACTTGGCTATGATTCCGTAGAAGACCGATTTAATTACATCGAGATCTTCACTTGGGACCCGCTAACAGATGCGTTTCTGTTCAGAGGCGAGGGTACAAGCTACCTACTCGAAAATAAGCTGGCGGTCTTCTACGGTTACTCGAAGCGTGAGGTGAGGGAAATTTACAACCACCTTCGAATGAGGGCTGAGCTGCTTAGGCTACTTGCTGAGGCTGGTGTTACAGACTACTTTGACTTATGGTTCACCTTGAAGACGATAAAGGCGCTTGGAATCGAAAGAGCGCTTGAGTTGATGCGTAAGGGAAAGCTCCTCGAAGTGGTGAAGGCTCGATGAAAATTGAGGCGGTAAGTAAGGTCATACGAGTTAGATCAAGCATCGAAGGTAAGCAGAGGGGAAGAGCGGAGTTTCCCCTATTAATTTTGCTCCTTTACCTAGCAGCCTCCTCCAATCAACCACTACACTACATACTGGGTATCATCAGAAGTTCGCCCATAACACCTTTAGCTGGGTTCCAAAACCTCTTCAAAAAACTCGATTTGATGATCGATAAATGGAATTATAAGCAGGAATACGCCTTGAGCGTGGCTGCAAAACTATTCAAGGATCGCAAAGTCAGCGCCTTTTTACTTAGGCTCTCTCAAGCTCTTAGTGTCGGCACGTACTTCAAAGATTTTATGAAGATAGAGCACACCAAGTTCATCATTACAAGCCAAAGAGAGCATCTGAATCTGATAGATAGATTGAGGTGGATGGGTGAAGCATATTCTGCGCTTATTACAGCGGGCACGGTTATCTCAGTTTCTATGATCTCAGTCTCCACACTACTAGGTACGGCTTCCGCTACCCAGAGCCTCCAGCTAACATTAATAGGAGTCCCAGCCGCAGCCGCTGCTCTTACATTTCTTATAGCTAAAGTCAGCCCAAGATATGAGGTGGTGACTGATCTAGAATGCAGACCGCCTAGATTAACCTATCTCCTAAAACTTGGCAAGATTCTTTACGTAACTCTACTGGTTCTGACACCTATCTGCTTCTACATTCTGCATCAGCTGGGTCTAAGTTTCTATGGGTGGTCTTTAATGGCTTTAAGCGGTGCAGCTTTATTCACGTTAGGCAAATTTGGTCTAAGGGAAGTTAAGCAGATAAGGAACTTCGAGAGCCAATTTATGCTCTTCATAAAAGTTTTGGGTGAAGCGGTGGCAGCCGCAGGTACACTAACCCAGGGGATTAGGTTGATAGCACAAAGTGAATTCGGCAAAATGACTAATCACATAAAGAAACTTCTCTCAAGACTAACTCTGGGGTTTGATAGCAACGTCTGCTGGCTAAACTTCGCTGCTGAAACAGGTAGCAGACTCATATCAGACTTTACACAGATACTTCTAGCCTCAACGAAGATAGGTGGGAAGATGAATGAGGTGTGTTTAACAATAGCCGATTGGGTCAATGAAGAGCTCGTCAGAAGAGCTAGACGTGAGCAAGCGGCGAATTATCTAAAAGGTCTAGTCTTCCCAATCCAAGGCACCCTCGTAGCCATCCTAACTATGACCACTGTTCTCATAGAGATTCTTAACCGATTCGCCTCCATACCGTCTGCAGCACCGATCCGCTTTGTTAGTCCTGTGGACCTGCATCTACTCGTCTTCTTCAACTTCACACTGCTCTTCGCTTTAGCGGTGATAAGCTCAGCAGCCATCTACTTTACAGACGGTAGCACTCTTTTCAACCTATATTATAACTTGGGTCTATTTCTGCTCGTCTCAGGGTTGGGTGTGGCAATCTGCCAGACGTTCGCCGTCAACGTGCTCAGCTTGTTTGCTGGTTTTGAATCTAAGGTAGGGGCGGTGATACCTTGAAAACACTATTGACAGCAGCAGTACTAACCCTAAGCACTATCCTATCGCTAGGCTCAGCCCTACTACTCACGTTGACAACACTTGGTGTCGTTAATCCAACCCTAAACCTCTACACCTTACTCGTCTATCTCATAGCAGCCTCACCCTCCTACTTTATCATGAAGACGCTGCTTGAAATCCTGAAAACGCAGACCGTAACTCAAACAAAAAATGAAAGCGAGTCTAAGGTAAAGAAGCTTGAGCAGACAGAGCAGCGAGTAAAAGAAGCCGAGGCTAAGCAAGCAGAGCAGCAAACATTAGAATCGATGGAATCAAAGCAAGAAGTTAAAGTCGAGGAGCCGAAGAATGTGGAAAAAGATAGAGAGCAGCCAAAGGCAAAGGCGACAAATGAGACAAAAATTAGCTTAAATGAGGAAAAAGCTAAGCAAGAGATCCTTAAAGCAGCAACTATAATTAAGACAAAATCGGAAACACCCTCTAACCTCGAACCACCTCAACCACTTAGCGGAGATAAAGAAGGTGCGAGTGGAGAAACCATAAAGATCTTCACACCTTTACTCGATGAGCTTAGAACGATACAGAATGAACTTAATGGATTAAAGTCGCGCTTAAGGAATATAAAGGAAGATTTGACCTCTACTTAACATATTTCTGTGGGTTTTTGTCGAAAGCGTCTTTACACGCTATGCAGCAGAAGTAGTATGTTACACCTCTATACTCTGATTTAAACTTAGCCTTCTTCTCGTCAACATTCATCCCGCATACCGGGTCTTTAGCCAACCACCATCATACATCCCATCAGCTAACCTCTTTTTAAGGTTAAAGAGTTTGCGACTACGCTAACGGAGCTCAGGCTCATCGCTATCGCAGCGAAGATGGGGCTTAGCAGCCCTACTGCGGCTACTGGTATGAAGGCTGTGTTGTATGCGAAGGCCCAGAACAGGTTCTGTCTAATCTTCCTAAGGGTTCTTCTGCTCAGTTTTATCGCCTCAGCGACATCTCTTGGATCGTCTTTGATCAGCACTATGCCAGCTGCCTCCACCGCAACATCTGTGCCGCTTCCTATCGCTATACCCAAATCTGATTGAGCCAAGGCTGGCGCATCGTTTACACCATCGCCTACCATGGCTACGACCCTACCTTCTTGCTGAAGCTTCTTGATCACAGAAGCTTTATCGGCTGGTAAGACTTCAGCCAGAACCTCATCCACACCTAGCTCTCTAGCCACCGCCTCAGCTGTCGTTCTATGGTCTCCTGTGAGGATAAGCACCTTCAAGCCAAGAGCCTTCAACCACTTTACCGCATCCTTAGCACCCTCCTTTAAAGTGTCTGCAACTGCTATCAAGCCGATCAGCTTACCTGAAGCAGCTACGTGGATCACGGTCTTTCCTTCGTAAGATAGCTGCTCAGCAGCTTCTCTAAATCTTTCAACAGAGACCCCTCGCTCAGCTAAGAGCCTACGGTTACCTACAAGAATTTCAGTGCCGTCGAGACGGGCTTTTACACCCAAGCCTGGTAACGCTTCAAAACTACTCGGCTCAACCGCCTTCAAGCCTAACTCTTCTGCCTTCTTTACTACCGCCTCTGCTATCGGGTGTTCTGAGTTCTTCTCAGCAACAGCTGCTAAGCGTAGAACCTCTTTTGGATCATCTTCTGCTACTATATCTGTGACCGCTGGCACGCCTTTGGTCAGTGTTCCGGTTTTGTCGAAGACTACTGTGTCCACTCTTCCTGCCTTCTCAAGATGCTCACCTCCCTTTATCAGTATACCCTTTTCAGCGCCCTTTCCAGTCCCGACTACGATGGCTGCTGGCGTTGCTAATCCGAGTGCGCA
>Ga0207433_10010611_pt1 | contig 14283 bp, 3 predicted proteins | sample YelNatPaOPGAMG01_FD_187559 | JGI IMG/M metagenome (GOLD analysis project Ga0207433, IMG submission 187559) | Hot spring thermophilic microbial communities from Obsidian Pool, Yellowstone National Park, USA - OP-RAMG-01 (SPAdes) (version 3) | ecosystem: Environmental > Aquatic > Thermal springs >... | reverse complement strand
GGTTTGCTTCGGGTGACATAAGGGTTACCAGAAAGATTGTCTTAGAGAAGTAACCCTCCGACAATAAGTAGCAAGGGGCTCGAGCAATCGAGCCCCTTTTAATTTTGTATATTTTTGCCGATTGTAGGGCAAGGCTTTAGCCTTGCAAAACAATGAGCAATGCAATGAGTACCTTAATTAAAAAATAATATTATTGCAAACCTGAAGGTTTGCCTTACAAAATAAAATATGTAGGGCAAGGCTTTAGCCTTGCAAAGAGAAAAGTTGTAGGGCAAGTCCGGCTAAGGCGGATCAGTTTTGCAAAAAAGGTTATGCAGACCGGCTCGGTCTGCCTTACTGGTTGGGGACAAAATAAAATGCTACATTGATTTTATTGTAGCGAAAGGGGTCGCATTGCGACCCCTTATTTTTTGCCTTTAGTGGTTAGGTTGGCTAAAGTTATTCCAAGACCGTCAATTTAAGGTGCTGGGTTTGGTCGTCGGATTTGTATTCAAGGAGATAGACCCCTGGAGAAACTCTTTGTCCGGCTTCGTTCCGACCATCCCAAACAATACCGTTCACCGCTTGCTGTTCTCCGTTTGCCGCGACGAGAGAAATGGATTTTACTAATTTACCAGTTGTATTATAAATTCGAAACTCACCAGGAGCACGAAAAACGGAAAACGGATAACGAATAACGGTTTTAGTGCGGAAAGGATTGGGCGAACAGGTAACTTGATTGAGACCGACAGCCTGGTTTAAGGGTTTTTCAAAAATTCCACCGCCGTCATTCGTATAATAGATGGCTTCGCTTAAGCCACAGACCCAACCAACAAGGGCATCGCGCGGAAACTCAATCCGATAAAAATGGTAGAATAGTGTGGTATTCAATTCCCAGGTATTACCGCCGTCGGTCGTCTTTATGATTCTTCCCAATGTGCCACAGATAAAACCAGTATTCGCATCCGGAAAAGTTATTGAATATAAATCAGTGCTTGGAATTGGTAGCGTAACCGAGTTCCAGGTCTGGCCGCCATTTGAAGTTACAAGACAGGTGCTGTTGGTACCAACAACCCAAGCGTTATTCTCATCTAACATATAAACATCCAAGAGTCGGGTCGTAACATTAGAATTTTGCTGTGTCCAGTTCTGGCCGCCATCCGAAGTGAAAAGAATTGTTCCATTCTCACCAACGACATAACCAATCTCTGGATTCCTAAAACAGACCGCATAGAGGTCTTCGGTTGAAGGGATTGGCACATCTTCCCAATTCCTGCCCCCATCCATTGTTTTCTTGACCACACCACCTATCCCAACTACATAGCCAAAATTAGGGTCAGCCGGAAAATGAATATCATTAAGAGCGTTTTCGGTTCCCAGATTAACCAATTCCCAATTTTCCCCACCATCCGTGCTCATTTGGACATTACCCGAATCGCAGGCGATAAAACCATTCATTTCAGTCGGAAAACAAATCGCATTGTAGTTGCCTGAAGGATTTGCCCGTATTTCTTCCCAATGGTCACCGCCGTCTGAAGTTTTTAATAGACAAGAGTTCTCACCACAGGCAAAGCCGTTTTGAATATTACCTTGCGGAAAATCAAGGTCGTATAAAATATTAGAGCCCGAATGTTGCTGAACCCACTCGGCTTGGGTAAGAGCAGTAAACGCAATTAGTGCTAAGCCACATAGCATAGTTTTGTTTAACATTACGCCTCCTTTCATAAATTATTTTTGTCAAATCTTAACTCTGACTAAAGCCGAAGTCAATACCAAATTTAACGCCAGTAGTGCCATAACGCGCCAGCGTGTGACCACGACAAAAATGTCTTGTTGGGGACAAGCCCCAACGCTTAAAATTGTATTAGTAGGGCAGACCGAGCCTCTGCTCAACACATATCAAAAATTAAAAACACATATTAAAAATTTCAAAATCATTCCACTGCGAAAGCGCCAGGGCTTGTCCTCGGCTTTTGTTGGGGACACGACACGAAAAAATATATTGTTGCGGACAACACAGATTACTTATGGTTGTTTGATAATCAAATAGATATGCCTTGGCAGTGCACAAAGCCACGCGCTACCACCTAATTATATAACATTTTAAAAATCAACTGCTTAACAATTAAAGATAAGTTAATTTTTCACTTGACAAATTTTGATTTTTTTGTATAATTAAACCATTAAAGGACTGGGCAGAAAAGTCCGATGTTTTTGATTTAATATCGGTAAGGCCCATTTGGGAAGAAGGCGCAAGTCTGAAGGTTTGCCTTACAAGTGGGCTTTTGCCCAGATTAATTCTCAATACCAGAGGATTTCAGCCTTGGGGTGGAGCGTGAAATCCTCAAGGTGAAGATTTATCCACCTCAAAATGGGTTACAATACACAGATAAGCGCAGATAGTGTCACAGATGAGCACAGATAATTTGCGCCCATCTGCGTTAAAAAATCTGGGTTAATCTGTGGTTAGTACCCGAAGATGGCATTAATGAACCAAAAGGAGGTTAAAATGCCAAAAGGTTTAGTAAAAATAAGCCTTGGGCTCTTAATCGCTCTTCTCTTCAGCGGAACCGCCTTCGCTCAACTATCCGGCATCAAGTATATTGTCAGTGGCGTTTCCACCCCTGATACCTTTCCTTCCTTCTTTGCTGCAATCAGTGCCTTGAATACCCAGGGTGTTGGTACTGGTGGTGTAACATTTCGGGTCCCCACCGGTCAATTATTTGTTGAGAACCCCAATCCACCACCAATTACTGCTACGGGTACCGCTTCTAACCCAATTACCTTTGTGAAATGGGGCGTTGGTGCTAATCCGATAGTTAGGCCTGGTGTTGCCGGTACGCTTACGGTTACAGCCGTTACCGGGACCACTTCTAATGGCGATGCGATAATTAAAATTGTCGGTGGCGACTATATCACCTTTGATGGAATTGACCTTCAGGACAATCCTGGCTTTTCGGGCACTGGACCAAGTTTTGACTATGGTTATATGCTGGTCAGAGCCAGTGGCACTGATGCCTGTCAGAATGTCACGATTAGAAACTGCCGAATCGTTCTCAAGCGAACCACAACCTGGAGTGCTGGAATCTATGCCGCATTATTAGATAACGCTGGTGCCGTGCCGACGGTTACTGCGACTTCCGGTCGTGCGGAAAACATTTACATCTACAACAATGTGATTGACAGTTGCTATCATGGGATTAAACAATTCGGCTATGCGGATCTGGTCACTAATAACTTTGCCTTTTACGACCAGAATATTCAGATTGGTGTGGCGGGTGGTAATCTTATCACCAACATCGGTGGTGGCGCAAGTTATGTCTACGGCATTTATGCTGGCTATGCCAACAACCTGAAGATAAACAATAACATAATCAATGTTGGTCCGGGTAGCACTTCTTATGTCTACGGTATCTATGTCTATTATTGCTATAATGCGGATGTTGATATCTGCTATAATGATATTGTACTGCGGGCGAACGGGACAACTGGCTACTTATACGGAATCTTTAACTATGGTGGTTATGCCAATACTTCCGGTGTGGTGCAAAACACGGTCCGAATTGTTGGCAACCAACTCCATGACTGGGATTATCCGACCGCTACCACAGCCTATATCTACGGTATTTACAATTATGCCTATTATTGCCGAACGGTCTACTGCGACTCCAATGTGGTCCGGGATATCCCTGTGTTTGGCACTGGCTATTTCTATGGTATCTATTCAGCCTATGACTCAATAAAGTATTTCCGCTGGAACAAAGTTCTGCGGGTGCGAAGGTCTGCTGCGGCCACATCGGGCGCTATGTATCTCACCTATCCTTATTACGCGTATAAGCAGGTGAGTATTCATAGTAATGTGATAGACAGTTGCGGTAATCTAAACCTCTTGAATACCGGCGCTGTCTATGTTATGTACGCCTACAACTACTATGCTACCCAGGCTGAGTGTTATAACAACCAAATAACCAACATCCATGCTGGCTCAGGAACGACTTACGTGCTATATGCCTACTTCTATTATGCTACGCAAGCCAGTTGCTATAATAACTTTATGAATAACATAATGAAGGGCTACGGCACACTCTACGGAATATACTTTTCTAATTACTACGGAACTAATTCTAACTTCTATGGTAACCAGGTTCGTAATCTTAGTGCGAGCGATCCAGGTGGGGCAGGCACGATTTATGCAACTTATGTCTATGGTCCAAATGCCGGCACAATCAATATCTACGACAATGTGATTGATAGTGTGCGGTCTTATGGTAGTGTCTACGGAATGTATCAATACTATGGGGCGCCGGTCCATGTCCGCAACAACTATATCTGGAACCTACAGACCGACTCAACTACCTATTTTGTTGATGGTTTGTATTTAAGCTATGCGTCATCGGGCTATGTCTATAACAATATGATTGCGGATTTGAAGGCACCAAGAGCAAACACTTACCTTACTCCACCGGTCTGCGGTATTTATATTGGCGGCGGTGTATCCTGGGGGCTATATTACAATAGCGTCTCTTTAAATGCCACTTCAACCTATGGCACAACCTTCAGTTCGGCAGCACTTTATACTGCAACAACCCCGAACCTTGAGTTAAAGAATAACATCTTTAAGAATACATCAACCCCTGGGGTAACTGGTGGTTATACGGTTGCTTATTGGCGCAATGGCACTGACCTTTCGACCTATGCTTTAGGTTCAAATAACAACTGCTTCTATGCTGGCACACCATCAACTTACCGAGCAATTTATTATGACAATACCAATGCGGATACCCTATTTACTGACTATCAGGCCCGAGTCGCACCAAGAGATGGTGCCTCGTTCACCGAGAATGTGCCTTTCTTAAGTGCAACCAACCTGCATATCAATCCAGCAATTCCCACTATGGTTGAATCCGGTGCGATTCCAATTACCAGCCCAATCACAATTACTACGGATTTTGACTACCAGACCAGGAACGCTACAAACCCAGATGTTGGGGCAGATGAAGGTAACTTCACAATGTTAGATTTGACTGGACCGGTCATTTCTATGACACCTTTACGCCATTCTAATGTTACATCAGCCCGAAGTTTGACCGTAACGATTACGGATGCTACTGGTGTTGATACGACCGCATTAGGTAGACCACGACTCTATTACCGCACTGGCACACAAAGACCACTAACCGGACCATTCACCGCCATAACCGGCACGCGTAGTGGTAATGATTGGACATTTACTATTCCTGGTCAGTCTTTGGGAACTTGGGTTGAATACTATGTGGCAGCCCAAGATGTGGTAACCCCGCCTAATGTCTCAACCAATCCAACTGGTGGCAGTGGTGCCAATCCACCAGGCACAACCCCACCACCAACCCGTTATCTCTATGCGGTTCGCGACCCATTAGATTTCACAGTTGGTTCCTCGGGTGATGATTTTATCTCAATCACCGAAGGAATCAGTATCCTCTCGGTTGGTATTGATGCCAATGCCCGATTACTCTTACAAGCGGATTACTCCAGCGCCAATGAAGTCTTCCCAATTACAATTGGCTTGATTCCAGGAACCAATGATGTCTTTTCCGCGACCGATGACGGTGGTCAACCCCGAGACCAGAAGACTTGGTGTGCGCCATTTGATAAGGATACCCGACTTGAGCCAATTAAGCCTGAACAGTGTATCCCTGGTCTAGGCGAGAGAGATGCGACGACCGATTTGCCCAAGACTCTGACGATTAAACCGGATTCAGCGGTTCAATGCACAATCCATGGTCAAGCCTTTGCGATATTCCGATTGCAGGGTGCACGCAATGTCATTATTGACGGTTCAAATACCGAAGGCGGCACAACCCGTGACTTGGTGATTAAAAATGATACCACTAATGTACTTTCCTATGGTGTGCTAATCTTAGGTGCGACCGGTGCGCCGGCTTCGTATAACCAGGTGAAGAACTGTGTCATCCGATGCGGTGTGCCCAGCACTTCATCGGCACAAGCCCGCACGATTGGTGAATGGGGTGTCTCTTTAGCACAACGGGATACCGGTACGGTGATTAAGAATAATGATGTCAGTGATTGGCGATACTTTGCGCTTTATATGCAGAATGTATATGGGGCAACGGTTGAAGACAACTACTTCCACGATGTCACCGCGGATGCTGCAATTGACTGGTATGGCGTCTGGTTTGCATCGGGCACCACGAACTTAGAGTTCCGCCGAAACATAATTGGCAACCTAACCCACAATGTCAATTTCTGGTGGATTCTGGCTGCGCTATATTGTTCACCAACTGCGACCTCTAATAATAAGATTTATAACAACTTCATCTATAACATCTTGGACGGTGGCTACGGTTCTTCTACAAACTATGGCCGAGCGATTATGGCTAATGCTGACACTGGTGGTATGTATTGCTATAACTCAGTATATCTCTATGGCGATGACCCGTCCACTTCAACAAGTTCCTATCACTGCTGTTTCTACATCTCCAGTTATTGCGTCAACCTTCAGATAAAGGATAATATCTTCTATAATGAAGTCATCCCATCCGCTGGTTATTCTTACATTTACTATGTGGCTTCAACACCGACCAACTTGCAGAGTAATTACAACGACCTTTATGCACCAGAGTATAATGGCTATATTGCTTATAATGTCGGCACTAACCTGCAAACCTTGGCGAACTGGCAGACCGCAACCGGTCAAGACTCCAGTAGTATCAGTGCTGACCCAGGCTTTGTTGATTACGATGACTTACATATTGACAACACCTTTGATATTGTGAATCGTCGCGGAACCCCAATTACTGGTATTACTGTGGATATCGATGGCGACGCCCGGCATCCAGTTACTCCGGATATTGGTGCTGATGAATACTCCCTTGCTGCACCCGAGGTGCCAACCTTAATCTCACCACCGAATAGTGCAACTGAACAACCCTTAGACGGCTACCTGTATTGGAATGAGACAGAAGGTGCAGTCTATTACGATGTCTATTTGGATGTGGTTACGCCACCGGTTACCAAAGTGAGCGCATTACAGACCGATACCTTCTTTAATTACACTGGTCTTGAGATTAATAAGACCTACTACTGGCAGGTCGTTGCGGTAAATGATACAATAACCGATGCGACTACACCGTCCGAAATCTGGTCGTTCGCCACGATTAGTCTGAGACCAACCCTAATCGCACCCGCTCACAACTCAACCATAACTGACCAGACACCTGATTTTATTTGGCACAGAGTTGATTTGGCTAATGTCTATAAACTTGAGGTTGATACTACGGGTTCCTTTAGCCAACCAGTAATTTCAGTAGCATTGATTGAAACCACTTACACACCAGCGACCAATTTACCTTATGACCATTATTACTGGCGAGTTAAGGCAGCGATTGACAGCACCGTGGCTTGGGGCGCCTACTCTTCAGTATTTGAATTCACAATCCAATCACTCATACCAAGCGGCTGGCAAGCGATGGCGAATGTGCCGAGTGTAAATTCGGGTAAGAATCCAAAGTCCGGCAGTTGTATGGCGGGTAATGAAGGTACGGGCAAGATTTACTTCTTAAAGGCTTCCAATACCCAAGACTTCCATATCTATACGATTGACCCAGCTGGATTAGGTACCTGGGTAACTGAATCAATGCCTTTGGGCACAAAACCGAAAGACGGCAAGAAACCGAAGAAGGGTGCTTCAATGGCATCTTATGGCGACTATGTCTATGTCCTGCGCGGCAATAATACCCCTGGATTCTGGCGCTATAAGGTTACCGCACCGACGGGTTGGGAAACGCTACCACCAATTCCGGCTGGAACTAAATTACCCAAGGATGCTTCAGGAATGGTTGCGGTTACAAAGGGTGGAGACCCGTATCTCTTTGTGATGAAAGGTTCCAAGACGACTGAATTCTATCTCTATAATCTTACGACCAACACCTGGTCATCAGCACTAACTGCCCCACCCACCGGACCGAGTGGCAAACCTGGTTATAAGAAAGGTTCCTGTCTTGCTTATGATGGTAGTAGGTGGGTCTATGTGCTGAAGGGTCAATACGGCGACTTCTTCAAATACGACTTGGTAGGCGATAGTGGCTGGGTACCACTTACCCGCTATGACTACAAGACGATGCTCAATCGCGAGAACAAGAAGAAGAAGATTGGTGAAGGTGCTGGCTTAGTCCATCACAATGACTATATTTACCTCTTAAAGGGTGGTAATACCCGCGAATTCTGGAAATATGGACCACTGAGTGGAACAGCAGCGTGGACGCAGATGGATTCGTTCTGGGATATTCCAACTGGTGGTGGCAAACGAGTTAAAGGTGGTGGCGCGCTCTTAAAGTTTGCTAACTTCTTCTGGGCATCCAAAGGCAATAACACCCAGGAATTCTATCGTCATGGATTACCATCGCCAACGGTTATTGTAGCAGCACCCAATCCAACCAATGAAGGTGTGACGGGTAGCAAAGTGAATACTAACGAATTCAAACTGACCATTGCCCCGAACCCTGCAGTTAATCTGACCGCAATTCGTTACACCTTACCAGTGGCTGGACCAGTAAGTTTCAAACTCTATGATGTGGCTGGCGCAGTAGTTAAGACTTACACCAATACGACTCCAACTAAAGACGGTGTCTTAATGCTTGATACCAAGACTTTACCATCTGGTGTCTATATCTTACGGTTTGCTGCGGGTGACATAAGGGTTACCAGAAAGATTGTCTTAGAGAAGTAACCCTCCGACAATAAGTAGTAAGGGGCTCGAGCAATCGAGCCCCTTTTAATTTTGTATATTTTGCCGATGTAGGGCAAGGCTTCAGCCTTGCAAAGATTAAGCAGACCTGAAGGTCTGCCCTACATTGTTATTAAGATTATGATGCAAAGTTAAAGGCACACCTCATTGTACTCGGTCGAATCGACCCCTCCCGATTCGGGTTCGGGTTGACGCTGCGCATTCTGCCCTACAAGAAAATTCGGGAAAGTTGTAGGGCAAGGCTTTAGCCTTGCAGAAAGTGTCTGTCCTACAAAAATATTGATGCAAACCTAAAGTTTGTCCTACAAAAAATGTAGGACAAGTCCACCTAAGGTGAATTAGCCTTGCAAAGTATTAAGTAGACCTAAAGAGGCTGCCCTACAGATGAAATTAAAACCGGGGTCAAAATCTGACCCCGGTTGGTTAGATTATTTGTGGGCTATCGGCTAATGATTAGTTTTCCGGTTAGATTGGTAGAACGAGTCTCTATTCTTAAGATATAGACACCGACTGGTAGGTTTTCGCAGTTAAGTTGAATCGCATTCGTTTTATTATTACCTTGAGTTACGGTCTTGACCAATTCGCCACAGGTGTTATAGAGTTTTAGAACAAAACCACCCAAGTTAGATTCAGCCAATTCGTATCGGACGGTTGCGGTCTTACTCGTCGGATTAGGGAAGATAGTTAAGAGGTTGCGCTCAGTAGGAGTCAGCCCTTTTTCGGTCATCACACCTTCCTTGCCACTTACCATTCCGGTTAGGGTCGTTGGTAGCGGAACATACATCCAGAATTCATTGGTGTTGCCACCCTTGAAGGCATAAAACCGGTTAAGGTTATAGGCATAGGTGAGTGAACCACCAGTCTTTACCCGTTTTTTGTTGGTTCCAACCGGTATGGGTTCTTTTGTTACCCAGGTGTCTTGTTCTATTATGTAAGCCCAGAACTCATCGGTATTGCCACCCTTGAAGGCATAGACGAAGCCTGCCCAATTACTGGCTAAACTTGCGCCATCCTTCACCTTCTTTCTCTTGTTCATCGTGCCGAATAATGGCATCGGTTTTTTAATCCGCCAGGAATCTTGAGTTATATTATAAGCATAAAATTCATTGGTCTTTCCTTTTAGGGCAAAGATTGAATTGGTGAGCGGGTCATAAGTCAGGCAACTGCCACTAACCATCGGTTTACCCGAAGGTTCAAGCGGAATCGGTGTTCTTACTAACCAGGAATCGGCTTCAACCCAATAGGCATAAAACTCGTTGGTCTTGCTCCCTTTTAGGCAGTAGACAAAATCGGTATCGCCTTTGGTAACAAAAGCCAGTCCCGAGCCGCCTTTAATCCGCTTTCCTTTTGGTCCAGGTGGTATTGGACTTTTTTCGTACCAACTATCCACCCCTGGGGTATAACGCCAAAATTCAGCAGTGTTAGAACCCTTAAGGGCATAGATATATCCTTTGCCATAGGTGAGCGCAGCGCCGCCTTTCACCCGTTTTGGTTTGATTGAATAAGGTATTGAACAGACTTTTGTCCAGGTGTCGTTAGCGATATCGTAACGATAAAACTCATTGGTATTTGAACCTTTTAACGCATAGACCGTGGATTCGGGCACATAGACCAAACAACCACCCTGTTTCACTTTTTTGCCACTTTGCCCAAGTGGTAGCAAAGCCTTCTCAAACCAAGCAACATAAGGTTGAACTATGGTGCTACTAAATATGAAGTCATTGTTTGGATTCATATCCGAATAGACCGAATGGGTCTCTATCCAGTAAAGACCAAGCGAATCCGGTCGCCAGGATTCAAATTCTAAGACTACAGAGACTTCGGGTTCCAAATCAACCAAAACGGTATCAAGATAGAGTGTCAAAAGTCCGCGAGTAATCTTAAACCAGACCAAAACAGTAGCAGAAAGATTGCCATTATTTCTGACTAAGGTCTTGGGGATTATTGCTTGTCCTAACGATATCGTCTCAGCGGGTGCAACAATCGCCAAAATTGCCACATCCCGCACTGCGACAAAGACATTAGCACTTTCTTCGTTATTAAGTGGATTGTTGTCATTAAGGAGCGTAACGCAACGAACCAAATTGTTGCTACGAACCACTGGTGTCCAATTATCAAAATTGACCAAGGTGGTTTCACCAGGTTGGAGGGTTAAGTTCCGAATTGAATTGTAATTGGGTTCAATTGAACATTGAACATCAAAGGTTGCGTTGGCGGTTCCGTAATTAGCAACCAAGGCACGAATCGGAATCGTTAAACCCGAATCAATCGTAGTTGGCAAATCAAAAAATCCCACAACACCAACATCCGTGATATTAACAGTAACTGTGCCGATGCGATAGTCGTTAGTTGGGTTGACATCGTTTACAACTATGGTGCTACATTTTCGGGGATAGGTGCCACGCGGGGCATTGACCTGCCAGGTGTCAAAGATGACTAAAGAAGAACTGTCCGGACCAAGCGATAAGGAACGCAGACTTGAATAGAAATCACCAATCTTATAAAGGCAATTAAAGTTTTCCGTGTAGGTTCCGTAGTTTCTAACTGTGGCGCTGACTAAGACCATAGTATTAGAATCAACTTCTGGTGGCGGGGCATTGAATGATACCACCCCAACATCGTGCACCATTACCGTTACCGAATCAGTCTTGTGATTATTATTCGGGTTGGCATCCGAACTCAACTGGGTGCTACATTTTAAGGTGTAAGTTGAACGGGGTTCGTTGACCATCCAGGAATCAAAATTGAGATTGGTTGAATCACCAGTTGGAATTGTTACTTGTTTAGTATCAGAATAGAAACTGCCAATCCGAAAGAGAACCGAAAATGTCTCATTATAGGTTCCGCAGTTTTTTATTCTTGCAACGACCGGAACAACCGTATTACTATCAACCAGACTCGGCGGCGAAAGGATTTGCTGGACTGAGACATCATGGACATTGACCGTGACATTGCCAGTCTTGGTATTATTGTTCGGGTTCGCATCATTAATTAAGGCGGTTGAACACTGATAAGAATAGGTATTGCGGGGTTGAGTGACCAACCAATCATCAAAACTTACCAGTTGGAATCCGCCGGAATTTAGATTTATGATTCGACTACTGGTATAGAAACTACCAATCCGGAATTGCACCAAAAAGGTCTCTGGCTCGGTTCCATAATTCTTGACCGATGCGGTTATCGGAACTGTTTGAGCCGAGTCAACTGAAGCCGGTGGTGAAGATATACTCACTACGCCTACATCGTGCACCCGAACAATAAAACTTGAATCCCGCCAGTTATTATTAACTACCTGGTCACCAATCAAATTGGTGGAACAGCGCACCGAATAATTACCCCTTGGTCCAATCGTCCAGGGGCTGAATTGAATCGTTCTTTGCTCACCAGGGTTTAAGTTGTTCACATTAGCGGTTGTTGACCAATTCACCGGACCAGTGATTCGGAGATTCACAGTAAGATTTTCCTGATGGGTTCCATAATTCTGAATTTGGGCTTGGGGTATTAAGGTTGCACTGGAGTCAACATAACCGGTTGGAGTCAGAATTGCCGTTACACCAACATCCCGAACCCTAACCGTAACCTGCCCGGTTAGACGATTGTCGCTTGGCTTCATATCACCAACCAAAGCGGTGCTACATTTCGTGGTATGGGTGCCACGCGGTAAGGCAATCCAGGGGTCAAAATCGGTGGTGCAAGCAACACCGCTACCGAGAGTCAAGACCCGCGATGATGTGTAATTGGTTCCAATCCAGAAATAGCAGGTGAAGGTCTCGGTGGTTGTCCCATAGTTTCTGATTACCGCCCGGGGCGTAATTACTTGTCCAGAATCAACCGTTCCGGTTGGGGCAAGAATTGAAGCAGTGCCAACATTGCGGACTCGGACAGTTACATATTTTGTGAATCGGTCATTACTCCGGTTAATATCATTGGGATGTTCGGTAGAACAGCGCACGAGATGGGTGCCACGCTGAAGTGCAGTCCAATTTGAGAAATTTTTTGTCATGCTATTACCAGGTGGCAGATTTAAGACCTGCTGGGCATTATTATAAAAAGAGCCGATACGCATCCGAACATTGAAAGTAGAAATGAAGTCACCAAAATTATAGACCACGCCTTGGGGCGTTACTACTTGTCCGGAGTCAACGGTATCCGGTGGGGCATTAATCTGGATACAGCCCACATCATAACGATAACCGTAGAGATAAACATCGTCAATATAGACCCCTTCGGCGGTTCCGCTACCATCACTGGCAAACCGAAACCGAATTGCCGATGCGGTATTGGGAATATTGGTCATTACCTGCATATCAAACCCGCCATAGTTACCCGAACGCGCCCAGTGCGTAATCCAATTTCCACCGGATAGGTATTCAAAATAGATATAATCGTTAGATTCAGTATTCTGCCAGATGGAAAAGACGACTGAGGCGTTCTCATAACCGGAAAGATTGACGCTCCGTTGCATCCAGTTATTTTGATTATTAGAGTAATTGGCATTCGGCGTGCATTTGACACTGTAGGGTTCTGATTTGTAGCGATTGGAAACTCTGGTCCAAGGACCACCACTTCCGCCGGTTGTCCAGTTAGTTGGGAAATTGGACATATTGTCGTACCAGATAAGTACCTGGGCGTAGGTTTGAGTAAAGACGAAAAGAACAAAAATTAGTAGCAGGATAAATCGTTGATTAATTTTGCTCATCACACCCCTCCTTGTTTATTTTTTAACTCCTCCCTTGCGTTATAAGATTTTTATATTAAATATATTATATCAAAAAATTAGGATTTGTCAACAAAAAGTTTTGTTAAAAATAATCTGCCCTATAAATAACTTACGAAACCAGTGGAACTGACTCAAAGAGACCAAACTCAGAACTGCTTTAGCCCAAATTTTTAAACTTTGGTATATGTCTTCAAGTAAAGTTGGAGCTTGCCCCCGACAAAACATTTTTTGGTTGAATTTAATAAATAAGGGCTTTATAGGTTGCTTTTATTCTTGAGTAATTTTCAATCGATCAGTACAAATAGTAGAGCAAACCTTTAGGTTTGCAAAAAATTATTTTTTAATTAAGGTACTAATTGCATTGCTTATTGTTTTACAAGGCTAGTCCGCCTTAGGCGGACTTGCCCTACATTATGAGCAACATTTCCGCATTTTAAAAATCCCTGCCTACGAACCAGCTCCCCAAGTAGCCTACGGGGCAACCCCCGAGGCTGCTTCCCAAGTTGCCTCCCAGGTCGCTTCCGAAGTCGCCTCTGAGGTCGCTCCCTAACCAGTTTCCGAAGCAGTTCCCGAAGCTGCTCCCGAAGCAGCCTACGAGGCAACTCCCGAAGCCACTCCCTAAGCCGCCTACGGGGTCACCCCGTAGGCAGTACCCCCGAGATATAATCAAATTTTGTGGAAATTGCAAAATGGATGGTTTTTGGTATAATAAAAAACTGGTGCCTCAAAATTTGGCACCTATAGAAAGGGTGATACAATGAAAGATTATGTTAAAAACCAACAAAGTCAAGAAGAATTGTCGAACGACAATTCAGCCAGGAAAACCGCAAACGCCGAA
>Ga0207433_10010605_pt1 | contig 14295 bp, 22 predicted proteins | sample YelNatPaOPGAMG01_FD_187559 | JGI IMG/M metagenome (GOLD analysis project Ga0207433, IMG submission 187559) | Hot spring thermophilic microbial communities from Obsidian Pool, Yellowstone National Park, USA - OP-RAMG-01 (SPAdes) (version 3) | ecosystem: Environmental > Aquatic > Thermal springs... | reverse complement strand
ACTTCAAAAGATTAGTTTTGGCAACATCTTCCAAAGATAATTTTAGTTCAGTGCAAATTTGAGCTAGATACCAAAGCACATCTCCGAGCTCTTTTTTAATTTCTTCTCTATCTTCTTTTTCGACAATTCCTTTTTTATCTCTCAAAATTTTTTTGACTTTTTCAACCACCTCTCCTGTCTCTCCAGCTAATCCCAAAACTGGATAAACAAAATTTTTTCCTTTATCAGGATAAATTGCAGTTTTACGTGACTTTTTTTGATATTCGCTAAAATTCATTTTTGTTTCTTATTTTTCACACTTTTGTCATAAATTTTTATTTTATAATCTTACGGGCGCCAATTTAATTCTACGCGTTTTTAGTCTTTACTGCAATTAGCAGTCCATCTTTTAAATACTCAACCTTTTCTAGTTTTAATTTATTCTTTTTTAAGATTTTTAAAATTCCACCTTCTTTCAAATAACTTTTGAGGTTTTGCCAATGATTTTTTCCTGCAAAAAACTCAACCAATTTAACGTAAAAAGAAATCATTGAGTTTGGCAAGGGATAATTGAAATCAACAAAAATCAATCTTCCGCCCTTTTTGACTACCCTTTTCATTTCTGAAATTACTCTGTCTCGGTCTTTGTTCTCAATTTCGTGTAAAACAAGAGAAATTACTGCTACGTTAAAAACTGGTTCTAAAAAAGGTAAATTTGTCGCATCCCCTCCTTGAAAATAGACATTAAGTCCTTCTTTTTCTTTTTTCTTTAAGGCGCAACTTATCATCTCTTGGTTAATATCAATTCCGGTCACAACTGCTCCTTTTTTGGCAAAATAAATTGCTTGATCTCCTGTTCCACAACCAATATCTAAGACATTTTCTCCAGGTCTAATCTCAGAAAAATTCACAACAAATTCCCTAACATCTTTCAAAAAGGGATCGATTAATTTCTCATAGAGGGATGGCATTTAGAAATTTTATATCAATCCATTGATTTCCACAGTCCGTGAAGGTTGCAGTATTCTCTGGCTTGAAGTTCTTTTGCTTTAACTTCAAATTCAGCTTCTGGCTTGTCTCCTGGTTTCAAAAATTTTCTCAAAGAAACACCATCTGCGATTAATTCTATCCATTGAATATAATGGTTTTCTTCCATTGGATGAGGTACTGATCCAACTTTCACTTTTACCCCTCTTTCTGTTTTTTCAATTACTGGAACGTGCTTTTCCATTCCTTGATCTTCTGTCTTTTCTACTAAAAGCTCCATTGGTTTTCCACAGCAAACTAAAGTTCCTCCTCCAGCATACAAAACCTCAACAATATTTCCGCAAATTGAACATTTATAAATTTGTTTTACCTGAATCATAATTTTTAGTTTTGAATTTTGACCTTTAACTTTTAAGATTTAAGATTTGAGATTTTTGAGTTTTGAGTTTTGAGATTTGAGATTTTTAATATTGGCACCTTACCTCAAAATAACTTTGAGGATGCCTGCAATTTGGGCATTCTTTTGGAGCCTCTTTCCCCCAGTGGACATATCCACAGTTTCTGCAAACCCACATCACTTTTTCTTTCTTTTTAAAAACTTCACCCTTCTCTAACTCTTCGAGCAATCTTTTAAATCTCTTTTCATGTTGTTCTTCAACTTCGGCTACTTCCTTGAAAAACTTTACCGCATCTTCAAACCCTTCTTCTTTTGCCGCTTTCTCAAATTCAGGATACATTTTCGTCCATTCATAATGTTCCCCTTCAATCGCCATTTTTAAATTTTCTTTTGTATCTGCCCATTTCCCCAAAAGCTTCCAAATCATCTTTGCGTGTTCCAATTCATTCTGAGCTGTTTCTTCAAAAACTGCCGCAATATGTTCGAATCCTTCTTCCCTCGCAATTTTTGCAAAATATGTGTATTTGTTTCTTGCTTGAGCTTCACCAGCAAATGCTTTCCATAAATTCTCTTCTGTTTTTGAACCTTTTTTAACTGGTTTTGGATCAGAAACCGTTACTGGATCTTTTTTAACCTTTTTTGTTGCCATAATTTTTTATTTTTTTAGAAACCGACCTTTTAACTTTTTATTTTGTATTCTTTTCTTTCTTTAAACTCTTGTTGCTTTCCCAAATTCCATTGTTGAACTGGTCTCAAATATCCAACAACTCTTGAATAAACTTCGCAGGGTTGATAATTTTTCAATTTTTGAGATTTTTCAAAACAATCTTTACATTTGAAAATTGTAATTTTTTCTCCCCCATTATCATAAATCAACATTAATCCATTTTTAATTTCACTTCCTTTGACTTCAATCTCTTTTTTGCAATCGTGGCAAATTACTCTTTTATTTTTTGCATTTTTTACAGATCCCATAAAAAATGATTTGATAATCTTTTATTTTTCCGACCTTTAATTTTTTGTTTTTCAATTCTGGAATTTCTTCAAAAACATCAAAAATTTTTTTGCATTTTTGACAGATAAAATGGGAATGGGGGGTTAAATCTCCGTCAAAATGGCTAACTTCAGTCAAAATTTCTTTTACTTCTCCTTTTTCTTTTAATTGATTCAAAATTCGATAAACCGTCCCCAAACTAATCTGTGGCAATTTCTTTTTAACTTCAAGATAAACCTCCTTTGCGCAAGGGTGCGATTTTGTACTTTTTAAATACTCCAAAATAACTCTTTTTTGATTTGTTAATCTTTCTTTCTTATTAGTAATCATTCTCAATTAAATTTTATTCTTATCGAGAACCTATGTCAAGAGCAAAATCTATGGAAAAACTTAGGGTTGGAAAAGAGTTTCTGGTAAAAATTGAACTTTTTTAACTTGAGGGAATTGTTTTGCGGTAGCTTCAATTTGAAACCACAAAATTCCAACTCGACAAGCGCCACCAACTGTTTTATTTAAAGGATCCTCAAATTCTAAAATCAAAGTTCCATCATTTTTTAAATTTACAGATTTTAACTTGAGACCATCTAAAGGAAATTCTGTTGTAATTCCTTGAACCAATTCTTCTTCAGTGAGAATATCTTTTCCTTTTAATAAAAGTTCTATTGTATCTTTAATTGGAGTTTGGGAAACATGGATCAGTCTCTCGATCGCAACCAAACCATCTCTTGAACATTTAATGTTTCCTGCTTCATCTTTATCTTTCTCTGGGTTGTAATAATAAAGCAAAACTTTTTGTGCTTTTTTGCAAACGCTATAAGATCTGCTTTCTCTAACTTCAACTAATCCTTCGCAACATTTCTGATCAGTAGGCCCAATCAATGGGTTTCTGTTTACCTTTTCTCCTTCTTTTGCGCAAGGAATTTCTGTTTTTCCTCCACAATCTATGGGGCAACTCTCTTTTGTTTCTGGACAGGGACAACCTATTGCCATGCAAACAATTTCTTGGCAAATTCCATCACCACAGAGATCTTTACAAAGCTTTTCTCCTTTTTTACATTTTCCATAATAAAACTCCCATTCATCACATTCTGAACCATCATCAAAAATACAAAATCCTTTTTGGCCGTCTTTAAAATTTCTTATTTCTAATTTCCCTCCCTGTTTTTCACAATAGACAGAGGCAGGGTTTGGTATGCCTATTTGATTACTTTCTTGTTTAATATTTACTATTGCCCATTTCGAATCCCTTTTTTCTAAAGTAAGTTTTATCGGAAATCTATTTGCTTCTCCACCTTCTACTGCTTCTACGCTTGTTATTTCAATCACTTCTCCTTCAACTAAAAATTTATTTTGAGATATTCTTTGGATATTTTTAATATCAATTCTCTCTGGCCAGGGGCTGGAAGATTTTCTTCCCAATGCTTTCGACGGATCGTTAATCCACTCAGCTAAAAGTTCTGGCGACAAAAATTCTTCATAATTTTCTCTTATTTGTTTTTCAAGAACTTCTTTTGGAGATTGTAAACTTACTAATTTTAACTTTTTCCCAAATTCTTCCACTCTATTCTCAACAATAGAAATGTCGTCAATAGTTTCTTTGGAAATTATCTTTTTTTCTTTTGGTGAAAGAAAATAAAATAAAAAAACTCCTAATCCCAAAAATGCAATAAAAGTAATACTTAATAAAAGTTTTTTGTTCATTTTGTTACTCTTTTATTGTATCTCAATTTTTATCGATTTTCAAAAATCACATAACGAATAAGGGAGAAAAATTTAATTTAGTTTTTCTGATTAAATTCCACTTTATTTGGGGTGGATTTTGCAACAAAATTTTTCGAATTATTAAAAAAGTAAGAAAGCGCCAGTTAATTCAAACAAAAAACACAAAATGCTCCAAACTGGAGCAAAAACAGAATTTTTTAAAAATTGATATCAGCTAGCACATTTCATTTTTCCCATTTTTCTTTTTTTCCTTTTATTTGATAAAAAATGGGGTTTGTTAAGATTTTGCCACTTTTTTTCAGTTTTAACAAAAACCGATAATGCCTTTTATCTCTCCTTTTCAGTTTTGAAAGTAAATGACGAAATTCAAATTTTATTTGACCCTCAGTTACAGGAATTTTTTTGTAAAGAATTTTGCCGTTAATTTTTAATTTTTTCTCATTAAATTTGTAATTTCTTCGTTTGGCCTCTTTTAAAACGTAAAAAAGATAAGAATTAATTGCTAAAATTGGATTTTTAAAATTTTTAAACCTTTCTAACTGAGGATGATTTTTATATCCCTTTGTTTTACCTTCTAAAACCTTTTTAGCTAATAACCCTTCACGCCATAACGCAACTAAACCTTTGGGGTCCAAATATCGAGGATGAATTGACCACAAACGCATAAAAAATTATAAAAAATTATTTTCTATTTTTAATACAAAACACTACGATATTTTCAGACCGTGAAATGATTCAAAATTAGATAAAAATAACAGCCTTAGAAAAACTTATTCTTTTTTTAGTAAATTTTTTGTCATCGTTACTATCCATTTTAGGTGCAAAAGAAAATGAATCAACCCGAATAAGATCATTAAAATTCCAAAAAATGTATGAATTTCGATTAAATCTCTTTTGTGAAACCCTCCAACCTCATACCAACCAACCCTCGGACCTTTTGGAAAAAACAAAAGTAACATTCCAGAAATAGCAGTGATGACGAAACAAACCAGCATTAGAACATCGATGATGTAATTTATTTTTAGTATATTTTTCATTTTTTATTTATTTTAGGCCTTTAAAACTATTGTTAAAACTCGGCCCAAGCTAAAATAATAGTATCAGGACCTGTGACTGCGCTTACAATGTTATTAATAATATTAACAAATAATCAATTCTCTCTGGCCAGGGGCTGGAAGATTTTCTTCCCAATGCTTTCGACGGATCGTTAATCCACTCAGCTAAAAGTTCTGGCGACAAAAATTCTTCATAATTTTCTCTTATTTGTTTTTCAAGAACTTCTTTTGGAGATTGTAAACTTACTAATTTTAACTTTTTCCCAAATTGCTCAACTATATTACTAACAATAGAAACATCATCGATATCTTCTTTAAAAATTACCTTCTTTTCTTTTGGTAAAAAAGAAAAAAATAAAAAAGCCCCTAAACCCAAAAGCACAACGATAGCAATAAGTAATAAAAGTTTTTTGTTCATTATTTTTAATTTTTATTTCCTCTCAAATGGCCTTAACTTTTTACTTAAATTCAATTGGTTTTAAATAAGATATTTTATTTTTCTCATTTTAATTTTACCAAAATTGCAATTACCTAATCAATCTTTTTTATGTTTGTTGATGTCAAGTATTAAATAAATATTATTTGCTTATCTTCCCACTTCAATTTGTGATAAATCTTTTAAAATAATTTCTGGCTTTCCTTGATATTCTTGAATTTTGCCCCTAATTCTTACAATTTTTTGGTTGTAATATTTTTCTGGATTGTCCCCAAATTTATCCACATCAGAACTAAAAATTACGGCTGAAAAGCATTGGTTAGGATATGGTTTTCCAAAATTTAAAAAGACATTATTTTTCTTTGAGCGATAGGTATCAGCGACTTTTCCCTCAACGATTACTTCCTTTCCATAATAATTTCCGGCTTGACAAGCACCAATAACTTTTAAACCAGTTTTATCTTCTCTCAAATTTTTCCATTGAAATTCAGTTTTTTCTTCAACTTTCACTACACTCCCCCACTTGCAACCAATTTTATTCTCTCTCGCCCCTTTCTCTGCCAAAGAAATTTCCTCCCGATATTTAACATCCTCTGGAGAAAACCTTGCCACAGCTAATCCTTCTCTTACTAACTCCAAAGAAACATTTTTATCATCTACAAAAACATACCTCAAATAACGACAATACTGGTCGAAATCTTCTTTTCCTTTTTCTAGTTTTACTTCTTTATTCAAAATCAATTCCTCTAATCTTTCCTTTGCAGGCCCATAACAAGGATAACTTCTTTCATCAGCATCGATTCCTAAAATCCTCACTGAATAACCTCCCTCAATCAAAAAAGTATCTCCGTCAATCACTTTAGTAACAAGTTTTTTAACTCCATCTTCTAGTAGAGGAAGATTAGTGCAGGCTTTAGATGAGAATTCCTCCTTATTAACTAAAGAACCGATTAAATTTTTATTTGTCTTTACTTTTGAAAAATAGATTGCGCCCCCGACAATCGAAGCTCCCAAAATTATTCCAATAAAAATTTTATTTTTTTCTAAAAATTTGGTCATTTATGAAAAATTGTTTTCTCTTTCATTTGACTTGCCCAGAAAAATTTTTTGTCCTTTTGCCATTTTAAAATTGCTTTTTGCAAAGCAATTGGTAAAACTTTTTCTTTTTTAAATTTCTTTTTATCAAAAAAGAAAAACGAAATATGGTCTTCCCTACTCTCTGAAACTATTTTTTCTGGGATAACATGAAAAACTAAATTGATCTCGTGATGTTTTTTACCTTCCTCCTCGTAAAAATTATCCACCAAACAAATCAAAGAAAATTTTTTAATTTTAATTCCCAATTCCTCTTTAATTTCCCTTTTTAGGGCTTGAGGTATGCTTTCTCCAAATTCTAAATGCCCGCCAGGAAAAAAATAAATACCTTCTTTTTTGTGAAAGCAAACCCAAATTTTGCTTTTATTTTGAATTATTGCCCTAATGCAAATTTCAAAATTTTCCATGATTTCATTTCTTTTTTGGAGGTTCTATCCCGAGGTCGCGACAAATTTTCTTTGCTAAAAAATTATCAATTTCATTGTGTCGAGGGACAGTTGAGGTTTTCTTCAATAAAGGATTAAAAAAGACGCTATGTTTTGCGCCTTCTCTAACAAATATACAACCATTTTTGAGAAGATGACGAATTAAATCTTTTCTTTTCATTTCAAAGAAATCATCAAAGGTTCTCTTTTCACTTTTCCTTTGATTTCTTTTTTATTCAAAATCCGATTCGTCTCCAAAATCAAAAAGAGTGCCTCTTTCAAATTTTCCTTTACCTCTTTAAGAGTTCTCCCTTGGCTATTAACTCCCGGAATTTCTTCAACCCATCCCAAATACCATTTTCCATGTTTTTTATATACTGCCGTAAATTGTCTTGCCATACATTTTTATTTTATTCTTTATTCAAGGCAATGTCAACTTTAACTAATTTTTTAATCTTTCTTGGCTCTGTATTTTCTTATGTATTCTCTAATAGTGTTTTTAGTATAGGGCTCAACATCCATTTTTAGCGCCTCATCCAAAGTCACCCAAACAAAATCTTCGGCTTCAGAGTTAAGTTTTACCTTAGTTGAATTTGTTTTGCAGGTAAAATCGAAAAAGATAAAATGCTTTTTCTTGTAAAATGTCTTGTCGAAAATGAATTCTTGAAAACAAATAAATTTTATATCAAAAATGTCCAAACCTGTCTCTTCTTTTATTTCTCTTTTTAAAGCCTCTTCCATCTTCTCTCCAAGTTCAATATGCCCTCCTGGAATGACATATTTTCCTCTCCATTTGTGAGATTTTATCAAAAGAATTTTTCCCTCTGAGTTAAAAATTAAAGCTCCAACTGTTGGTTCTGGATATTTTTGTTCCATATTGGAGTGTTAGTTCATTGTACAAAAAATAAGGGTCAACCCACAAGGAAGGCGACCCTTGAAAAATTTAATTTTTTAATTTTATTGTCCCTGAAATGCTGATTTTAATTCTTCCCTAGCTTTTTCAACAACAGCCTTGAACTCATCAATTGCTGATCGAATTTCTGCTCTTTTCTTTTCTGCCCCAGCCCTGATTACATCTCCTAATTTTTCAATCTTTCTAATATCTTCTCTAAGCTTTTCTCTTGCTGCTTTTAATGAAGAAAGTAAATTCTCTCTAACAGTCTTAGAATCTACACCACTGGCACAATCTGATTTAGCTTTCTCGAAAGCAGAATGAATTGAATTCTTGTATTCTGTAATCGCTGAATTTATTGCTGCTTGTCTGTCAGCAATTGCCTTATCTACTGCTTCTTTAAAGGTTAAAATTGCAGAATCAATCTTCGACCTCCTAATAGAAATTGCTGATTCTACTGTCTGAATAAATTTCTCTACTGCCTGTCTTTGAGTTTCATTTTGGGCTCTCGCTCTAAGTTTTTCAAAATGCTCTTTTCGATTTGCATCCCACTTTTCGCGATTTTCTCTCAATCCATTTTCTCTCTCTGTCCTCCAGGTCTCTATTCTCTTTAATCTCTCTTGCCTTTTTTCTTCTAACTTTGTTTGATAATCAGCGATTCTTTTTTCAACCTTGCTTTCTATTTCTGAAATTCTATTGCAAAACTGACCAACTTTCGGGGCAGAAGTTTGAGAGAAAGAAACAGTCGGAACAATAAGACTTAAAGCCAATAAAGAAGAAATCAAAAATTTTGCTTTCATGGTATTAAAATTCGCTTTCATTGTATACCTGCAAAAAATCATTAATAGTTTGACTGTCTAAACCCAAAAGTTCAACATCATCTTGCATATTTTTTTCTATTTGAGAACCTTCGGCAAAAGCATCACTCAAAACAACAGAAACAATGTCATCAACATTTCCAGTAGCAACAGAGGGACTAACTACTTCTTTTGTAGAAACTGGTGTCACGGCTGGACCAGAAATTTCTGAGGGTTTCTTTAGTAACTGATTTATCACAATTAAAACCATAGCTATTACCAAAACTCCAACCGGAACAATAACTTTCCATTTATCAGCCATGTTAATCCAATTTTCAATGAAATTTGCGAAAGAGGGACGACCTTTTAATTTTCCCTCTTTATCTATAAAACGAGAAAGTTCTTCTTTTGTGACAGGCTTTTCAGTTTCTATCTGAGAGATAATTTTTTCTAAAAGTTCTTTTTGGGGAGTAATTTTTTCTTCGGACAAGGCTTCAACAATTTGAAAAATCTCTTTTAATTCTGTCTCAAACTCAGGAAACAAATTTAAGATTTCAGAAACCGATTTTCCCTGGTCTAAAAGCTCTAATACCTTTTCCAATATTTTTTCTAATTTTTTCTCTTTTTCTTTCATATTATTTTTAAGTTTTTTAATTTTTCCCTTAAACTTTTTAAAGCCCGAGATTGCAATTGACGAACTGCCTCTTCTGTTTTGCCAAGTAATTTTGCAATTTCTTTGTTTGACATTTCGTTAATAAATCTCAAAACAATAACTTCTTGCTGATCTGGGGTAAGCTCTTTTATTAATTCTTTGATAATTTCTCCCATTTCTTTTTGCTCTATTTTTTCGACGAAATCAGGTTTTTGATAATTTGATAAATTCATCTCCTTTTCTGTTAATACCTCTTTCTTTCTTCGCCAATAATCAATCACAGAGTTTTTAGCAACGGTAAAAAAATAATTTAACGGAGAATTCTCTTTAACATCTATTTCTTTTATGTTTTTGTAAACCTTTAAAAAAACTTCTTGAACCAAATCTTCAGTTTCTGCTCTCGAATTCACCCTGGCAAAAATATATCGAAAAACTGGCACAAAATAAATCTTATAAAGAATCCCAAATGCCTCTTTGTTTCCATTTTTTGCCAAATCAATCAAAATCTTAGGATCTTTTTCTAAACTATTATTTCTCATAATTTATAACGAAAGGGGGGCAAATCTGTGATGTGATTTCATTGCTTTTGAGGTGATTTTTCTTGCTGAAAATAAAAATATACAAAATTTCCAAAATTGCTAAAGTATTCACTAAAAAATAATGCAACAAACCAAACTTTATCATCGTTTTTGGCTGCTTTCCAAAGCGCCACTTCTTTCCAGGGCAATGTCCAAGCTAAGGCTAAAATAGTTAAGATTTGATTTTGAGTTAAAAATTCCATTTTTAAAAAATTCCGAGAATTTTGTCGATGTAATAACAAGTTCCTTTGCAATTTTCTCTTGGTGGAGGTGGTTCTTTTAAATCCAAAATTTCTTTTGCTTTCGTCAACAATTCTGTCACTAAACCTGTTTTTATTTCTACAGAAACTACTTTTGGACCGAATCTCAACATAAAATTGTCGTTTGTAAAAATCTCATCTGGAATTTCGTTTGTTGGATTAAAATAAACCAGAGAAAGTTTTGAAACTTTCATTTTTGTTGCCAAAAGCGCGTATCCATTCAACTGAACTTCATACATTGGGAAAAATTGATCTTCTTCTTTAAATTGCGATGTTTTAAAGTCAATAATGTGGAGGGTGTTATCTTTGAGTTTGAGGATTAAATCTGGCGTCCCTCTCAAAATCAATCCTGTTTTTTTGTGCTGAGCTACTAAATATTTTTGTCCATGCCTTTTTTCTACAACTCCAATGCTATCTACTGTCAAAACCCTATCTACATTCTCAACCTTTAACCATTCAGGAAGTTTTCTTTCTTTTTTCCATCTCAACCAAACGCTATTTTTTAAATTCCTATCGATCACATTAAAAACTCCGGGGAAAAAGCCAGGAAATGGTCCAAAGTGTTTTTCATACCAAAAACATCTCGGACAAAAATCTGCTTTTGCTAAATTTCCCAATTCCTTTACTCCAATATATTTTAATTTTTCGTTTTCTTGCATAATTCAAAAATCAAATCTTTACCTGATTTTAACTCAACTTTCCTCGAAAATCAAATTACTTTACGATAAAGCCAAGGAGAGCTCCAAAAATGCAAAGTAAGCCAAAAATTAAGGTAAATTTAGAAAAGTTGATTTTTTGAGAAAATTTCATCAAAAAGTGCAAAGTCAAAATGCCAGTCAAAAAAGAAAAAATTAAAGCTTCAAAGGAGAAAGAAAACAAATTCGGTTCTTTTAAATAAAAATAAAAAGAAGAGGCTAAAACCGCAGGCGCAGACATCATGTAAGAAATTTTCAAAATTTCAGAGGGAGAAAATTTTCCAAAAGACAAACCAAAAATTGTGCTTCCTGATCTTGAAAAACCAGGAATTACTGAAAAACCCTGCAAAATTCCAACCAAAATTGCCAATTTCTTTTCTTCAATTTCAATTTTCAATTTTTTTCGCTGGAAAAAAGATGTAAAAAGAAGCCCTAGGCCTGTGATTAACAAAAGAAGATTTCCGACTAAAAGATTGTTGATTAATTTGTAAACTAAAAATCCAACAGCCAAAGAAACCGAAGTTGAAATTACCAAAAACCAAAACAAAAAACGATCTTTGAAAAGTAAAACATTTATCCAGTCTTTGAAAAAATAAATCAAAACCGCAAAAAGGGTACCAAAATGCAAAACAAGCGAAAAATCGACAGGGTTTACACCTTTAATAAAAAAATGAGAAAACAAAGAAACAACGCCTTCACTCGAAATTGGCAACCACTCAAATATCCCTTGCAATATTCCAGCTAAAATTGTCCCAGATTCTAACATTTCTCGTTAGGTTTTCTTTTTTTGCATTTGCCTTGCTTTTTGCAACGATTCTAAATGCAAAACCGCACTTGTTTCTTCGGTAGTCATATTACCCAACATCCTAAAGCTTCCCTTACCAAATGTTTTTTCTACCAATTTTCCAATTGTCAAAAGTCCACCAGTAAAGTGGGCTTTCAAAAATTCTTCAAACACACTCTCTGGACTCTCGTATTTATCTGGAAACTCTTTTTGAATTTCCCTACACACATAATCTAAAACTTCTCGATGTCTGGGATAACTGAAAGTTACCCAAGATCTTCCGTCATTTCCAACCCAAATAAATTCATCTTCTGGGATTTTGCTCTCTCCTAATTTTTCTCTTTCTTGAGAAATTTGTTCTTTTATTTTTCTTGCCTCTTCAGATATTAACCACTCTTTATATTCAGCTAATTCAGGAAGTTCAAGAAGTTTTTGAAAAGATTTTTTTGTTTGGGTTTCAATAATAGCTTCGTGCAATCCGCCAAAATGTTCATGATATCTTCCTTCAACTATATCCTTTTGCAATGCCCTTACTGAAACACCTGCTCGATAAAGTGTAACTATAGGTAATTTTTCACCTTCTCCCATCTCCCCTTCTTTACCTTCTTCCACTTCAAGTGTAAGATGACCCTTCAAATGTAATGTTTCATGTAAAGCCAAGGCCCCAAAATAAGGCAGATTGTCGCGCGCTGCTTCTGCATTAAAAACAATTGCTTGTTGATTAAACGCGGTAATTGCATAAGCATTCGGATCACCCATTATTTCTCTATATTTTTCTGGTGGCAAAATATGGTAATTTTCAAGTGGTATATCAAAAGACTCTAATCCTAATTTTTTTCTCAACCTGTTTGTCTCTTGGTTGGCAAAATTAATGACCGCAATCTCTTCTTTAGTTTTTGGATATTCAAATTTTCTTATAAGTTCTTGAGCTTCGGGAGGAAGATATTCAAGATGAGAAAATAAAAGACCGCGAAATTGTTCTCTAACTTTTTCCTTTTCCTCTTCAGGAGCTCTTCCTATTATTCTAAACTCTGGTGCTCTTTCCATAAATTTAATTTATTTTATAATAACCTTTCTTCTCCACTATTAAGCTTAAATACAAAACAATTTTTTTGCAAATTTTTCTCCGTTTTTTGATAAATTTTTGCTTTACCTAAAAGTTATTTGTCCTCTTTCTCGATTCGCGAGCTTAAACGATATTCTCACATTCTGCAGAATGTTGGAATGTTTTTTATTATCTTTAAATAATTCACCTTAAATGTTTAAAAAATCGCTTTCTGGCCTCTCGAATTTTCAAAAAGTATTTGTGTTTTTTGAAATGTTTGTTTTACCCATTCTAAATATTCCTTTGCCTCTTTTTCTGAGATTAAAATACCTCCATCGTATAAATCCCTGTTTCTTTTTGATCTCATTTCGTTTGCCAAAATTTCAACTTCAGGATCCTTCAAATAAAAAGAGAGTTTTTAATCAATTCAATGTGATGACCTTTTCTTGCTTTTACTCTAAGACCATTTTTAGCGCAAACCGCGATCGCCAATTTTACTAAAGCATCATAAGAGAAACGAAAAATTACTTCAGGAATTTTTGAATTCGAGGCAATCTTTAAATCTCGAATGGCTGATTGATAGTATTTTCTTATTTGCCTTTTTGAAAAATGAAATTTTTCAAACATTTAAAAAATTTTAATTACCTTGCCTGAAAAAACATTCTTGATAAATTCGTCCTTTCTTTTTTTCCTCTTTTTCAGTTCCTCTTCTGTCATATCAATAATATTAATTTCTCTTCCAATCATCTTTTCTAATGGCAAAATCAATCTTTTAGCTTCTAAAGAAGAATGCTCCCCTATCAAAAAAATATCAATGTCGCTCTCTGGAGAAAGGGCATTTTTTGCAAAAGAACCAAAAATGAATGCTTCCTTTAACCCCTTCAACTTACTCAATCTTTCTTTAATTAAATTCAAAATCCCATATTTTGCCTCAAAAGTTTTTTTGAGCTCTTTTAAAAGATGGTATTTTTATTCAATGAAAAATATCTTTGGTTTCCTCTCATTTCAGATACCAAAACTCCTTCTCTTTCTAACTCTATCAGTTTTCTAAAAAGATTTGCCGGATCCACATCTAAAATCCTCGCCAATTCATTCACATAATGGCTCTTTTTTGGATTCAAAAAATAATAATTCAAAACCTTTATCGTAATTTTTGACCTAAACCCAATCATATCTATTGTAATTTCATACAATAATTATTGTAATTTTTTACAAAACATTGGTCAAGATTTTTTAAAATGAAAAAAGTGTTCAACCGATTACAATTTAATTTTTCTCAATTAATTCTTCAACTTTTCTTTTTGCTTTTTCTAAAAGTTGTTTTGCCTTTTTGCACGTCCTCTAGAAATAAAAATCATTCCAATATTTATCTCCTCAACTCTGCTACGATGATTACTTGGGCGTACTTTTGGGTAGGTTCTGGCTTGATAATTGGAGGAGAATCTTTTAATAACGGATAAATTTCTTTTTCTAAATTTTTCAAAATTTCTTTTTTTGCTAAT
>Ga0207433_10010595_pt1 | contig 14305 bp, 15 predicted proteins | sample YelNatPaOPGAMG01_FD_187559 | JGI IMG/M metagenome (GOLD analysis project Ga0207433, IMG submission 187559) | Hot spring thermophilic microbial communities from Obsidian Pool, Yellowstone National Park, USA - OP-RAMG-01 (SPAdes) (version 3) | ecosystem: Environmental > Aquatic > Thermal springs... | reverse complement strand
GGCGATCGTCATCAAGGCAGTCTTCCTGCCTGAACCATCAGATTCATGAGGATGCTGGGCGACACCCAGATCTCGATATCGTCGAAAGCCGGCGTTATCGGTTTGGAAACGAAATTTGCATCGCCATTGCTGTTTTCTGCTTCATCAGCATCCCTGCTCGTGCTCAAGCGCGCACCGCTGGGCGTATACGCGCCAAACCCATTCTTGCCATGCGAAACGACGACTGCAGGAACATTGGAAGCGATGCTGGTCCCGCCGACTGTGGACAGGATGTTCAGGTTTGAATTTGAGCACAACTGGAAGGAAACCCCATTCGCCACACTGCAGCTTGATGAGCCTGTGCCATCCTTGCTGTCCGCCCAGGTCGCCGTGACTTCATAGGTATAGCGCCGCGCCCAGGCATCGGTTTCCTTGACTCCCAAGGTAACCCAGGGCAGCACGCCTACCGCAACATTGCCGACCACATTGGCGCAGTCATAGGGAGACCCGGCAACAGGGTTCCTGTACTCCTGACCGGCGGCCACACCGGCAGCGTTGGTCTTTCCTGTCGGGATTGTGCCATCTGCCGGACAAGGCAGCCTCCCATTGATGATGGCGTAGCCAATGAGCGCCTCGCTGATCTCATCAAGAGAATTTTGGGTTTCGCTGGTCTGTTGCAGGTCGATCTGGGCAGCCAGGGGTACCAGCAAGCCCCCCAGCAGCAAGGCAACGACCGCCAGCACCACCGCGATTTCGATGAGCGTGAATCCCGATTGCCGGTTCAAGTTCCCCCTATCACTCATGGGATGCAGGCCAACAAGTCCGTTGAAGTTGCGGTCGCCGAGTACGATTGAGCGCCCGAGAAAAACACCTCTCCCGTAGTGAACGCCCTGTATGCGGCACCCTCCAGGTAATTGGCCCAGTCATTTCTCTGCGCATTGGTGTCTCTGCTTTGGGAAGCCGCCCTGTCTCCCGCAAAAATCACCCCCCCTCTGCATGGCGCAGCGTTGACGGTAAGGCAAGCAAAACCGGAAGTGCATCTCGCATAAAGCAGATTGTCCTGCCAATTTTCCAAAGCATAATTTCCAGCAACAGCTACCCCGGGAACTCTCCCGATAGCGATGCTCCCGACGAGGGTGCCGCCAGATGTTTCAGTCACGGGCGTAGTGGAAAAATTGATAGCTGCCGGCGCAGGAAGGGCGGACAGATTCGATATGGCTTCTATGAGCAGCGCGTTTACGAACGCCGCGAAGTCGTTGCGCCTTTTCACGGCATTGAACAGATCGCTTCTGGTGATGAAAATCACGCGATCGTTCACGATCTCTTTGCCCGATATGTGCTCGACGGGGCCGGCGACGAACCGGCTCACCGCATTCGCAACCGGAGAGACAGCCGCGTTGTTGATGCCGTGAACCGGATCGCTGTCCAGGTAATTGGATGCAATGTAATTTCCCCTGCAGGATGACGTGCCTGGTGCAGAAGCATGGCTCTGGCTTCCCATGGCCGCCTCTGGCGCAAAAATGACAGCCACCGCCTGATTGTCCGGAGCCGAACCCGCAAGCAAGCTGACCCCATCGGATGCCACAACCTGGAATAACCCGTTATTGTCCCAGTTCATGAGATCGGTTTTGGGATTGTATTTATAGGTTCCGGACACGGCATACCACAGACACTCTCCATAACCATCCTTCAATGGAGGCAAGCCCAGCGTCTTCCAGGGCAGCCTTCCGAGCATGCTGACATTCTCGGCCCCGCAATTGCCTTCCGCGCCGCCTTCTCCGCCTATGGCCGTACCCGACAGGTCGGGACAGGGAAGATAGCCTTCCACGTTTCCTGGATGCGTGTCGCCATAGGTTATGGCAAACCCGATCAGCGCATTCTTTGCCTGTGCGAGCGCCTGCGCGGTGCTTTTGTCATTTTCGATGCGTTGCCTGGCAATGCTCACCGAAACCGTCAGAAAATAAGCCGCGCCCATCATCACGACGATCAACATGAGCAGCAGGGCCGCAGCGCCATCCTGTCTCATTTCTTCCTTACCGGCGCAATATGGCGCGGAACGCCGTTGATCCAGACCGTTTTCCCGCCACCCTCCACTTCCACAGAGCCGGTCGCGCTTTCCTGCGGCGCCACGCCCTTCAAGGCGATTGTTCCCGTCTGCCGATGCTGCCGGTCCAGCATGGCACGCTCCTGGGGGGTGAAAAAGAGTCTGCCCAGCGACTCGGCTCTGGAAATCACAGGCAGCAGCATGCAGGCCAGGACCAGCGCCTTCATTTCAATCCCTCCAGGGTCGCCCAGATCACGGTGCACCCGGCCTTCAGATGGGGCTCGTAACTCATTCCGGCTGCTTCCCTGATCCTTTCGACGTTGCATCCTGCAACCAGGGGAATGCCGTTCGATCCAGCCTCCAGCGAATCGATGAAATCCAGCAGCCTGCCCTCGTGAAGCAGGCTCAGTTGGAAAACGACGCGATCCACGCTCAATGCGAAAAAATCGGACACCGGGAATTGCTGCCTGGGAGAAATCGAATATTGCATGTCGAACAGGGAAGATTCCGTCTTTTCCAGATGCTCGATGAGATCGATCCTCCTGAAACTGCCGATGAATCCCATTTTGACAAGCCTTCCGTAGGACGCCCGATACGCACTCAGATTTTCCTGCTCCCGTCTCGCCTGCCTGATTCCGTCGTTTGCCTGGGACAATGCCTTCTCGGCTGCAGCGTCTTCCCTGCCCATTTTCTTCAGCAGGCTCTGGCCGATGACTGGCGCTCCCGTCGCCAGAACAAGCGCACCGAAGAAAACGGCAATAGGCCTTACCAGCCGGGGCACATCCTCTCTGGTGAATTTCACGATCCCACCTTCCATACCGCCCTGATGGAAAAAGCCGCCCGCTCGCCGGACTGTCCGGGCCGCCTGACCAGGCCGGCATCGGGGTTCAAATCCAGGGGAAGGCTGATCTTCGCGACACGCATCCCGCTTTTCTCCAGAGTCCTGCAGAATCGGTCAACCGTTTCGTTGGCCTGCCTGTAGTTGCCTTCGAATGGGAAAATTTCCCCTTCCATGAAAATGATCAAATAATCGCTTCCGCGCTCGAGCAATGCCCGATCGAATCCGATTTCCCCCGAGACCGTCCTCACCGATTCGGGATTCTTCGCAACCTGCCATGAAAGCTGGTTGATTCGGATGCCAGGAAACGCATCCAGCGCTTGACTCACTTCAGCGAGCAATTTTCGTGGCGCGGGGAATGCCGCTTCGATTTTTTCCGCGAGCAAAACGGCCGCTTTCATTTTCTGCGGCGAATTCGGCCCCGAATCGGGCGGAACCAGCTCCCGGTAGCGAGCCATGGCAGCTTCTGCGCGCGCATTCAGCATGACTGCATGGCCATGAAAACTGACCGCCCTCGAAACGTCGATCCCGGCGAGGGACAGTCCGCCGATGACAAGGGATGCCGACAGGGCGTATGCGGCATACTGCCACTGCCTCAAATCGTGGATATGAGTATGCTCGTCGCTGCCGTACTGGTTGGCGCCCCGCCCGAGCAAATGCAGAAAAAGCGGCAAGGCATCCGATCCCGCGAGTTCTCCCGTGAATCCGATGCGCCTTGCCGCTTCTTTCAGATCGAAAAAAACGTGGCGAACGGAAGAAGTGTCTTCGAGCATCGCACCGAATGCCTTTCTTTGCTCGGTACCGCAAAGAATCAAGACCTGAAGCGCGTCATTCTCGGGCAGGAGGTTGAGCGCATGCAGATACTTGTACAGCCGTTCGGACTCGACTTGCAGGATGGCGGCAGGATCGTCCTCGGGACGAACGAGGGTCAGGCGCGAAAAATTGAGGCTCCCGTTCAGAAAGAAGCTCTGCCTCAATCCCGTCCCGTTCTGGAAACTGAGCAGCAGGACATGGGATGCATGGCTATTTCCGACCAGCTTTTCGCTCAGCATCGCGACCGAGGCAATGCCCGAGAGGGCGATCTGCCGCTTCGCCATCGAATCGATCCAGGGAAGAATCAAGTTCGGATTCGTCAGCGCCGAAAACAGGATTCGGTCGCTCTTCCCTTCCCTGCCCTGAACGAGCGCATTGCGAAAAGGCGTATGCCGATAATACTGATTCAGTTTTTTCTCGTAAAAAGCCTTCCTGTCGCGCCATCCAAGATGAGGAACCCGCTCGATGCGGTAATCTTCCTCGACGAAATCGACCAGAATGCCGAACGTCGCATTTTTCATGGCATCGAGATAATGTTCGAATTCCTGTCTTCCCTCATCGCTGTTGGGAAGCATGCGCTGATAATCCAGGGAGCCCCTTTCCATTTTCGCCGCAAGGCAAAGCCTGTCCCCGATGAAAAGCAGCCCTTTCACCTGATCCTGCCCAGCATGTCGTAGATCGGAGTGATCGCCGAGAGCATGATCCATCCGAGCAGGGATCCCAGAACCACCGTCAGGAACGGCTCGATCATCACCTGAACCCTGCGGATGGCTTCGCGCGTATCGCGCTCGTAGAAATAGCTCACGTTGAAGAAAGCTTCGTCGAGCTGCCCCGTCGCTTCGCCAACCTTGATCATCCTGAGCACGAGTGCCGGAAACATGCCGGCTTCCTGGAAGCTCTGGAGCAGCGTCTTGCCCGCCTCGATCTCCTTTTTGGCATTCTTGAGCTTCTCGGAAATCACCAGGTTTCCGGCTATGCCGGTGGAAATGGAGAGGCAGTCGAGTATGCTGACGCCTGACTCGTACATGATCGCGAAGGTATTGGAAAACCGCGCCAGGATGATTTTGAGCAGGATCGGGCCGATAACCCAGGTCCTGATCTTGAGCTCGTCCACCCTGAGCCTGGCCTTCCTGCTGAGCAGGGTGAATGACCTCACCGCAGCGAAAATGCCGCCCGGGACCAAGAGCAGCCCATAGCGGTAATGCACGAAGAAATCCGATATGGCGATGAGCGCCCTGGTTTGGGGAGGGAGGGTCTGTCCGAGATTTCTGAAGAACGCGCTCAACTGCGGCACGAGATAGATCATCAGAAAAAAGGTGATGGCAATGACCACAGTGCCGACAAATGCCGGGTAAAGCAGTATCTGCCTAGTTTGCGCGCGCATCTCGTCCTGCCATTTGAGCGAATCGGTAAGATGCTTGAAAATCGCAGGAAGCCTCGCGCTTTCTTCCCCGGCCTTCACCAGGCTGACCGTCACGCTGTCGAACACTGCGGGATTGAGCGCCATCGCCTGCGAGAAGTGCATCCCCCCCTCTATGTTCTCGATCATTTCCGCGATGACCTCGCGAAAATGCGGCACGTCCATGGTATCCCTCAGATCCGAAAGGGACTCCAGAAGGGGGACGCCTGCCCTTGCCAAGAGTTCCAGGTTGAAGAAGAACGTGATCAGTTCGCGCCGATTCACCTTGTTGCCGAAAAAGGGCTTTCTGATAGATGCCGGCCTTCCGGAAACGAGATCGAGGCCGATGCGCTTCAGCCGCTCGTCGAGATCCGATTCGCCCGATGCCTCGAGTACGCCGCTTCTCACCATGCCGAACCGATCTATCGCTCTGTATGAAAAAAGCGTCATGTCGATCTTCCCGTCATGTCGATCACTCTCGAAATCTCATCAAGCGAAGTCATCCCGGAAAGCACCGATCCGACTGCATTCTGCGCAAGCGTCCTGAATCCCTTTTCCCGTGCCAGATTTCTCATCTCGCGCAAGGTGCCGCGGCGCACGATCAGATCATCGAAGTCCTCGTCCAGCCTGACGAGTTCCATGATCGCGAACCTTCCGGAATAACCCTGGAAGTCGCAGGATTCGCACCCTTGTGCTCTGTAGACGATGGCCTTTTCACCGAGAAGCGCCTCCTCTTCCGGACCGGCTTCAAATGGCTTCCTGCAGGATAGGCAAAGCCGTCTTGCCAGCCTCTGGGCAACCATGCCGATGATGTTTCCGGCCATGATCTCCGGATGAATGCCGAGGTCATACAGCCTGGGAACGGCGCCTATCGCGGAATTGGTATGCAGCGTCGAGTAAACCTGATGCCCCGTCATCGCCGCCCTGAAAGCCATGACTGCCGTGGGCTGATCGCGAATCTCGCCGACCAGGATGATGTCCGGGTCCTGGCGCAGCATCGAGCGGATGCCGCTGGCGAAATCCAGCTTGGCCATTTCGTTGACGGATGCCTGCCTGATCATCGGCATCGGATATTCCACGGGATCTTCCAGGGTCATGATGTTGACCGTCTCGGTATTGATGCGGCTCAAAATGGAATAGAGCGTCGTGGTCTTCCCGCTTCCCGTGGGCCCGGTGACCAGAATGAGTCCTTCCGGTTTTGAAATCATGAGTTTGAGAATCTCGATCTCCTCATTCTCCAGCCCGATATCTTCGAGCAGGACGATCCCCTTCTGTCTGTCCAGAATGCGCAAAACGATATTCTCGCCATGGGTGGTGGGCTCGGCGGAGACTCTGAAATCGATCTGCCTGCCGGAGAGTCGCAGCGAAAACCGCCCGTCCTGGGGCGCGCGGTTCTCCGCGATATTCATTCCGCTCATCACTTTCAGCCTCACCGCCATGGGAGACCAGTACGACTTGTGCAAACTTCTCAACTGGCGCAGCACGCCGTCTATCCTGCAGCGTATGCGAAGGAAGCTGCGCTCCGGCTCGAAATGGATGTCGGAAGCGCCGCGCTGCACGGCGTCGGACAGGAGCGCATCGATCAGCCGCACCACGGGCTGGCTGAATTCGGTCACGCCGATCTGCAGCCCGGGATTTTCTATCTCGCCAGGCTCTATTTCCTGGAGTATGCCTTCTATGGAAAGCTCGAATCCGTAATACTGGTCTATCGCATGCATGATCTCGGATTCTCCGGCGAGCAGCGGATGCAAACTGCAGTCGTCTCCCAGCAGCGCCATGACCTGATCGAGGGCGATGATGTTTTCCGGATTGGCTATCGCAAGCGTCAGAATACGGCGATTTTTATCGAAGGACAGGGGCAGAACCTGATGACGGCGCGCGATTTCCTGCGGAACCAACCTGATCGCCGCAGCATCGACCACCACCCTGGAAAGATCCACGGTTTCCTGCCCCATGCTCTCCGAGAGCACATCCCGGATCGTCCCTTCCGTCAGAAACCCGAGCCCCACCATCAGTTCCCCGAGCCTCGTCCGGCTCTTGCCCTGTTCGAGCAGCGCGATCCTGAGCTGATCCTCGCCGACCACGCCCTTCTCGATCAGAAGCTGCCCGAGCAGTTTATTGCGCTCGCCCGGCATGGCCGCTTTCCAGTTCGCGTATCCTGGCAACTGCCGCAGCCGGGTCGAATCCAGGAAACCCCTTGCCCGAAAGCTTGAGGGCCAGCCTGTAATACTCGAGCGCTGGCTCGACACGATCCAGGTGATCCAGGCTGACGGCCAGATTGAAGGCGTAATCGGGGTTTCCAGGTTCGCTCTCGAAGGCGCTGAAGTAGGCCTGCTGCGCATCTGCCCAGAGCGACTGGTTCGCATACCGGTTTCCCAGGCTGAAATGGAGCGCTCCGGAATCCGGAGAATCCCTGAGGAGGGTCTTCAATCTGCTCTCCGCGCCATCGGGATTCCTGATGTCGGCGAGACTCGCCGTGGCGGCGGGATCCTCAGGGTCAATTTCGAGCACCCTGCCGTAATAGCGCTCCGCAAGGGCAATGCGCCCCCTCTTGAGCGCGACTGCGGCAAGCCCGAGCAATGCCTCCCTGTTCTGCGGATCTTTCGACAACAGGGCCGAGTAGTCCTTTTGCGCCCCCGCCAGATCCCTCGCCATCATCGCCTCATACCCCTTGACCGAAAGCGGATTGACGACGGCCTTTGCCTGGATCTTCTCGATTTTGACGGTATTGGCTGGCTGCTCCTGCTGCGCGGGCTTTTCGGGCGGCCTGGCTGCGCTGGCTTCCGTCTTTTCCGGCGCCTTTTTCGGCACCTCCTGTGGCGGCGGCAAAACAGGCGTGGGCGCAGCGGGATGTTGTTCAGGATGAGCCGGCTCAGAGGCCTGACGCAGGTAGTAGAAGGCGCCGGCGATAAAAAGAAGGGCGACTGCAAAAGCCAGGCTCCACAGGCGCCAGTCCCTCCCCGGCTTTTGTTTGGTCTGGGGGACAGGGGGCGCCTCTTGCGGGGGCTTGTCCTCGATTTGCAGCGCTTCCCCTTCGCCCCCGGCTCCCTTGATCGCGTCCATCAGGATGTTCATTGTTCAATTCCCGTCGGTATCGAAAAAGTTCCGATCCGGAAGGGCGTCTCTGAATTTCGCGAAATCCCCATCCAGGCTGGCATCCTTGATGACGATGGGCCGCAGGAATATGACCAGTTCCGATTTCGTGGTGGCATCGTTCCTGTGGGAAAAAATCCCGCCGATGCCGCGCAGCTGGAACAATCCCGGAACGGTGTCGTCCACATTGTTTACCGAGTCCTGCATCAGGCCGCCTAGAACCGCTATTTGTCCGCTGTTCACCCTGATCACCGATTCCATTTCTCTCGTCTGGATCTCGGGAATGAGGTTTTTGACCGTGGCGGGCAGCGATGGATTGGGATCGGAGACATAGCCCAGGATTCGCGAGATGGTCGGGCGCAGGTCGATGATGATGGAATCGTTGCTGCCGATTTCCGGGGTCACATCCATCACGAAACCGACCGGAACGGAATTGACCGTCGTGGTATAAGTGGTGAGCGTGGTGGTCTGGTTCTGGCTGGTGTTGGCCTGAATCGTGAAGTAGATCCTGTTGTCCACGACCTTGAGCAGCGCAGTCTGGTTGTTGAGCACGCTGACCTGGGGGCTGGAGAGAACCTTGACCTTGCCGAATGATTCGAGCAGCGACACCGTCGCGGACAGGTTGCCCACCTTTGAAGACGGATTCGTGTAGCTCAGCACGAACAGACTCTGATTGACCGCCGAAGGAATGCCGCCCGTCGGAGACTGGACGAGGCTCCACCCCTTTCCCCCATTGGCGAGTCCGGCCCAGTTGATTCCCTGCTGGTACGCATCGCTCAACTGGACTTCAACCACGGTCGCTTCGATCAGAACCTGCCTTTTCGCGCTTTGCATCACCCGATCCAGAAATTCCTGTATCTTTTTATGCTGGCGGGAAGTCGCGCGAATGCTGATGATCCCGGCCTCGGGGTTGGCTATCACCGAGGACGCCTCCCTGAATGTAGTGCGCTTGATGACGGTGGTCCCGGTATTTTGCAGCGTTGCAGGACTCGGGCTTGCCGCTATGGAACCCTGATCCCCTTTCCCCGATGACTTGCGGGGAGGTGCGCCCGTTCCCGTCGTGGTCTGGATGCCGGCCTGCTGCACGATGGTCTCGGAAGACCCTTCCGGCAAGATCTTGTCGGTTTCGTGCAGCAAATCCTTGATGTTCTGGATCAGCGTCTCCCAGAACCGGTTTTTGGCGACATTCGTCACCGAAGTGGTCGAATTGTTGATGCCCGCTGTCGCCGTGCCGGTTCCCCCGGCCACGACCCCCGCCCCCGGCGTCGCAACCTGGGTGATGATCGCAACGGAGCCATTCGTGTCGCGCGACATATTCAGATAATCGACCTTGTAGTTGAGCAGATAGGGCGTATCCGGCATGACGGAAATATCCGCCCCCTCCATTTCGTAACGCATGTCGACCTGTTCCGAAATGCGGCTCAGGATTTGCGGCAGACTCTGGTTGATCGCATTGATGGTCACTACGCCATTGATGCCGGGATGTATGTCGATGTTGATGCCCGCATCGCGAGCCAGGGCGTAAAGCAGTTCCTGCACCGGAACATTGTAGACGGACACGCTGTAGACCGCGATTTTCGCAGCCGGCCTCGGAATAGGCGGCGCAATGCTGGCCCTGACCGGCTGCGGGATGGTTCCTTGCCTCCCGGGTTTTGCCAGCAGATGCCGGGGAGAAGGCTGGATGGCTTGCATTCCGCAGGCTGCCAGGCTCATGCAGACCAGGGAAACGATAGATTTTTTCATTTATTAATAATTTCATGATAGTCTTCATGAAACACAGTAGCATCGCCCCGGAAATTTGCAATGCAAGCAACGCCCCTCGCATCAAGCGCCGATGCAGTCCAAGAATGCCTGCTCGATGCCCTGCTTATGCGAAATGCCCAAAAGCCGATCGGGCGCCCCTGAAAAATTCAATTTTCCTTCGTGCAGCACCACCAGCCTGTCGCACAGCTCGCACATTTCGGAGAGGGAGTGAGATGTGAACAGCAGCGTTTTTCCGGCATCCTTCAGCTTCAGCAGCCTCGTCTTCACCAGCGCTCTCGCCTTGGGATCAAGTCCGCTCATCGGCTCGTCCAAGACAAGGATATCCTTTTCGCTCAGAAAGCAGGCCGCGAGACCGAGCTTCTGCGCCATGCCTTTCGAGAAATCCCTGACCGGCTTCCCGAGGACATCCCGATCCAGGCCGAGATCTTCCAGCATTTCGAAAATTGCGGCGGAACCAGGATCGGCCCCATGCAGATTCAGGGAGAAATTCAGAAAATCCCATCCCCTGAGAAATCCCGGCGGATTGAAGCGCTCCGGCAGATAGGCGAGCCTGGCGCGGGCGCGGCTCTCGACATGGGGAACGCCGAAAATCGTGATCCGCCCCGCGTCGAGGATGCAAAAATCGAGCAAGCACTTGATGAGCGTGGTCTTTCCTGCGCCGTTCACTCCGGCGAGTCCGACAAAACTGCCGCGATCGACCTGGAGCTCCAGATTTCTGAACACGACCGATTTTTCGAAACTTTTCGCGGCGCCTTCGAATATCAACGCCGCATTGCAGTCAGCCATGTCGCCCCCTGATCTTTCCATGAATTCAATATAGCAGCCGCCGAAGCACTGTCTTTGTCTTGGAAGGTGGTTTAAAATACGCACCTCATTCACCCGAAAAACACCGATCGTGCCGCCTGAAAACTTTCTGGAAATCCGGGATCTCAACTTCGCCTACGACAAGCGCCCCATTCTCAGGGGCATCAACATGTCCATCCCGAAAGGCCAGGTCGTTGCGATCATGGGGGGCAGCGGCTGCGGCAAAACCACGCTGCTGAAATTGATAGGCGGACAGATCAGACCCACCCAAGGCCATGTCAGATTCGACGGAAGAATCATCCACGAACTCGGCAGGAGCGATCTGTACCAGACCAGGCGCAAGATGGGCATGCTTTTCCAGTTCGGCGCGCTCTTTACCGACCTCTCCGTATACGACAATGTCGCATTCCAGATGCGCGAGCATACCGACCTTCCGGAATCCCTCATCCGCGACCTGGTGCTGATGAAGCTCGATGCGGTGGGACTGCGCGGCGCAAGGGACCTGATGCCGAACGAGCTTTCCGGCGGCATGGCAAGGCGCGTGGCGCTTGCCAGGACGATCGCGCTCGACCCCATGCTCATCATGTACGACGAGCCTTTCACGGGACTCGACCCGATATCGCTAGGCGTCATCGGCAACCTGATCAGAAAGCTCAACGACGCGCTCGGCGCAAGCTCCATCGTGGTCACGCACGACGTGCAGGAATCCCTGCAGATCGTCGATTACGTCTATTTCGTCTCGGAAGGCGTCATCGTCGCGCACGGCACGCCCGACGAAATCAGGTCGTCCAAAACGCCATTCGTGCACCAGTTCATCCACGGAGAAATCGATGGCCCAGTGCCGTTCCATTACCCCTCCCCGCCCTATTTCGAAGACCTGCAGCTGGAGCCGCCCCATGCTTGATCTTCTGAGAAAGCTGGGACATACGACCATCGACGCCATCTGGCGCCTGGGCTATGCAGGAAAATTCTTCTTCCTGACACTGATCGGCTCGGGGACCTGTTTCAGGCGCTTCCATCTCGTCATCCGGGAAATCTACTATACCGGCGTGCGCTCGCTCATCATCATCATCGTGTCCGGACTTTTCGTCGGCATGGTTCTGGCGCTGCAGGGCTACGAAACGCTGCAGCGCTACGGCTCATCCTCGGCGCTCGGGGTGCTGGTGGCCCTCGCGCTGGTCAGGGAGCTGGGGCCGGTCGTCTCGGCACTGCTTTTCGCAAGCCGGGCGGGTTCTGCGATAACCGCGGAAATCGGCCTCATGAAGGCGACCGAGCAGCTCTCCGCCATGGAGATGATGGCAGTCGACCCGATCGCGAGAGTGGTCGCACCGCGTTTCTGGTCGGGCGTGATCTCCTTGCCGCTGCTCACGGCGATATTCAACGCGATGGGCATTTTCGGCGGCTACCTGATCGGGGTGGTGCTGATCGGGGTCGATGAGGGCTCCTTCTGGTCGCAAATGCAGGCCGGCGTCGATTTCAGGGAAGACATCATGAACGGCGTGATCAAGAGCGTCGTGTTCGGCATCGCAGTGACCCTGATCGCGGTTTTCGAGGGCTACGATTCGCCCCCCACTGCCGAAGGCGTTTCCGGCGCAACCACACGCACGGTCGTCACTTCGTCCCTGATCATTCTGATTCTGGATTTCGTATTGACCTCATTCATGTTTCGGGGAGTTTGATTCAATGGAACGCACAACACTGGATTTATGGGTCGGCATTTTCGTTGCAGCCGGCATGGCTGCAATTCTGGTACTCGCACTCAAGGTCGGAAACTTCAGCCTGAACGGATCCAGCACCTACCCGGTCTATGCCTATTTCGACAATATCGGCGGATTGAAGCCCCGGGCTCCGATCAAGAGCGCAGGAGTCGTGGTGGGCAGGGTGGCGGCAATCGCCTTCGACCAGAAACAGTACAAGGCCAGGGTTACGCTCAATATCGACAGGCAGTACCAGTTCTCCAGGGACAGCACCGCATCCATCCTGACCTCCGGGCTTCTGGGGGAGCAGTACATCGGCCTCGACACCGGAGCCGACGACCAGATGCTCAAGCCCGGAGACACCATCACGCTGACCCAGTCGGCCATAGTTCTCGAGAAACTGATCGGCCAATTCATCTTCAACAAGGCCGGATCAAGCAACCACCAGTAGAAAGGAAATCATGAGAAGACTTCTGACATTGCTGCTCCTTTTCCCGGTTCTCGCGCACGCGGAAATTGCGCCTGATGCGCTGATCAAGGACCTGGCCCAGGAAGTGACCGCCATCATCAAGCAGGAAAAATCCAGGCATTCCGACAGGAAGGCCCTGGCCGATGCGGTCGATGCCAAGATCATGCCCCATTTCGACTTTACCCGCATGACCAAGCTCGCCGTTGGCCGCGGATGGCGCGATGCGACCCCGGAGCAGCAAAAAAGCCTGACCCAGGAATTCCACACCTTGCTGATGAACACCTATTCCAGCGCGCTGGAATCCTACAAGAACGAACCCATAGAAGTGCTCCCCCTGTCCGCCGCGCCGGATTCGAACCAGGTGATGGTTCACAGCCGCATAATCCAGAGCGGCAAGGCGCCGATCTCGATCGACTACCGGATGGAAAAGACCGGCCAGGGATGGATGATCTTCGACGTCTCAGTCGAAGGCGTGAGCCTCGTCACGAATTACCGCAGCACTTTCCAGACCGAGATCAGCAATTCGGGAATCGACGGCCTCATCAAGATGCTTGTCGACAAGAACAAGAAGCTTGAAACGAGCAAATGATCCGGCGCCAGGGCATCCGTTTTTCGCTGGAAGGTCCGGTCACGGTCGACAACGTCAGGAAGACGCTCGCTGAAGGGCTGGCCGAAATCGAGTCGGGAGCGCTCGAAGTCGACCTCGGCAAGGTGAGCGCGGTGGATTCCTCCGCAATCGGCATGATGCTGGCATGGATGCGGGCAGCGAAAAATCGCAGGCAGAGCCTCTCCTTTTTCGGGGTGCAGAAGGAACTGGCAAGCCTCGCCAGGCTTTACGGGCTGAGCGGCCTGTTTCCTCAAGGGGCGGCGGATTCCCAGAAATGAATCCGGCAATAGCTATCCGCCAGGCCAGCAAGCAGTTCGGCAGCCTCAAGGCTGTCGACTGCGTCGATCTCGAGATCGCCCAGGGCGAATTCTTCGCCCTTCTGGGGCCGAACGGGGCCGGCAAGACGACCCTCATCAACCTGCTATCCGGGCTTTCCCGGCCGGACAGCGGCAGGCTTGCCATCATGGGCTTCGACGTTTCCACTGAATACCGCAAGGCGCGGCGTTCGGTGGGGGTCGTTCCCCAGGAACTGGTTTTCGACCCCTTCTTCACCGTCAGGGAAGTGCTCGAAGTCCAGTCGGGCTATTTCGGCATATCCGGCAATGCCGCCTGGATAGACGAGATACTGGCGCGCCTGGATCTTTCCTCGAAGGCCGACGCCAACATGAGGGCGCTCTCGGGCGGCATGAAGCGCCGCGTTCTGGTGGCGCAGGCGCTCGTCCACAAGCCGCCGGTCATCATCCTCGACGAACCGACTGCGGGAGTCGACGTCGAACTGAGGCAGGCGCTGTGGGAATT
>Ga0207433_10010587_pt1 | contig 14315 bp, 15 predicted proteins | sample YelNatPaOPGAMG01_FD_187559 | JGI IMG/M metagenome (GOLD analysis project Ga0207433, IMG submission 187559) | Hot spring thermophilic microbial communities from Obsidian Pool, Yellowstone National Park, USA - OP-RAMG-01 (SPAdes) (version 3) | ecosystem: Environmental > Aquatic > Thermal springs... | reverse complement strand
GTTTCAAATCCAATTTTTCTCTTTTACTATCCTCTTTATTGTCCTTTATTACTTCTGTACATCCACCCATTCTTTCACATCCCTTTCCCATTTTTGCATCATTTTTACATTAATTTGAATCTACACTCATCTGTATCCTCGAATTGAATCGAGATATACCTTTGTAGGACCTGTAATAATCACATCTGTATTCGAAAGGTCATCTATATTCCTAGCCCCTATAAGGAACATCGTTGTTTTAAGTTCTCTGATTATCATTCTTAACTCATTTTCGACCGCTTCTGCAGATTCTATCGCAGGTCTTAGCAGTTTTTTTGCAATCCCTGCACAATCCGCACCTATTGCAATCGCTCTTGCAACGTCCAAGCCTGAATTTATTCCCCCTGTTGCGATAATTGGCAAGTTCAGAGGCGAAATTTCAATCACTGAAACAGGCGTGGGTATCCCCCAAGACCAAAAAGTTTTACCAAGCCGCTCTCGTACCAAATCCCCTTTTGCTTTTGCACGATAGTATTCCACTGCTGCAAATGAGGTGCCCCCAAGCCCACCCACATCAAATCCTTTAACATGAACTCCTTTTAATTTCTCACCTACTTTTCGAGAAAGCCCTGCACCTGTCTCTTTTACGATTGTCGGAATTGTCGATGCTATATTCTCTATCTCCTTAATCACTCCAAATGCGTTCGTATCTCCTTCAGGTTGCACGACCTCTTGAAGATAATTCAGATGGATTGCAAGTATATCTGCATCTATCATATCCATGGCTTCATGTACCTCTTCTATTAAAATATCTCCTTTCTTAGCATCTTTTTTCTGCGCAATTAGTTGCGGCGCACCTATATTTGCAATTACAAAAGGCACATCGTATTTTTTAACTACCGAATAGGTAGATGAAAGTTCCTTTTTTTTCAGACCTGCTCTCTGGCTTCCTACCCCAAGAGCAATCCCAAGCCTTGAGGCAGCGCGCGCTAGATTCTCATTTATCTTCTCTGCCTCACGTGTCCCTCCAGTTATTGCAGAAATCACTATGGGCGCCTCTAATTTCACGCCGAAAAGTTCAGTGGATGTATCTATATCATCAAGATTAACTTCAGGGAGCGCATTATGGATAAATCTCAAATCCTGCCAATAATTGTATTCAGCGTCCACATTCTCCTTTAAACATATCTCGATATGTTCGCATTTTCTAGCCTCATTTTGGTCTTTTTTCTTCTTTCCTTTTTCTTTCTTTTTCATTATCTACCCCTCTGCAATACCTTTCCTTTCTTTGTAGATACTCTTAGGTAATCTTCTCAACTTCTTTCTCTCTTTTACCTCTCTCTTTTACCTTTGCCTTTATCTTTGTGCACACGACTTTTTTACCACACAGAAGAGCCTTTAATCGCCCATCTACCAAGCCGTTGATTATATATACATCAGTCCCATAAGACGCTATCTTTAACGCACTCTTTAACTTTCCAAACATTTTCCCAGTTACATCATTTCTTGCTTTCTTCTTATCTCCAAATAAATTCTCTTCTCTAACTAAATTCTCAATTTTAGTATCAACTTCTATTTCTTCGATTAATTTTGCAGAACGACAGACCTTTGGGTCAGCATCGAAAACCCCATCAACATCGGTAACAAAAATTGCACAATCGAATTTGAACACACGCGAAATCTCTTCCATCATCAAATCTCCCGAACATATACAGAAACCGCGTGCAGCATCTAACACTACATCACCAAATGTAACAGGGATTGTGCCAAGGTCAAGATAATCCTTAAAAATCGTAAGGTCTAAAGATGTGATTTTACCTTTGTTGCACCTTACCATTGCAGAAGGTGGCAATGACACTGGCGAAAGATTATGTTTTAAAAGCACATTGCACACTTTTAAGTTAAGCAATCTAACATCTCTCTGGACACGAGCCAAGCCGTAGACTTGCTCTAAATTGCAAGTAGTTAATCCTTCGTTAAGTTTGTATTTTTTCGCAAGGATATGACCAAAAGAACCTGCACCGGTAACTAAAACCCCTTTCATATTAGCATACGAAAGTTCAGATGCAAGTCTATCTACAACTTCTCTTTTAAATGCGCATGTTCGTGTTTTATCAGTAATAACCGACCCACCGAGTTTTACAAGGAACAATATTTTCACCCTTATTCATAGATAGATACCCCAATCATTAACTTTAGATAAATATTTATCTTAGGTCTCATCGTAACATAAAATCGTCGAAAATTTGTTGAGGAAATTGTTAATAACTCTGATGTAAATACTCATAGTGAGGAAGGAATATGAAACTCCTTTATAAAACAATTATCTCGTTTGTAGTAGTATCTTTTTTCCCCATGCTTATTATGGGGCAATTTGCAAGTATGTCGATGGAAACTATAAGAGACAACACAACAGAGGAAAGCTACAATGCTTTGGTTGAACGTGAACATACTAGACTTGCACAGATTGCAAACGATAGCGCATATTCAATTAACCAATACTTTAATTCGCTCTATGGAGATACTGCTTCACTTGCGAATTATGCATCATTTATCTACAAAAATTATAACGAGTTCAACTCCTCCTACATAATGGACCTATATCCTGACAAAAATCATACTGGTTTACCAGGGTATGGCTATTTCCATCCCGTATATGGCGCTTATGCAGATTTTGACCATAGAGGAATTGGTTGTCCATATCTTAATGCAAGTTGTGTAAATAAGACATTTGAAAATGAAACCTATAGAGATTGGGTTTGTGAAGAATTGCATAAAATAATGTTACTTGACCCTATTTTAAAGGCGGTTTATGAAAAGAATAAAGATACTCTTGATGTTGCCTGGGTGGTCAGGCTCGGAGGATTAAGCAACGCATATCCTTGGTACTCTTACGAAGATGTTCTAAAAGAGAATCCCAATTACGACCTTACAGATGACGATTTAGAAGATTATGTAGTTGAATTAGACCCAAGCCATAATCCTCATAAAGAGATAAAATGGCTCGAACCCTATCTCGACCCTACCAGAGGAACCTGGATGATAAGTTGCGTTGCACCGTTATACAATTACAGCACCTTCTTAGGAACTCTCGGCTTGGATATCCTTCTTTCGACCTTAACAAAACATGTTCTTGAAATGAAAGTTGGCTTGGGCGGTTATGCGTTTCTTGTAGATACCGCAGGACGACCCATAGCAATTTCGAACGAGGGTATTGCAGATTTCGTATGGAACAAAACGCATAAAGATGCGCTTCAAGAGATGCTAAAACCGTTAGAAAAACAAGTTTGGTCTGAAAATTTAAAAGAAGCAATGGAAACTTCGTTATGTGAGAATCCTAATGAGAACATAAGCAAACTAATCGAAAATATGTGTGCTCAAGAAACAGGTATTGAAGAGATTATCCTTTCTAGCGAGAAAAAAATAGTTGCCTATGCACCTATTGAAAGCACAAAATGGAGTATTTGCATAGTGATTCCTATAAAAGAAATCGTATCCCCTGCAAAAGAGACCGAATCGAGTATAAAGAACGGCATAAATTCGATAATTGATACTTTTGCAATAGGAACTACAATAGTACTTGTTGCAAGCATACTTATAGGCGCAGTTCTTGGGTATTATATCACCAAGCCAATTGCATATCTTACCAAGGTAACAAAAGAAATCAGTTTAGGCAATTTAGAACTCCAAGTTGCAGTAAAATCAAAAGATGAAATCGGCGAACTTTCAGAGAATTTCGATAGAATGTTGAATAGCATAAAAATCACGATTAGCGAGTTAGAGAAAGGGGTCGAAAATACGCAAACACAAAACATACCTAACGAACATAATGCGCAACAAACAGAGCAAATCAAATGAAATATCTAATGATATCAAAAACGATATCAAAATCAATTTGAAGATCAATTACGAAGGTTTAATTACGAAGATTTGTATCTTCTCTTTTCTTCTGGAATTTTCCATTTTATCTCGATATTAAACTTCATGCCTGGGTTTTCGTTCTCGCCTTCTTCGGGTCTTTCTTCGACTACACGCACAAGAACAGTTGGATTCTCCTTTGGTCTTAATTCGATGTCGCCTGAAATCTTCTTAAGCAAAATGCAACCGTGCTGGTCAAGTTCCGCAGCCATATTCCTTAATAGAGTTACGATATCGCCTACGGCTGCCTTTTCTTCGCTTGCAAAGATTACATTCTCCTTCATACCCTCACTCGTGTGCTTGAATGGTTCTCATAATCATATAGATTTCGGTCTTTTCTTTTTTGACAGTTTTACGAATTTTTATCTTATTATCTCCGTATTATAAAGGTTTATATTTAGGAATCATATTTAGGAATGTGAACTTGGAAGATGAGGTTTAAAATGGGCATCTTTAAAAGATACTATCATGGTTTCCTTCGAAGATTTATTCCAAAGACCTTCAGATTTTTTGAAAAATGTGATATCCACATAAGCAGAGTAGAATGTTACGACCCGATTCCAGATACAAGAACTCTTAAAGATTCACTTTGGGAGAAACATACAGAAATGGTTGGCGTAGATATTAATCTTAAAGAACAGTTTGAACTTCTTTCTCAATTTTCTTCGAAATATGCCGAGGAATACAACCGCATTCCCAGAACAAAAACAGATATACCTTACCAATTTTACTATTATTACAATGGAGGCTTTCCGCCTGTAGATGCAGAGATTCTTTACTGCATGATACGTCATTATAAACCTTCGAAAATAATAGAGATAGGTTCGGGAAATACAACTTATCTTTCTGCGCAGGCTATATCAGAGAATAAGAAAAGAGAGGGCTTGGAATGCGAATTAATTGCAATCGAGCCATACCCGAACAAGGTTTTACAAAAAGGATTCCCTGGGCTTTCTCGACTTATAGTTAAAAAAGTAGAAGATGTGGATTTGGAACTTTTTAAAAGTTTGAAGGAGAACGACATACTTTTTATAGATTCCACACATGTGTTAAGAACTGGGGGAGACGTTCAATATGAATATCTTGAAATTCTGCCCCGATTGGAAAAAGGTGTTCTTGTTCAGATTCATGACATTTTCACGCCTTCTGAATATCCAAAAATAAACGTGAAGGAAAGATTTTGGTTTTGGAATGAACAATATCTGTTACAAGCCTTTTTGTGTTTCAATGATGTGTTTAAAGTATTATGGACTTCAAGTTATATGCATCTTAACCATCCCGATAAACTTGAAAATGCGTTTGCATCGTATAGAGAGCAAAAAGAGAAACAATGGCCTGCAAGCGTATGGCTGAGACGAGTAAAATAAAGGTGGGATGTTGAAGAAAGTGATAATGTTTGGAAACTATCCTGAAAGTGAAGATGAGGAGATAAAAGGACCGTCTATCGTTGCGTATAATCTGTTCAAGGAGATGTCAAAGTACTACGATGTAGAATTCTACTCTTTAAAGAGAGGTAGAAAGAACTGTAATTCTACCGAAAAAAAAGTGCATTTTTTATCTTCTTTTGAGTTATTTCGACGATTATTGTATAACAAATACGATTTACTTCATGTAACCAATGCGATAGGCAGAACATATTTTATTATCAAGTTGGCAAGATTTTTTAAGAGATTCAAGATGCTTTATACTGCAAATGGAAGTGCAAAGACAGAAGCAGAACATGGAATGTGTCCGCGTCCTTTTATTAGTGTGCTTGCAGAAAAAGGGATGGTATTGTCAAGTAATCATGTTGTATGTGTTTCTGAACTTTTGAAGAATAGAGAAATTGAACATTATGGAATTGACGAAAAAAAGGTAAGCGTAATTGGTAGCGGGATAGATATCGAGGAAATGCAGAAGGAATCTCTTAACAAGAAAAAGGAAGGGGATACGAAAAAAAGTATGAAGAGGATATTAACAGTGGGGACTGCAATTGTAAAGAACATAGATGGTTTAATTGAGGAATTCCTTAAGATTAATAGAGATGATGTAGAGTTGTATATCATAGGTGGAGAGAACGAGAATATACGAGAAATAAAATCCAAATTTGCAAAAAATAATAATATGAGTAGAGTCAAATTTACAGGTGCGATAAGTCATAAGGAAGTTCTCCAATATTATAAAAATGGAGATATATATGTTCAGGCGAGTTTTTGGGATGCGTATCCAATTGCGGTTCTTGAAGCCCTTGCCTTTGGTCTGCCCGTAATAGTTACTGACCGCGTAGGAACATGTTCAATAATTGAGAATGGAACTAACGGCTTGGTTGTCAAGCATGATGAGAAGGGTGCAATTCGCAAAGCAATCGAGAAACTTCTTGATTCTGAGGAACTAAGAAGAAAATTAGGTACGAATGGATATGAACTTGCTAAAAGACAGTCATGGGGTAAAGTAGGGAAAGAATACAAAAAAATATACGATGAACTAATATGATGAACTATTATAAGAAAACGGAAGAAGTGGTTAGATAAAAGAAGAATGAAGGAACTGCTAAGAGAGATTGAAAGATTACCCATTGTCGAATTAAAATGAAGAAATAAGATGAAAAAAACTAAAGTTAGAATAAATAGCTTTAACCCAGCGTCAGGTCCTTTAACTCATATTCGTAGTAGTTATTCTCCTGCTGCCCTGAACTTGCTCCTACCTTTAGGTAGAATGGTATTGCAAGTTTCTCAGAGAATACGACCTTGTATTCTGCAGAATCAGAGTTTCCGCTTGCCCACTTGAACGAAACGTCCCAAGCCGTAAAGGTATATCCACCTACTGTCTTTGTAACTTTCTTCACTATATGACTATATGAAACGGTGCCGTAATGGTGAACCACAGTCCCTTCTTTGATTTCTGAAGTGCCATCTGCATATGCATGGAACCAATACCAAGCCCAACCGTACATGCCCCAAAGGACAAGCGAACAAGCATCGTCAATATAATCAGAGCCTGTAACGACTGGCATGTAGTATATTGTCTTTCCTGCAGGGGGATTGTTCATCTCGTTTTGCATTTCTGAAGTCAGGTAATAACTCCATGAGCCTGAATTCCCTTTTTCATCTGAGTATTCTGCTTTTGGATAAATCCAGAAATAGGTTGCGCTCGTATTGAATCCTGAAGTAGGAATCCACACGGTTACTGAAGATTCGTTTGCATATCCTGAGTTTGTATCATCTCTTTTTACAGTAATATCATGTTTCACTTTGTAACATTCAACATTTGTGCTTACAAGCGAATAGTTTACCTGATAAGAGCCTGAATCGATTTCAGTTCTATTCGTATAAATTGCGTCTGTAACTTTTCCGAGATAAGTTCCGAGCACATCAAGTTGGGTTATTTTGTTGTCATTTATGTATTTCTCTTCGTATTTGAATGTCTTAATCTTTCCTGAGGTCCCTGTTTTTGGTGTTACAGTCTCTTCAAACATATATGCAGACCATTTACCACCTTTTTCTGTTTTCTTATTATCCGAGGTATTCACACATCCTGCGCTCGCAAACACAAAAAGAACCATTGTTATCAACACACATCCGACTATCATTCTATTTTTGTTCATATTTATCACGTCTACGGATATGTCGTTGTTTATTTATAAGTCTTGCTTGTTTTAGTGTTAAGTGTATCGCATATTTGCCTGACTATTGGTTAGTTGTCCATTTAGTTATCCAGAATGTATTTATACGATGGAAACATATCATTCAGCCATGCAAGTGCGATGCGAATTCGAATGTGAACTTTCTGCCAAGGAAGTAACTATTGATGATATACTCTTTTTTAGAAGAGAACTTATGTCGCATATCGCCAATCATCTCATACATGGAAGTGTAAAGACAAGCGAAACAAAAGACGAAAAGATAGTTGAAGGTCCTGTATTCATAGTAGAAAGTACACATGAGCAATTTTATGAAAAAGCAAGTAGGAATCTATGCCCATGCGAAATAACCTACGAAGGAAAAGTCAAGAAAATTAAAAGGTTCGGGGGCGACGACCCCTATGAGTTAATGCTCACTACTTCATATTCGGAAATAAACAAAAAAATCAAGGTTAGGTTTGAGGATTGGAGTTATCTTCTTTTTGCGAAGAGCAAGAGATGTACGCATGACCTTTTGAGTATCTTCTTAGAATGTGCAAATTATTGCAATGCAAAAGAAGGGATTTGCGGGATTTACGATGGAGATAGACTCGAGGATATAACTTTATATTTTTGCGAGGTAAAAGATATACCTGGAAAGTTAAGAAACCTGCTCTTGCATTTCATAGACGCTCCTGTTGAAGGAAGATGGAAAGAATGTATATCTGAGATTGTAAATAAATACGATACAAAAGAATTATTTGAACAATTTAAAGATAAGGTTTATAAATATTGGGTTGAGGACGGAAATGAGTATGGAAAGAGTATCGGATATGTCCAATTCGATGAAAAAATGTATACACATAGGTATCGAAGGATTGCTGAATCAATAGTCTTTTCAGAGATTAAAAAGGGAAGAATAAAAGAAGAGATAAAGACAAGATAGATGTAAATGAGAGGTAAATAGAAATTGGCAGTTTGTAATAATTCTTAACTTGCGTATAGTTGTGTATAGTCAATCAATACCCAATCTACTTAATTATCTTTTTGTCTTTTATCTCTTAATTATCTACTTCCTTTCTTTTTCCTATACTTATATTCGATGCTACAACTACCTTCGAATGAAACCATGCAAGGACCCAATGGATTTTCAGGCGTGCAATCGATCCCAAAAGAAGGACAATCTTCAGAATCAATCACACCTCTTAGAACCTCTGCACACATACAACCTTCAGGTTCCTTGAACTCAATTCCATCTAAGCATTCCAAATCAGACGCAAATCTTTTCCTTGCATCGTACTCTTCGAATTCTCTAGAAATAGAAAAACCCGAATTCGGTATGGTTGAGAAACCACGCCATTCGCAATCCCTAACTTCAAACACTTTGCTCATTACTTCCTTTGCATATTCATTTCCATCTTCTTTTACCACACGAGAATACTCATTTTCAATCTTCGCTTCTTTTTTCACATGCTGTTTTGCAAGCATATATACCGCCATCAACAGATCTATCGGCTCAAAACCTGCAATCACCTGCGGGATGCGATATTTTTCAGATAGAAAATCGTATGCATGCATACCAATTATCGTAGATACATGCCCAGGTTCTATTAGACCATCTAGTTTTATCTCGCCCATCTCTACAAGTGCTTTTAAAGTAGGCGGCACGGTTCTATGGCAACACAGAACAGAAAAATTCTTAGGCGGTTTGCTCAAAATTGCAGACGCAGTGCAGGGCGCAGTAGTTTCGAATCCAATCCCCATAAAAACTACTTCTCTTTCCACATTCTTGGCAATATTCACCGCATCGCTTATACTGTAAACTATTCTAATATCCGCACCTTTTGATTTAAGTTTTGCAAAAGAACCTTCCCTGCCAGGCACCTTCATCAAATCTCCGAATGTAGTAATTATCTTTCCGCTGCGTGCAAGTGCCAAGCCTTCTTCGATTTCTCTTGCAGGTGTTACACATACAGGACAGCCAGGTCCTTGCCGAATCCTTATTCCTACGGGAGTGAGAATATCGTCCAAGCCAAAACGAACTAATGTATCCTGGTGCGTACCACAAACATGCATAATGTCCATACTTACATTCATCTCTTTAATTCGTGAAAGTATCTTCTCAGCCAACTCTTTTTCTTTACCCAAGAACGGTTTGGTAGGTTCTGCGATGTACTCTTTATTATTTTCTTTATCATTTCCTATATTTTCATTTACTACATTTTTTGCCATTTTTTCATTCTCTTCTCTTCATTCTTCTTATCTTATCATTCCTTATTCTTTCCATTCCTTATTCTTTATACTATTTTATACTCAGCATTCTATATTCAGCATACTGCTAATTTAATCTTTTTCAGAGAGTGGTCTTCCACCTACGCTCCAGTTTCTCTTTGGAACTTCTGTAATTATTATGCGAACCATATCCTTATTTACATTCAAAGTCTCGGAAACTGCATCACATACTCGTTCCATCAACATCTTTTTCTCTCCCTCTGTCCTACCTTCAAGCATTTGTATTTGCACAATTGGCATATTATACCTCCCTTGGTATCATCTTTATCAGGGACCTTATTCATTAGATATCTTATTTATCGGATAAAATATCCGATTTCATCTTATCTGGTATCTCAAGTTTGATGTTTTTTACTATACAATCTCTACCTGAAACTATCTTGACTTCACCTTGACATTTCGGACATCGGATTATAGGCACTGTGAATGAAGTATGAAACTCGTCGTCTGTCCGCTCTGGTTCACCTAGGTAACCGCATTCCTTGCATTCGATTTCTGCTCCTTTTTTTGTCATTTTCAGTTCTGCGCCTTTTAAAATATTACTCTCGCTGAGTATCTCAAATGCAAAAGCAAGTTGTTCTTCGCCTAAAAAAGAGAGTTCGCCAATCTCTATCTCCACACTAGTTACTCGTTCCGCACCCCTTCTTTCTGCCTCACTTAACACAACATTAACTATCTGTGTCATCATTGAGAATTCATGCATAACATTCACTTTTTTAATCTTTCCTTTTGTTTTTATCTTTCATTTTTGCATTCGTATGTTCTTTATCTATTCTCTGCAAGTATCTCCTCGAATAAAGATATTGTTTCAAGTGCCTCTTTCTCATCAAGAACTTCGATTGCAAACCCTGCATGCACAATCACATATTTTCCTACGCATACGCTCTTTTCTACGAGAGAAATATCAACTTCACGACTTACGCCTCCAAAATCTACTTTTGCAATCTTTCCATTAATCTCGGTTATCCTTGCAGGGATTGCTACACACATCGCTCATAAATTGCATTCTTTATTGATAATGTTTTCTGGACCCCCTTTCTTGAACACAAATTTGTAGATTCACTCCACACATCATAGTCTGCATATTAGCCTACATATCTCTCTGAATATCATACAATATCATACTACAATCTTCATTCCTCTAACAAGGACCGAGGGCGTTATCAAACTATCTATCTGCATCCAATCTTTGCCCACAAGTTGGAGCGATGATAAAAGGTCAAAAAGATTACCGACTATCACACCACTTTTAACTGCATTTCTTTCCCCATTTTCATACAAATATGCATTACTAATAGGATATCCGAATTCACCAGTCGCAGGGTTCGCAAGTTCTCCGCCCATTATATGTTCAATCACAAGACATTTCCCCGCCTCCTTTTCTAAATCTTTTACTTCATACCCGTTTTTTACTTTCAGAACAAGATTTGAAGGACCTATCGAAGGTAGTTGATTGTAGGCTCCTTGCGCATTCCCCGTAGATTCTTTCCCTTCTTTTTGTGCAGTTACCAAGTCATATAGAAAATTTTTTAGAATTCCACATTCTAAAATCTTAGTCGATTGCGTCTTTACACCTTCTCTATCAAATGCAGCACTTGACAATCCTCCTTTGAGCGTGCCATCATCTACAATTCCAAGCCAGTCAGGTCCTATCATGGATTCCAACTTGCCTGCAAGGGGAGACTCGCCTCTTTGCACATTTTCCGCATCTATCCAAATCGAAAACAGATTTTCCATTATCTCTGAGAATACGAATGGGGATAGGATTACATCATATGAACCACCATCAATTTTTTTCTTTCTTACACCTAAAAGCGCCATCTCAGATGCTTCGTTTGCTATCTCGGCGATATCAAAATCAAGCATGCGAGATTCACATGCCCAGAAGCCATTAGATTTTCCTACAATTGCTGCAAGCCCTGCAGAGATGTCCGTACCTTCTTCGAAAAAAGATATTCCGTTTGAGTTCATAAGATATGTCGAAAAAACACTTGAAGATATTCCCCCATCTGTAATTTTAATACGTTTGTCCAAACTTTTTGCATGTGAAATAAGTTGATGCGTAAGTTCTACATATGTTTCTATATCCATATCATAGAGCCTTTTGTCGAAAAGGGATTCTATTTTAGGGATTTTTTTGTTACTTGGAAATGCTTTTAATGAAAGTTCTGAGATATGCGCATTCGCAATTGCACATTCTGCAGTTTCAAGTATATTTTCAATAGAAGATGTGAATGCAAATCCTACACGTCCATTAACTATGGCTCTTATTCCAAATCCGCACGATTCTACATTCTCTACAGATTCTATGTTATTTGAAGATACAGGGATCTCTGTGGTGCGGTCCTCTTCTACATACACTTCGAGTTCATCGTAACCCTTTGCATTGAATGCTTTTTCTATCCCCGACCATATTTTAGAATTACCCTTTTTGGTCATCTTTCCACATTTTTTTGCAGATTCTTTTCTATATATTATTATGGCAGTATAACGATATATTATAATGATATGTTAAGAAAATTCGAAGTAGCTCTTGTGAAATCGAGGTGGAATGTTTCACCATTCAAAGATTCTTTAGTCGAAAAAAGGAGGATGTCAGGTTCTTCGCGGATATGCCCTGCTTTCATATAATCGCCAAGAGCGTAATGTTTTGCTTCTTGATATTGTGAAAAACTATTTAAAGCAAGCAGGGTAATTGCTTCACGATTTGTTGCTATCGAGGTAATAACTGGATAATTACTCAAGAAATGTTCCGTGGTTGGAGCACGATTTTGTATAGTATCACCAATCTTAAATTTCGAGTAAACAAAAGCAATTATTTCTATCCCTATTTCTCTAAAAGAAGGTAGTTTAAGGTCATATAGAAGTTTTCTTTCATAAAAATTGTGTCTCATTTTTGAGATGGTGTGTCGAGAAACCCCTAGTTTGTGCCCTAGTTCTTTATCTATCATATCAGGATACTTCACAAGTCCATAGAATACTTTTTTTTCCATGGGTGAAAGTGAGACTTGCTCGTTTTCATAAGTAGTTATATTTGCTTCATTGGTTTGTGAAATTTCTTTTTCAATTCCAAAATTTTGTCTGACAACTTCCGAAAAATCAAAAAACCTATTTATTCGTGTAATGGAGAAGGGAAGAAACACTCTTTTGAACGGTTTTTCAACTATTCGATTGCTAACAAATAGATTTTCAACGTTTTCTATCTCCGACACACTTTCTGAATAGTTTGAGTTTATCCATAGAAGTAGCCCTTGATTTTTGCCAAGTATCCAAAAGAAGAGCCCTTTAGAATTACGAATAATTTCATTTATACACTTTCGTTTCAAATCAATATCAGCAAGAAGATTGAAATCAAAGAATGCACCAGAGAGTAACTCGCATCCAAGCCTTTGCAACATAGGAACACGTAATTGACGATAGGCTCCGCGTATTCTTAGTCTCTTATTTATAGTCGAAACGGTAGATTGATTTAAACCTGAAATTCTGCCTATTTCGGAATCTGAAAGGGAGGGATAACGCATCAACATATATAGAACAACTTTTTCTTTTTTAGTGAGCCTACTTTCCAACTAAATCCCCATAATTGGTATTAAAGAGAACGCATATAAATTTATGCTTCTATTTTGGATTTCATTCTTTGCATGTGAAACATCTTTTCAATTTTCCATAAGTTTTGATTAAGAAGCTATATTTTACAAATTACAAATAAATTTATCCTATAGGTGAAAAAAAGGTAAAGAAACTCAACACTTTACACCCATACTCCCTAGCAAATTTCCAAGATGTGATTTTTCGAAGATAAAACAAGGTAAAAGGAACTATACTGAGTAATGAGAGCAAAATCAAACTATACAATTATTCTACAATTGAATGAAGGCGAAGAGATACATTCTTTGCAGTATTTCAGCCCATATTTTCTATTAAATTTTTCGAAATGGTTTTGCTTGGCACATGCAAAAGGAAACCGATAGTTTTATTATTTTTTTGCAAGGTATGGAAAAATAGTATTTAAACCTTATAGAAATATTTATATAAGATATTCATGTTATAGAGCATTGCTTGAAGTTTAATATTGTTGAGGTAAAAATGCAGAAGTTACTAGGGAAAATAATACACATCTCCCAAGCCGGGAATATCATCGCAAAACTTAATCATGATTACATTGAGAAGGCAACATCTACCTCACCAATTCGGCTTGGAACAAAGGTATCAATTTCCAATATGGGGCAAGTGGGTAAAGTCACAGGTGTTATTGGTCCAGTAAAGAGCCCCTACATCGTAATTAAACCTTATAAAAAGATAACTGAAAACATAGATAGACAGGATGTTTTTGAATACGAAGATAAAAAACAAATTCAAGAAATCAAAACTCGTACATGGACGCCAAAAAAAGGTGAAATACCAAGAAAGAAAAAAGGAGAACAGAATATACAAAAATGGTATCCCTCAAAATCATTCCCTAACAAGAAAAAAACTGGAAAATGAAGAGATTTATTTGTGAAACAGAATCAAAATAAATATAAATGAT
>Ga0207433_10010583_pt1 | contig 14317 bp, 24 predicted proteins | sample YelNatPaOPGAMG01_FD_187559 | JGI IMG/M metagenome (GOLD analysis project Ga0207433, IMG submission 187559) | Hot spring thermophilic microbial communities from Obsidian Pool, Yellowstone National Park, USA - OP-RAMG-01 (SPAdes) (version 3) | ecosystem: Environmental > Aquatic > Thermal springs... | reverse complement strand
GCTTAAGCTTGAGCACCCCTCCGGGGAGCGATGGCTTAAGTATCATGGTATCCACATTCACAGGTATGGGGACATCCTGAAGATCTCGACGACCCAGACCTGCGAAATGCTGACCGACGATGGACTGTGCCGTATCTATGACGATAGACCGGAAGTCTGTCGTCGGTTTTTCTGTCCTTACGCAAAAGAAAGGGCAGAAGTAGCCAAGGGGAGCGAAACAGATGAACAACGAGTTTTGGGAGTTCACCCCGATGGGCCACAGGCCAAGGTGGGAGATCAAGTGTCCGGTGTGTCAAACCCCATTAAGATTGAGGTACAGTCAAATTTTCCGTCCGAACGACGTCTTTCAGGCGCTGGAAAACCCAAGCCGTAAAATGGGGTTGACGCCTGAAGAAAAAATGGACATTCTCACAAAGTGCGGGTGGGCAGAGGATAGAGCCTACAAATGCCCGAAGTGTCAGCACTGGGAGATCTACGGAATCCCCCTCTCTTGGGAGGAGCTTCAGCAGGTCAGGGAGGCTCGGAGACCCGCCGTGTGGGTCCCCATCGAAGAATGGAGCGAAGACCACCCGATCATGCAGAAGCTCAGCTCAATGGGGTACTGGTAAAAACCAAACAAACCGGAGGTCATAAACCATGGCCCAAAACACAGAACCGCTCGGCTGGATATGGGCAACTGTCAGTCAACGCATATCTCCGACGCCGTGCCTCTTGTGGGGTGTCGTTTCGACATTCTCCGGAGTTGGATCCGTAACAATCCGGGACGGCCATAACACGGATGATCCGGCCATTTTGAACATCGTGGGATCATCATCAACAAATAATCTCATCCTTCAAAGACCCCTGAGGACAAAGAAGGGGCTGTTCTGTCAGGTCGGAACTAACGTTTCCGGTGTGTTGGTCCTCTGGGAGCCGCTCGAGTAAGGTGAGGAAGAGGAACGATGTATTACGTTTGGGAAATCACCATTCCGGCGAATACAAGCGCGTCCACGCCTCAGAAGACGGTCCTCATTCTCGAGCGAGGAACGATCACTCACGTCGAGGTGCAATTTCCTCCTGGTCCCAGCGGTCTCGCACACGCGAGAATACTCGACAACATCCACCAGGTATGGCCTAAGAATCCCCTGAACTACTTTACCGGCGATGACCAGACGATAGCCTTTGACGACTCGTACCCGATCAACATCCCGCCTTACCAGCTCGAGGCCGAAACCTGGAACGAGGACGACACCTACGACCATACGATCATCATTCGGATTCTCATTACACCTTCCGTCCCGATCGCCGAATCAGCGTGGGAAGGTGAACCTATTCTCATCACGTGAGGAGGTGACAGAAGAAATGGAGAAAAAGGTCGTTTCCGTCAGGGAAGCCCTGAGGCTTACACCAACAAGAGAGCTCGAGAAGTGGACGGTCGTTGAGTACATGCTCGATGACCTCGGTCCTTTCTCGATCGAGATGAAAAAAGCCGAATTCTCCTGGGATAAGGTCAAGCAGGACATGGAAGCGCAGGAGAAGGGCTTAAAGTCGATCAGCTGAGGAGAACCCTATGGGATGGTACGAGGACCAGAGTAATTTCTTCGGCTGGTTACCCTACTACGGGCCGTGGCTGCACGGGACCGCCGTCTGGGCAAGGGATAAAGCGCAGGACGCGTGGGATTATATCTGGGATTCACTGATCCCGTGGCTCAACTCGATTGCCGATTCCGTTCAAAGCATGTGGAACTGGATCGAGAGGACGGGCAAGAAGGTCATTGAATGGATCAACCAGGTCATCAAGCCCGTGTGGGATTTCGTCTGGAGTGTGGTGACAGCTACCGTTAACTCGGTCCTTGCAGAGATTGACAAAATCTTCACCTGGATCTCTAACTTCACCCACTGGGTCGAGACAAAAATCTTCAAACCGCTGCTTGACGTTATCGAGTACATATCAACTTGCGTGAATCAAACCCTACTGGAGCTGCTTATCGAAGTGGCCAATCTGTGGTATTATGCTCTATCACTGTACGACCACTTTACGCTTGCCCTCCTGCTTCTCACCGCTGAAGTCAAGGTAAGACTCTCAGACTTATGGAATAACTTTCTCGCCGAGCTCAAATCTTTCGCTGAATCGATCGATGCGAAGTTCACTATGGTCATCTCCTGGACGCAGGAGCAGCTCAAAAATCTCTATGATGCCGTGATCGACTACATCAAAGAGATCGTCGATTGGGTCGAAGAAGAGATCGACAGTATCAAGGCCGAACTCGACAATATTTACTCGTTCCTCGAGGAGGCCTTCGAGGACTCCTGGACCCTTGCGGAAAACGCCGTCATAGGCACCTTCGCAAAGTACGGCGCCCTTGCCGTGCGCGAGCTCATCTTTCCCCTGCTTTCCGTCGTAACTCCAGAGGAAGCAGAGTACATCGAAACCCTCGACGTAGGAGAAATTTTCAATCAACAGGTCGAAAACATAGCCTCGGGTCCCGAAGGCTCTTGGCGGGACGTGGAAGCGATACTTCAAGCCCTCTCCGATTCAGTGGAGGCAAACGAAAACCCACCTCCGCTTGGCCTCGACTACTCGCTTCTACCCGCATCGGAGCAGAAAGCGATAGCGGAGAGCCAGGCGACACTCGATGAGTTTTTCAGGATAGCATAAAGTATGTGGTCGATCATTGTAAGAGCGCTTCTGTGGATTTTGGGACTACCTATCGTATCCCAGCTATTCCAGAAATTCCTCGCCATCATCACCCCCGTCATCGCCATGTGGGGCTTCAAATCCGTCGTAAAAAGAGCCCCCGAAGAAGCTGCCAACATCGCTAAGTCCGTCTCCGACCAGTACTTCAACATGGGATCCCCATGGGCAACCTTCGTATCAAAATACTGCGAGACGATGACCGGTCACTCCATCCCGATCGAAGAGATCATCGGACAGCCCGTCGGATCGATTACTGAGGGCGCCAACCGGGCCTTCGTAGACCGCTTCTTCAACGACATGCTATCGATGGTCATGCCCTCCCCGGAGGATGCCGAAGCGAAACCCCTCGAGGGCGCGGAGCGCTACCTCGCCGCCAACCTCAAGTTCCAGATGGACGCCTGGTGGCTTCACGTCCTCGGCGATATGCTCTCCTTCGGGATCTTCAAATCCTTGAAGGACCTGCCCAACGCCATCTCATGGTCCCTTGGCCTCGGATGGCTCTCCTGGCTCGTCATGGGCGTACCGTTTAGGATCGGTATCTCCGGACCCATGGAGAGATACTTCAACACGATCTACCGACCGACGAAGCTCACTGCATCCCAGCTCATCGAAGCCCTGCAGCGGGGCTTCATAGATGCCGAGACCTTCATGAAACAGATGGCCGAACAGGGCTATAGCCCCGATGATGCCTCCATACTCTTTAACAACGCAACCAAAGAAATCACCTCCTCGAACCTCAAGGCGATGTACGAACAGGGGATGATCGAGGCAGAACAGATCACCGATCACCTGACCAGCCTGGGATACCCGGAAGAGGCCGCAAGGGCCCTGACCCAGCTGATCGTTAATGACCGCTTCTACGACCTCATGGGCAAGATCGCCAACCAGGTCATCACCCTCTACAGGAAAAGTCAACTATCGGAAGACGACATGGTTGCCTACCTCAAACAGGCGGGCTATAAAGATGAAGAGATTGAACTTGTAAAGATACTCGGTAAGCTGCAAAGGACAGAAGAGAAGGACCTTGCGGATTCAGACATCCCGCGCCTCTACGAGATCGGTATGATCGACTGGAACCAGGCAAAGAAGACCCTCACAGACAGGGGATGGAAAGAAGACACTGCGGTCAACTACCTGCTCCTAAGGATCGATAAGGCGAAATGGCCTGCCGAGGTCAAACTACCGGTACCTATACCTGAGTGGGCCAAGCCCTTCGAGGCCCTGCCAGATTCGGATATCCCGCGACTCTACATCAACGAGGTCATTACGTGGGATCAGGCAGTGGAGATACTGAAAACGAGAGGCTATGCGGAATTGGGTGCACAATGGTACCTCGCGCTGAGGGTGCCAAGGGAGAAGTGGCCTGCTGCGGCTTAGGGATAATGTGTTGATAAAATTGAAAAATCAAGCTAACATTTTAATATGTCAATGCCCTAACGCCCCGCGAATTCGGCCGTGCTTTCTAAAATAAGCATTTATAACACCTAAGTTATTGATTTTATATGATAATTTATTAGTTAACATAATGTATATTATCAGACGTTGGAGCCATTTTCACCGATTTGGAGACGTCGATTTGCCCGATTTGGGGCTTAAGTAGTTAGCCAACTTTTTTCGAGCACAAAATGTCAGAAAATTTCACATTAAAGCAAAGATTTCTTCACCTCCTCCCCGCAGAAAGAGAGCTGTGGGAGCGCTGGCTGAAGCTAAATGGTTCCGGGTGGTATGGCTACGAGTACGACGTCCATGTGGGGGAAGGTGTTGTATATCCTGGAGAGGGGCCGGACTGGGCACAGGATCTTGCAAAGCTTCTCACGCAGAAGCGGATCGATGTTGTTGCGTACCGCCAGGGTGTTCCCTGGATCTTTGAGGTCAAGCCCGACGCGGGGCTCAGCGCTTATGGTCAGCTGCTTGCTTACCGTGAGCTCTACCGCAGGCAGTTCCGCTATGAAGGTCCTCTTGAGCTTGCCATAGTGACAGATCGCCTGACGCCGGATGAAGACTACCTCTACCGGGGGGCAGGGATCCACATCTTTTTAGTCTGACTACATCTTACAGGTGACGAATTCGTACGTTGTTGGGTTCCAGAGGATGGCCATGCCCGGTTCTTCCGAGGCAAGAGCCACCCATCCGGGTGGTATTTTGCCTTTTTCACTTACTCGTAGCTCTTTCTTTTGATCTCTAACCCGTAGGGTAGTATGATGGAATGGAATCGATGTCACACGGAGGTTGTTCAGGGACCACCGGATGCGCCAATAGAGGGCCACACCCCAGGAAACAGCGCCATAGAGGATTCGGTAAAGGGTTGTCTGCTGGCGCCACTGGCCCCCGCCGAGCGGCCTCTTTCTCTGCTCGCGTTTTATCTCTCCCGACTCTTCCATCTCTTTAAGCGTCCGGAGGATCTGACGGATCGACCAGGTGTAGCCGTAGTGGTCATAGATCAACCTCTGTATCGTCTGTAGTGAAGGGTAGCAGTAGCGTTTCTTGTGCTTCGCTGACACCCCCAGCAGCACGTACCTTAAAATCCACTTTAGTAGTCTGTCCGGTTTTCGCCTTGATAGCTCTATCCCAGACCCCTTCGGGGAGCCTTTTTCGTTTCCAGTAGCAGTCAGCGGCTTTTCCGAAGGAGAAGGGCTCGATTTCTGGGTAGTCGGCTTCGAGGGACATGAGCTCGGCGCAGTACTGCTCGCGGCTGAGCTCTCCTCGAGCCTTTCGAAGGATAATGTCAATGCATCTCTTAGCGATTCGGGTTCTTTCCATTCCATGGCTACTCCTTTCTCGGAGCAATTATGGCGCTCCGGATAGCTTCCTCTATTTCGATACCGTGAATAATGTAAAACAACGCGATCCTTAATTCACACTCCGTCATGCCGAGGATGAGCGGATAAAGTCTCTCCCGGGTGACACGTCGCTCAAGATCGTTCAAGTACTCGATATTTCTCATGGTCTAACTCATTCTGCAATTCTAACGACGTCGAACTGCCACTTCTTTCTGCCTGTCAGCACCATCACAGATCCGTTTGGATATCTCCTGGAGCAATCGCCCCGCATGTCAATCTCAACGGTGTCTCCGGCGAGGAGGCGAACGACCTTAACCAGGGTCACCATCGCATAGTGCCGCTCGGGGGTGATGTTTTCTGTCCACCCGTGCACGTACTCCCCGTTGATGAACATCCGTGCTGACAGCATGACGGTAAGGGGTTTGCCGAACGCTGCTGTGTCATTAACTGCCTGCGCCTGGAAGACGATGTGGTACAATCCGTCTTCCTGGACGGCCGCAGCTGCCACAACCTTCGGAGGCTCTGACCAGTTAAGCCATATTGGGTCATAGCTGTCGTAACGTCCCGCGCGAGCCACACCGAGTGAGGCCAGCAGAATCAACATTGCAAGAAGTACTCTACCCATCTTCATACCCTATCCAGGTCTATGGACTCGAGTGTAAGCCGAAGGAGCCATAGGGCAAGCTCGATCTCTCTATCTTCCGGAGGGTCGAGCTCCATGAAGTAGAGCAGCTCTTCGATTGCCCGTGTTAGTTCCTTATCCTCTTCCATGCCCAAGGAAGAGCAAAATCTGTGCCATCCTCGGAAGCGCCAAATCGATACCTGCAGGTGTAAGGTGAGATAAAACCGCCTGCGAATTTTTTGTCATGGAGTTAACCTTTTTTCATACTACACGCGGCCGGCGAGGGGGCCGAGGACCTGCTCGACCATCTCGTGCGTGAGGACCGCGCCGACGCACTTCGCCCACTCGACGATCAGCTGCTTCTTTCTGCGCGGAGGGATCGGGAGCTGGATGAGGAAGACGACGACCTCCTCCCATTTATCTTTTGCTAAGAGTGCCGGTGGAAATACTTCAACGCCCATCGCTCGTAATGTGCTTAACGAACCACCAGATGCACCAGATGCCCGCGATTAAGAGCAGCCACAGAAGCACCGTAAGAAAAAACTGCAGCACCACAATTCCGGTGTCGCTGATCGTATGAAGTGGAGCCTCTACCATATGAAAGCCCCCCTCTTCTACTTCGTTCCCTTGAGACCCAAGTAGACCCGATCGCCGATGATAAAAAACGTTGCCGATCCCGAAAGCTGAGCGAGGAAACTGAGAACGGCCGGGTTCTGGTACTGGGTTGGTAGAAAGCAGTAGATCAGGGTAGCGATGATGATGATCCCGACCGCCAGGTAGCGGAATGCCGCCCTGAGGTTTGAGACCCAGAGTGAGATTGTCCCGTAGGGCTTATCCAGCTCGGCAAGTGCTTTCATCTTCTCGACGTTGACCTTTTCGAGCTCAAGCCTCTCCGCGAAGTTCTTCGGCTCTCCCATGGAGATCCCCGTGATGCGGGAGAAGATCATCTTCAGACCATCGGCAACCGCCGGAATGAAGGCCGGTAGCACCGTTGCAAGGATTGTTTCAAGTCCCATAGTGACCTCCTTTTATGATTTCAGAAAGCTCCAATGCCCTTTTGGGAGAGTCCTCTTTGGCCCACTTGCTCTCGAGCATCGCGAGGGCTGCGAGCTCGTAGTCTCCCTTTTCCAGGTAACCGAGTGTCTGACGGAACAGAAGCAGACCACCGATGCCCAGCTGAAAAGCCATTTCAACGAGGACTGAAAATCTCTGGTCATCAAGATTGACTGACCAGGGTATGTTGTGTCTTACGAGATCGATAGCTTCGATTATGTCGTTACCCAGCATGATATCGGCCTCCTCCCTGGAGATCCCCTTAGTATCAAGATTGCGACCGATCCCGATCGTAAGGTATCCCTTGCTGTCCCGGTAGGGCTTAAGCCGTATCCCTTCGTTTTTCTCAAGACGTGGTCTGAGAATCCGTTTCACGTTTGTGAGATCCACCATCTTCCGTGTTCACCTCCTTTCTCTTGCCGTTGAGAATGGGGCACTTTCTTCGGAGAAGTGCGATCGTCGAGTTTTGCTTTGACACTGCACGTATGATCCAGACGAGTTGAGCAACGACAAAGAAAAGTAGATAGTCAGAGAAATTCATTCTATTCCCACGAAATGTGCTGCTTTTGTTTAGATGCGAGTTGTCGATAACCATGAACAGTCCCGTAGACATTGACGTCGGCGCTGGCAGAGTACAAGGCGATAGAATACCCCGCGGGGAGCACAAATGGCGTCGTAAAGGCGACACAGATGTCCCGGGCAGTCGTTGCGCGAAGTCGCATCGTGAAAATTCGAAGATATTCGGTGTCGGTAGCATCAAGTACTTTCATTTGAGGCATAGATGAAGCCGAGCCTGCATTCTCTGCCGACATCTGAGCATACGTTAGGAAAAACACGTAGTTAGCCGGCACAGTGTATATTTTTGTCGTTTGATTTGCCGCCGTTCCGTGTCCTTCGTCTTGAATGCAACCGTCCGGTACCCTGCCAACGGGCAACGCTTCCATGTTTTCGGCTGGCATGATGCCCACGATGCGAGTTTCATCTTCTTCGACATAGCCCATCGTCTTACCTCCCGCTATGGTGCGAGGCAGTAGTAGATCCAGTAATCGATTGCATGACCTTTCGGGGAGAGAACATAGTAGTCTATCGCGAGGCTCTGGCGGAAAATGTAGTCTCCGCGGATCTCGAACATGTAGTCGTAGGTTGTAGCGTTTTTGTAGATCGAGCGAACGGGAGCATAGAGGGATCCGCCCCGGGACCGCCTGAAAACGATGTTGAATGCCGTCTGGTCCAGAACGTTACCATCGAGCGTTATCCTGATCCAGTCGTTGCCGAGGGCCGAAGTACAATCTACCCTCACGATGCCGCCGAGGAGCATGCCCTGGCCGCTCTTCGTGATGAGGTTATAGTAACCTACCGCGGTAGGTGAGAGAGATCCTTCGACATGCTGCGCAGCTCCCCACGCAGGGAGAACCCCGACCCGGACCATGCCTCCGAACGTATCAAAACCGCGGTACCAATCAGGATAACCCCTCGCCATGCTGCTCCTCTATCTAACACAGGTTATCGTGAGCTTCCAGAACCGATCCGTCCTGGCAGGCTGCGGTTTCATCTCCCGAACCACTTCCTTACCCTCGATCAAGAACCTGCCGCAGAGCGCCTTCTCTACGCCCTTGAAGTGGTCTTTGACCGCTCGATCTACGACCTCATAACGGTCTGCATAGGCCTTGAGGCTCTCCCTTTCCTCGAGGAGTGCCTCAATATCGGGCCTTTGGTAGATCTCCGCTTCTTTCCCGAAGTGGATTTCCGGCTGACAATGAAGGATGAACCCGCAGCCGGTGCAGACCGCGTAGTCTTCGGGCCAGATGGGTGGTGCTTCATTTTTTCCGACCCATTTGTTTACGGTCTGAAGTTTATTGACGAGCTGAAAGACGTACTCTATATGATCCCGGAGATTGACCCAGATGTCCTTAGGATACCAGCTCAAAGAATTTTTCAGATACCAAACTCCTTGTTGGGAACCGGAGAGTAGCATGTAAAGCAGTAGCTGGGCCGGCCACTGCTGAATGTAGACTTTCTTTGAGCGGATCATATCCTCGGGGATCGCGATTGAATCGAAATCCCGCGGTGAAATGGTTTTGTACTCTAAGGGAATCCTCTCTCCGTCGATCTCGATCTTCCGGTCGATAGTACCCCGGAGCTGAAGGGCCTTATCCTCATAGGTCCGTTGAGCCTCAACGACCTTGAAGCCTGCAAGCTTGAGCTCCGCGTCAATCACCTGTTCTGCCGCAACTCCGCGGTCGAAGATAAACTGGAGGCCGACATCGTGTGGTCTCCGCTTGTCCCAGGCGATGCGCGAGAAGACAAGGTAGCGGATGCATGGATGCCCTGCGTCGGAGGCTCGGTTGACGTCCCGGGGGTACAGCTTAATTTGAGATTCCTTCGCCTCGATGACCTTCTTTGCGATCTCAATCATCACGCACCTCCGGAGTACACCGCGCCCCTGACGATGTCCTCAAGGGTTTCAAGCTTGACGTCACCCTGAAGCTTTACCAAGTTCGTTAGAATATAGTTACACTGCTTCGTTGTGAATCTTTCCTCAATGAGTTGAGCAATCTGATCTCTGCTTGCGAGTACCCTGGACACGGCATAGTCAATCAGTGACTCCCTTGTTTTCGGGTTCACCTCTTTATCCGTAGGTGGTTTTTTGGGTGGTGGTGATATCGGTGGTCTCTTTGCTTCTTCCTGAGGTTGAGGCTCAGGAGATGGTGTCTTCTGCTGCGGTGGTGGTAGTGGTGCCCTCTCCTCTTTCTTTTTAAAGTCAACCCTTGACACCTTAGCCCTTTGGATACCTGCCTTTTCGAGTGTCTCCCAATCAAGACCACGGAGACCTAAAAAGCGCGTGACGCCGTTTTCAAACATATTGCTATAGGCATCTTTGAGGATGTTCATCTCGTTGATGTCCTCGATGTGTTTTCTCTTGCCGTGCTCCATAGCATGGAAGGGCTTCCGAGAAGAGCAAGCTCCGACAGCATCGATCCAGATGTCAGCCTTTGCGAGACCAACCTTCCCACGCCACACATAGAAATAGTAATCGCCATCTGCATCGTGGCGGTCAATCCTCTCATGCGTTGCCTCTTTCACGGTAAGTCCGAAGACGCGGGCGAGCCTTTCGCTCCCTGGCGTATCGAGCCAAGGATTTCCGGCAAAATCGATCCAGTCGCTTGCGGTTGTGTTCTTGATCGCAATCTCGAGTATCTTTGGAAACATGAGGGCCCTTCGCTCGATCTCCTCGAGCGGTAGATCCTCGGGCCTAAGCTCCGGGAGGTGCTTATCATTTTTCTCCACTTTTCTCCTCCTTTTTGGGGATCAGTTGAAGCTCCTCCTCTGTGCGTACCACTAACTTTCCATCCGGCAGCTTAACCAGGTATGCCTTGACCTCCGCCACCTCGGGGACTTTAAAGTGTACCAACGGCTCTTTTTCCGGCAATGACAGTCACCTCCTTTCCGGTCACGGTGTCGATCACCTTCTGACCTTTTCTGTACTTTAACCCCTGAATCTCTTCATCACTCTTGGGAGTAATGGTGAGAGATTCAACCGTCTCCTTCTTCTCGATCATCAGCCCCGTGAGGGCATCGATCAGTGGTCTGTGCTCCATGCCATCACCCCTCTCACTCTAACTCAATCGCCCTGTCCGAGTTGTCCTTGACGAAGTATGTCAAGGATCTCAGGAAACCCATCGACACCCTCTTCTTTGTGTACCAGCCGATCTTTGTCAGTAGCAGGTGCTCCCCCTTGAACACCTTCTCGACTATCGGCGGGTTGTAGCTCCTGTGGTGGTGCTGTACCCAAACCACTTTGTCGCTCGGCATCTTCTTCTTCTCCTTTCATGTTTCTTCGGATTTCCCGAAAGAGCCTCTCCGCTATGGCGTAGCACTCCGGATCCATGGTCATCGATAACATGCCGTTTGGATCCCAGTACTTCTGGCAGCACGCACATTTCATCTTAAGTACACCCATTTCTTCGGGCGGGGTGAGATCAGGCCCGGGTCCTTCGTACCTCGGAGGCTCAACTCCCCTCGACTTCTCCGACCGGACCCAGGCCTCGATCGTTTTGACGCTCGCCCCTTGATCGAGGGCATAGTTGAGCAGGTAGTGTCTTCGCTCTTCATTCGGGACCTGCTGAAGTGCGGTTGCGACACGTTCCCCTATGCGCTTGTCTTCGAGTGCCTTCAGCAGTACCGGGTCAAGTTTGGTGAGGCCGAGGAGCTGACGGATTCGACCTTCTCCGACGTTCATGATCTTTGCCAGGGACTCGTTGTCGTACCCGTAGCGGTCTTTCAGTGTGTGGAGGTGGCGGGAGATTTCGAGAGGTGAAAGGTCCTCACGGCCAAGATTTAAAATTAACTTTGTAGCTTCATTCTCAGGCTCGTTGTCCTCGACCACGATGCAGGGAATCCTTATGAGACCGGCTTCCCTTGCAGCCATCCAACGGCGATGGCCATCGACGATCTCATACTTGCCGTTACTCTCTTTGACCGTGATGGGGTCCCGAAATCCGTGACCGATGATGAGGTCACGTAGCTCATCAAGCCTTTCTCGGGACACCCACGCCCGAATGTCGATAGACGGCTCGACGATCTGGTCGAGCGGGAGATATTCTAATCTCATTGCCAAACCTCACCGCTTTCCGGATAAGGATTCCTTCCTGGTGTGCCTCAACAAACACGTAGTCGCCCGCCTCAATCCCGTACTCTCGTGCCAGGGATTGAGGCAACACCACGGCGCGATTCTGGTTCATCCTAATAACCTTATGGAGAAACATGAATGAAGGGGGGCCCCCGGGGTCTTCCTGGGGGCCCTGTCGGCGGGGGTTAGAGGGTAAGCTTATTCAGCTCTTCCCGCCTCCCGTAGGCCGACAACTGGGAGAAGTTGTCGGGAAGCAGGTCGAGCTTGCCGAGGGCCCGAAGGCACTTCACGCATTCCTCTGCCCAGGAGTACATGAGATTCTTCGAGCCCTTGCGGTTGAGGATTTTCACCGCCAGTTTAAAGGCAGTGGAATAATCCTCGCGCGCCCAGGCGTCTCGGTACTCATCGACGGCTCCCATTTTTCTCACCTCCTTTCTCCAACAAGTATAGAAAAGTGGTTGCGACCTACTGGAGCTTTTCAATTACGCTCCAGATCTTGTCGCAACTTCTGCAGCCGGGTTCACTACACAAACCCGACCGCACATCATATCCTTGTTTGATGAGCCGTCTGACTTCGGACTGATCCGAAGTGACGGCCCACAATTCGTCGTCTACCTTGCCAAGTGCAACGACCTTGGCAAGTTCCCAAACATGTTTATGAGATCCCCCTCCCGCGAAATATTCACTTTCTTTAACGGTTCTCATTTTTTTTACCTCCTTTCTTCCTTATTGTATTAATTGTATAGCATACCAGGTTTCCCTTGTCAATAGAAATTTTATCTCAAACCAAGTTTTTCTTTTCACAACTGTGACATTTTTTGCTTGACAAATGTTCCAAAATACTATATATTGTGGTCGGACTTGGAAAAACCACTATATATAGTGGTCCAAGCGAAATCAAAAAAGGAGGTGGGATCGATGCCCAAAATTAGGTCGGCAGAGGAAATTGCTGCCAAGTACGCGAGGGTGACTCCCGCGAGGTCAACCGATTATGCCGAAGGAGTTAAAGCACCCAAGAAAGACTGGAAAACTGAAACGGCGAATGCCCAGGATGCATGGGCTGCCGGAGTTCAGGAGGCGGTCTCTCGTGGAGGCTTTGCGAAGGGTGTCACCAAGGTTGGTACTGAGAAGTGGCAGAGGAAAGCCGTCGAGCTCGGTACTGCAAGATGGGGTGCTGGTGTCACTGCGGCGAAGGGTGACTATCAGTCCGGGTTCGCTCCATATCGCGACACGATCGAGCGAACAGAACTACCTCCCCGTGGTCCCAAGGGAGACCCGAGAAACTTCGAGCGGGTGGTCAAGCTGGGGACGGAGCTGCACAGGAAGAAGCTCGCCGGCTAAAGAGGGAGGTGACGGCAAATGAGAGAAAGGCTCGTTTATTTGGCAGATGCCGAAACCATCCCGAATTCCGGGGTCTTCATCAAAAACATCGACATCACCGATCCGATCACTGCCATCGATATTATCGTCGAGGCAACGACGGGAGCAACTTCCTGCGTCGATCATGAGATTCACGACGACGTCTCGAAAATTGAGGTGGTCGATGGGGCAGAGGTTCTTCACTCGCTCAGCATGATCGAAGAGCAAGGCCTAAACTCGTTTGAGCTTGGAAGATTCCCTTGGTTTGACTTCGATGAGGGCGCAGGCAAGACGGTGCGCGAAGCAGCTCACATCATGTTCGGAAGATCCTACCGCGACCAGGAGATCTACTTCAACCCCAAAGCATACCGGAACCCTCAGCTCCGAATCACGTACTCACTCACGCTTAGCGCCACCGCAGGTTTTGCGAGCGGTTCAGGTAAGATCACTGCCATCGCTCACGTCCTTGAGGACGTCAAGGGACCCTATAAGGGATTCCTCTTGAGCAAAGAGCATTACGCCTACACGAGCACCGCGTCAGCTCATGAGTACATCGATCTTCCGGTGGATCATCCTTACCGCCTGCTCATGATTAAAGCTCTCAAGACCACCTACGGCTGGGAAGAGCTCATCGATAAGGTTAAGCTCCATGCAGACCGCGAGAAGTTTGTCAAGCTCGATGCCCGCGGCCGCGATCTCTTCATCATGAACACGTATGAGTTCGACCCACTGGTGCAGCTCAAGACGCTGTACACCGCTGACCAGGGTACGGCCCTCATGGACCTGTACTACCCGAAGGGAATCGGCGCAGTGGGAGACGCGGCGAAGGTCATCGGTGTTCCGTATGCCTTCAACGCGGAGAAGATCACGCTGGGCGTGCTCAAGGGAACATCCGGAACGACCAAGGTGACGGCTGCGGGGACCAAGGCCGTCAAGGTGACGTTCGAGGGTTATCAGCCTCACTCCTGCGTCGTGATCCCGATGGGCGACATGAACGAACCGGACGAATGGTGGGATGTGACGAAGTACGGCACGGTAACGCTCGACATACTCGATACTTCTGTTGGATCTTCGGCAACTGCTGTCGTGCTCCAGCAGCTCAAACGATGATGGTTTTCGCTTGAAACCGATCTGTATCCGATGCGCCCGGTGTTGCGTGGGTGCGTCGTTCATGGTTGTAGGCAAGCTTAAGCTTG
>Ga0207433_10010580_pt1 | contig 14320 bp, 29 predicted proteins | sample YelNatPaOPGAMG01_FD_187559 | JGI IMG/M metagenome (GOLD analysis project Ga0207433, IMG submission 187559) | Hot spring thermophilic microbial communities from Obsidian Pool, Yellowstone National Park, USA - OP-RAMG-01 (SPAdes) (version 3) | ecosystem: Environmental > Aquatic > Thermal springs... | reverse complement strand
TTATAAAACGCTTAACGATAAAGATTTAGCAACGATAAAGGAGGTGGAATAATGAAAATAGGCAAAACAAAACTTAAAATGAGTGATGGGTCTGTTAGGAAGTTTAAATCCGAGGCAAAAAGAGACGCATTTAAAAAGGTTGCGCTGGCGATTAAACATGGTTGGAAACCAACAAAGAAAAAATAAAATTGGAACAGGAAAATATAAAAGAATTAATAAATGAGATATATAATCGGTATCAAACCGATTTAGCTGAATATGTTCTTAAAAACATATGTGATAAAAACCATGAAATTTTATTCACAGATAGAGAGAATAGATGGAATGAATATAAAGAATTTAAAAGAGGTGTTCTTATGTGGCAGGAAAAATATGATATTAAATATTCCCATTTAAAAGACAAACTTGATGCTAAATTCGATAAAATATATATGGGTGTCATTGCTACACTTTCAACAACTGTAGCTACTTTGTTAATAATGATATTAAATTATCTGATTTCCCAAAAATAAAATGGACAACAAAATATTTGAATGGATGGATGAAAGAAAAATAAACAAATATGAATGTGTCAAATTCAGAGGACATATTTGTTATCCATCAATTTCAGATAAGTGCTGTATCGATTGTTATCATCAATTAATGGAAAAGATGGGAATGGAGAATATGAAAAATGAAACTACTTCTAATCAGAGACCAATTCCATAAAGATTACACTACAGGCAAATTATATATCGACGGTGTTTTTTATTGTTATACGCTTGAAAATCAAGATTGCTTTATTGATATAACAAACAAAAAAATACCTGATACAGCAATCCCTGCTGGCACTTACAAGGTTATTATTGATTTTTCGCAAAGATTTCAAAAAATGATGCCTAAACTGTTAAATGTTCCTTTTTTTGAAGGTGTCAGAATCCACACAGGTAATACAGCAAATGACACAGAAGGTTGTATTTTGGTTGGCACGAAAAGGACAGAAGGACATATCTGGAATAGTAGAGCTGCATTTTATTTGTTATTCCAGAAAATATTGAAAGCCATTAAGATGAATGAAACAGTTAAAATAACAATAGAAAGAAAGGAGGTGAAAAATAATGGTAAATTGGAAAACAACTGTATCGGGGATAGTTGCAGCAGTAGCAATGGTACTGAAGCTGTTTAAAATTGAGATTCCTGAAGAAGTATTGAACGGGATTATCGCAATTGCAGTTTTTGCAATTGGATTTTTTGCGAAAGACGCTGGAGTAACAGGAACAGCAAAATAAGAGGTTATATATGCAAATCAATATATTTATTGTAGCTATAACGATTTGTTTTGTTGTAGCTACAATAATCTTTTTATTAATTAAGGTCAGTAAATTATCCAAAATACAAGGTGAATATGAGCAACAACAAAAAGAGACAAAAACTAAAAAAGAGATTGCTAAGGATATTTCTAATACTATTGATGATATTAATAGTAATCTCAATGTTAAGTTGCGCAACCCAAAAGTGTCTAAAAAAAGAAATAAGCAAACCTGAATTAACTTACGGCTGGCTTAAAGATTCTGAAAATTGGATTATTGATGGTAAAAATTATTCAATGTTTTGTATGACAGATGATGACGCTAAAAAGCTGATGATTTATATTAGATTGCTTGAGGAATAAAAAAACGGTATAAGTTTTGAGTGTTGGCTTAGAAAGGAGACTGCGGGGCTAAGCCACTTATACCGTTTTTGAAATATGCTTTAGTTATATTCTATTTTTTTCTTTCTTTATAAGTCAATAGTTTTATTATAAGTTTTTTAAAAATGGTTATTAAAAAAACAAAATTGACTTTTTATTATAATTTTTGTTTAATGATTGCAAGAGTGTTGGTTTTTTATTAACCGCAAAAAGGAGACTTTATGAAAAAAATCTATTCAGAGAAAATTTTAGGGGAGACTATTGATTATTATCTTCACAAAGATAAAATCAAGGTAATCTGGTACAAAGATAAGAAAAAAATAAGTACATTAAGCATTAATAATCCCTACCTGCCTGATGAAATTAAGCAAGAAGCCCTCAAAGTTATAAACCAAAAAAAAGCAAAAAAAGCAGTATTTGATGGAGATGAAATTCTTTGTTTTGTCTCTGATTCTTTAGCGAAAAAGCTAAAAAAACAAAATATTAAAATTGTAACCCCATGTTCGCATTGTAACGGTTCGGGCTGGGTTGCAGAAGGAGGAAAAAATGAATAGCAGTGAAACAATAGGGCAGTTAGCAACTGCCTTAGCTAAAGCGCAAGGAATGATGAAGGCAGCCGTTAAAGACAGCACAAATCCTTATTTCAAACAAAATTATGCGAGTTTAGCAGCCGTATGGGACGCAATCAGAGAACCGTTAACAAAAAATGAATTATCGGTATCACAAATAATTAACACCTTAGAGGATGGTTTTATTAAGCTTGAAACCATCTTGATGCATTCCTCAGGGGAATATTTAATATCCACAATGATTTTAAAGCCAGCAGAAATAACAGCGCAAGCCTATGGGTCTGTTATTTCTTACATGAGAAGATATTCTCTTTCAGCTATAGTAGGTGGATATGCTGAAGATGATGACGCTGAAAAAGATAGAATTTTAAATGTACAAAAGCAAGAAGCAAAAGAAACAAACAGTAAAATCCCACCTAAAGAAAAAGAAGTTGTTTTAACCCCTGCACAAAAAGAATTACTTGATTTTGTTAAGACAATTACAGATAACCCTGAAGAAATAAAGGAAATTTTAAAAAAATATAGCACGTATGAAGATAAAAGCGGTGTTTTACATGAAGGCAAAACTCATGTTGCCAAATTTAGCGACAGAATGGCAGCGGTCTGTTTGAGCAAAATTAAAAAAGACTATCAAAATTTCCCTGATAATTGCACAAAGAATTCTATGAATTGTGAGAATTCAGAATGGGTTGGAGATATTGTTTATTGCAATATAACTCCATTTAAAAGATGCCCATATGTAGAGGTGAAAAATGAAAATAACGAATAAATATAATTTGCCTGAAGCTATTTATCAGGCATGTTGTATTTATAATAGGAAACCAGTACCTGACAGATTTTCTGTTACAGAATTAATAGATTCTCCTTATATCAGGCACTTAAAAATGATTCACTGGGAAGAAATAGAAGAAGATGCAAGCGACAGGTTATGGGCTTTATTAGGTAGCGTTATTCATGCTATTTTGGAAAAGACAGAAATAGAAAACTCATTACAAGAAGAAAAACTAAAATTAACAATTGATAAATATACAATCACTGGCAAGGTAGATTTATATCATGACAAAACAGTTCATGATTACAAAATAACATCTTACACTTCATATCTTTATGGCATAAAACAGGAATGGATTAACCAGCTTAATGTTTATGCATATATGTATAAAAAATATGGATTTAAAGTTGATAAGTTGCAAATTCATGCAATTTTTAGAGATTGGAATAAGAACAAAGCATTAAGGGAAAATTTACCTGAAATCCCTTTTTGCACATATGACATACCCTTATGGACAGAAGAAAAGCAGCTAAGTTATATTAAGCATAGGTTAATTGCTCACACATATAATTCTCATAATTCTCCATTACATTGCACTCCTGAAGAACGCTGGGCTAAGCCCACTACTTATGCTTTAATGGATACAAATAGAAAAAGAGCTAAAAAAATATATACCGATATGAAAGAGACACCAAAAATTTTAAAATCTTCTGAATATATTGAACGCAGAGAAGGCGAACATATTAGGTGTAAACATTACTGTCCAGTTAGAAAATTTTGTCAAATTAAATTAACAGATTGGATTAAGTTAGAAGAAGGATAAACAGTTTTCCAATTATAAGTACAAGAGGATAATATGTATATTTGCTATGTTTGCAAACAAATGATTCATAAAAATCCTGTATATATAGGGGATAAAACTTATCGCCATAAGAGTTGCGAAACAGGTTCATATAAATGGTTAAAACATATTGGCAAAAAGTCTCATTTCTATCAATATTTTAAAAATATCTCTGTAGCTAATCTTGAGCCAAAAATAGACACCGAAAACAAAAACCCTACTGATAAATCTAAAAACAGAAAAAATCTTAAAATTAAGCCCCACAATAAACCAAAACAACTAAAGGGAGGTTAATTCCAAGAATGTTATACACGATAACAATCAATCAGGTATCAATTGTAGAAAATGATTTAGTAGACAAAACAGACATGACAGATTGGGCTATAATAAACTATTTACAAAATTGGTATTTTACAGACCAAAAGAAAACAATAGTAAAAGATAATAAAATTTATGTATGGTTAAATTATAAGCATTTAATTAAAGAAATGCCTTTATTAAAAATTTCAGGGAAGGTTGCTCTATCAAGAAGATTTGCAAAACTAAAAAGTCTCAATTTAATTGATACAGTACAAGATAATGACAATTCATTATACTTTGTGCTTACAAGCTTCTGTATAGAGATAATAGGATTCAAAAAATCAGAGATACAAGAGATTAAAAAAGAAGAAAAAAAAGAGGGGGCTGTTATACCGAAATATAACACCCTGTTATACCGAAATATAACACCCTGTTATACCGAAATACAACAGGGTGTTATACCGAAATATAACAGCTCAAATAGAATATCATTAAATAGAATAAATATATATAGTCTCGTTGAGAAAATTATTTCTTTTCTCAACGAGACAGCTTCAACTAATTTCAGAAGCAATAACCCAAAAACCCAGAAATTAATACAAGCAAGAATTAAAGAAGGTTTTACATTAGAAGATTTCTACCAAGTAATTAAGAATAAAGTAGAAGATTGGGGTAATAACCCTGAAATGAAAAAATACCTAAGACCCATTACTTTATTTGGAACAAAGTTTGAGGCTTATCTAAATGAAAAAACCAATAAACCTATTAATAGAGAAGATATTATTATCTAAAGGTAAAAATGAAAAATATTTGGAAGTCTAATGATTTATACCAGTATCTTTTAGTGGAGAGAAATAAGAAGCCTAAATTTAATGTTATTACAGGTATTCCTAAACTTGATAGCTATTTAAAGGGGGGATTCATGCCAGGAGACTTGGTTGTAATTTCTGGTAAGACAGGACATGGAAAAACCACTTTCGCAATTACTCTGACACAAGCTTTTTGCGAAAGCGGTTTAAATTTACTTTGGTTCTCTTATGAGGTTAATGCCCTAGATTTTCTTGAGAAGACTAAAGATTCATATGATGATATTCCTGGATTCTTTATGCCATTTCAGTTAGTTCCAAATAGCTTAGAGTTTATCGAAAAAAGCATTCAAAACGCCATTAAAGAGTGGGGAGGAGTAGAAGTAATAATCATAGACCATTTACATTACCTTTGCGATATGGCAAATGTTCATATGTCAATTGAAATTGGCAGAGTAATGCGATGGCTGAAACAATTGGCTATTAGATATGGAATATGTGTATTTATTATTTGCCATTTACAAAAGTTGTTTCAGATAAAACTAAAAGAATTAGACAACGACCATTTAAGAGATTCAAGTTTTGTTGCGCAAGAAGCAGATGCTGTATTTTTCATTATAAGACCAGATGAAACTGAAAACGAGGGGTTATTGAAAATCACAAAAGAGAGGAGGAACGGAACAAGGAATAAGTACATAGAATTGGTAAAAATTGGAAATTATTTTAAGGAGAAAGCAAAATGAATAATTCAAGAGACTATCCATGTTCAGAAACATTCATGGAAGATTACACATATAAACCTATAAAAAATTATTATAAGGTTGATAAGTATGATTATGAAATACTTAAAATAGCAAAAATGTTAATTCAAATTGACAAAATTGTTAGAGAAAAATTCCAAAAGTATTTTAAAGACGGTGAATTATAAATGATTGGCAGATACATAGGTGAAATAACCGAAATATCTCCAGAAACATTTATAACTTATATAAAAGATACAAGCTATATGGATTTATCAAGAATTGTAGAGTTTGAAAGAGATAATGTTCCTGAAGAGTTATTAAAAGAGGGGCAAAAGGTATATGTTTTACTGGCAGAAAAATCAGGTACAGTAATTTTTGGTGAGTCTTTTGACTTAAAAGTTATTGAAATTATTAAATAAAATTAGAAGAGGTGTTATATGGAAATAGATAATACAGTAAGAGAAACTTTAATTGATAATTTGGATAAGTTTTATGATTATTTTATAAATAAAATAAAAAATAAAGATAAATACGATTATGCATTTATCCATTATTATTTAGTTTATGGTATTCCATTATATTCATGTACGAACTATTTTTGCTTGAAATATCCTCTTTGCTTTATATGTCCATATGGAAAATTTCATGGAAAATGTTGGAACGCTTCTGCGGATTATTACAAAATACATAAAGAGAAGGTATCTATTATTAATGATTTATTAACTATAATTTATATGAACAAGTTAAAACCTATAGAATACTCAAAAATAGATTCAATAGTAAAAGATTATGGTAAAGTTATAAACAATAAAATAACTTTAATTTTAGAAGCTAAAACAGTAGAAAAATTAATGTTACATTACAGAGAATTATTACTTGAATTAACAGATGTGCTTATAAGAAATATTGAAGATTTAAATATTAATAAACATATTATGTTGAGATTAAAGCAATTCGAGAAAAAACTTACCAATTTTTATAAAGGCGAGGAATATAAAGAAATTAATAAAAAGAAAGGAGGTGATAAAAATAAATTCAGGGGATAACAACGCAAATCTGAATATGCGTTGCGGTAAAGGATATAGTACAAACCAATCGCTTTTATCAAGAAGACCAGAAGGGGCAGGCAGTGTTCCTGCCCCTTAAAGAAGGGAAATGAATGAGATATTTTAAAATTGCAAAAGGATTTTTTGATTTAGATAAAAGTTTTATTCCTGAAAGGCAAACAGCTTGTTCGGCTGGATATGATATAAAAAGCGCAAAAATATATCTAATTAGACCTTTGGAAATTACCTTTATTGCTACAGGCATAAAAGTAGCAATGCCTAAAAATGAATTTCTTATGATTGCCTTGCGTTCAAGCCTAGCTAAAAAGAAATTGTTAATGCTTAATGGAGTTGGGATAATAGATGCAGATTATTATGGGAATCCAGAAAATGATGGAGCAATAGTAATTCCTGTAATAAATTTATCTGCTCATTGCATTCGGATTGCAAAGGGTGAGCGGATTGCGCAAGGAATTTTTCTTAAATATGATGTAGTAAAAAAGGATTTAATTGGTAATGGCAAGAAAAGAATTTCAGGCTTAGGAAGCACGGGCAAATAAAAAAGGAGAGTGAATATGGATTATGAAGAGAAAAAAAGTATGACAAAGGATATTTGCTTCCAATTAAGACAAATAACCTATGAGTTAAAAGAAATCAATATAATCTTAAAGGGATTAAGTCAGGTTTTAAGCAAAAGAAAGGAGATTAAACATGAAAAAAATACCAATAACGCATGAAATGTTTAATGGAGATTTAAATGGGATTTCAAGGCGGGCGGTTATAAATGAACTTTTGCGCAATAAACATATATGCCAAACACCAATTCAAAAATATTCCAAAACAATAAAAACAATAGTTTTTATTTCTTTAATCTGGTTTATATTATTGCTTTCAATAATGACATTTGTAAAAAATTCAGCATGGGATTCAGGCTATGAATATGCTATCAAAAGTATTTATAATGGTAGCAAAAGTGATGTGGAAAGCAATAAAAAGAAAGCTTTTGCTAATATAGCTGGAGCTGGAGATGATGGATATAGGAAAGTTTACGAGTCCAAATGAATAAAATCAAAAAAATAACCAAAGAAATTGATATGCTATGGGCATTAATAATAAAGAAACGAGATAAAGGAATATGCCAATGGTGTAAACATGATGGCAAAAAGAGGGTAGGGGTAAATGCTCATCATATCATACCGAGAGCAAGGGGAAAAGCAACTCGCTGGTGCATTAGTAACGGAGTTTACCTTTGCTTTTATTGCCATCATAGAAGGTTATTGGAATACCCTATTGATTATACATATTTTATCGAAAAGTTTTTAAAGAAACAAAATGTTTCATATAAAGATTTAAAAGAGCAGTCTAAAAAAACTGCAAAATATAACTATGAGGAGTTATTAACAATTAAAAACAATCTTACTTATTTATTTGAGGGAATGAATGGAAAATAAATTGATACAAGCAGAATTACTTGACAAGAAGCTGAAAGCCTTATATTACCTCGAAGCTAACATCATAGATAATATAATAGAGATAGGCAAAATATGGCATGAAATTCACTCACAGAAGCTCTGGAAGTACTCTGGGACGGAATGTAAGACATTTAGGCAATTTTGCGAACAGGAATGCATGAGAAGTCATGCAACTGTATATAACTTTATAAATATTTATAAAAAATTTGGTAATTGCGCAGAAGGTAAAACAGTAGAATATTCAAGACTTGTTAAAGCATTGCCTTTTGTGCAAGATGAAAAAGATGCAGAGGATTGGTTACATAAAGCGATAACACTACCGAAATCTGCATATGAAGATTCAATTAGAGAAGCGCAAAAGAAAATGCCTACAGACCAATGTGAACACCCTGAAAGAGAACAAGAAATATGGCAGAGATGTAAAAAATGCGGAAAATTTTATAAATAATGTCAAATTAAATTGACAAATTAAGGTAAAACAAATGGAATATTTATTATATGACATACAAATAGTTAATAAAAATAGGATAGAAGTAAAAGAACTTCATACTATGTGGCATGGTTTTATTTGTGAAACTTTGTATACATATGTATTTATTTTAGAGAGAGAAAATGATAAATATTTTTTAACTTGTGGGTGCGAAAAAGGTACTTTATTGATTCACAGAACAAAAGATTTTTATGTACATTCCAGAAAGCGAATAGATTCAATAGCGCCGTTACATTTATATTTAGCGGCGCAAATGCATCTCATTAAACCTGATGATGAATATAAAATTTTCAAAAAACTTTTTAAAATAGCTAAAAAAAATAAAATGGATTTTTGCTGGAAAAACAAGAGCATACTTACAAAAATTTTAAATTGGCATTACTTAAATCCAAATCATGAACTTATTAGAAATGTTAGCCTTGACAAACCATCTATTATTCCAGATACGGATTTTGAGAATGAAGATAATGAGAATGAAGATAATGAGAAGGAAGAGCAAGTATGCTCAAACATAGTTAAAGAACAAGCTTCTCAAACATTACCAGGCAAAAATTTCACAAGAAAAATAATATTGGATTAAAATCCGATAAAAAAAGTAGATATATCATTAAAAATTAAAAGGAGACAAAAAATGCGGGAAAATCAAAGGGAGATATTAGGTCTTGACGGATACCAAGTATTAATTCAGGTATTGGTATTAACTTCAATCTTAGATATTAAAAAATGTCTTGATAGTGGAGAAATTAAACCACAAAAAAGGCAAGACATAAAAAATGATATATATTTTTTAGAAAGTCTCGATTTTAGTTGGTTGGTTTTTGCGGGTTTTTCAAATCCGCATTATATACAAAAGATAATTAAAGAAGTATTAAAGATTAAAGAGCAAGATTACTTCAAATAAGGAGAATATAAAATGGACGATTTTTTAACAGGCAAATTTTTCTCTTGTTTATGCACAAAGGATAAAACGATATTTTATCAATATGAAAGTTATAGCCATTATGATATTGATAAATTATTTGACGAAGACTCTGTAATTCCTTATGAGCGTGAAATTCCGTATGTTAGAGTTGTTATAAATCCGCCAAATTCTAATTTTTCAGCACCTTTAAATAAATGGATATTTGAAATACAACAAAATGAAATACCAAAGTGGTGGTCAATTAATCATGAAAAGGTTTGCTGGCAAGCTTTGGAGACATTTTTAAAAGAATATGCTATAATGGGGAAGCAATTAAATTCTATTTCACGTGGGAGACGTATAGTTTTATTATATGATTGTAGCATAAAAACTATAAAAAACAAAAATATAGATAATATTTATAAATGTGATATAAATTTATTTGATAATACATGTGTGGAAAATATATATAATTCAACAATAGATTTAATAAATGATTGTATTTGTGATGAAATTAATTATTGTATATGTAAAAAAATCATATTTAGTACTATCACGTTTATAAGAAATTCATTCCTTCATACAATAAATAAATCAGATATTAGTAGTATTTGTAACAATACATATGTTGGATTAATAAAAGACTCCAAAATTGGTAATATTAGTGATAGTGCATATGTGGAGTTAGCTTATGATTCTATAATAAATATAAATTCAACCAGCAATTTTTTTAAAATGAATAATTGTTTTTAGATTTCAACCAGCCTTGACATTTGCGTCAAGGCTGGAGTAGGTTTGTACCTTCCATCTTCGCATTCTTGAAGATTGCTCCCTTGATGTTTGCTCCTTTAAGATTTACTCTTTTAAGATTAGCGTCTTCAAGATTTGCATTTTCAAGATTTGTGTTTATAAAAAAAGCGCATTCGAGATTTGTATCTTTAAGATTCGCATTCCTAAGATTTGCATTTTCAAAACTGGCATTTATAAGATATGCACCTTCAAGATTTGCATATGAAAGATTTGCGTTTATAAAAGTAGCACCTTCAAGATATGCATAAAAAAAAATTGTCTTTACCATATATGCATCTGAAAAATTTGCATATTTAAGATATGCGTCTTTAAGGTTTGCATATTTGAGATTTGCGTTTTCAAGATGTGCATTCTTGAGGGTTGCATAATTAAGATTTGCTCTTTTTAAATATGCATTTTTAAGATTTGCATTTTCAAGATTTGCGTCCACAAGGTTCGCTCCTTCAAGATTTGCTCCAGTAAGATTTGTTCCTTCCATGTTTGCATACTGAAGGTTCGCACCTTCCAGATTTGCATTCTTGAAAGTTGCGTATCTAAGATATGCGTCTTTAAGGTTTGCATTTCTGAGGTTTACGCCTTCCAGATTTGCATGTGAAAGGTTTGCATACTGAAGATTAGCACCTTCAAGGTTCGCATCTTGAAGGTCTATTTTCCTAAGATAAGCATTCTCTAACTTTTCCTTATTTTTTTCTACTGCTTCCTTTAAGGAAGCGTATTCCCCTTTAATAATAGTTTTGTAGAATATGTCTTTAATTTTTATCTTCATTTTTTCTCCTTTCAATTAGCCTTGACATTTTTTTGCCTATTTTTACCTCCTTCTAATACTTAGAAACTTTTCTTAAACTAATAGAAACTTTTAGCGTTCGAAGGGATTTATTTCTGGTCTTTTTTCCTCAGAAAAGTATGCAATCCCCCCACGGATTTTCTCAAGATGCATACAAAAATTGTCCATTAAGCCAGGATACTCACTGAAGTCATACAGACAACCGTCACACTCATAACCACAAAAGGGACAAACAGCGATGCAATACCGCACTTTAACTTTTATAGTTTGAATCTTTTTCTTCATTTTTTCTCCTTTCAATTAGCCTTGACATTTACGCAAGGCTAAATTTTAAAACATTTTTTTATCAAAAAAAAAGCCCTTAACCAGCTTATGCTGGCAAGGGCTTTGAGTTGCCCCTCTTTCGAGGGGCTTTTCTTTGCCTTACTATCTCTACCTATTCTTCAAGTAGAGGGCTAATTTTTCCGCCAGTGTCTGGCGGAGTCTAAAAATCAGGTGCTCGGCTTCTTCTTCGAGCCCCGCTTTTTCGAGCTGCAGAAGTGCTTTCCGCAGCTCGTCTTCGAGGCAACGCCTCGCTTTTTTAATACATTCTTTCATATTTTCTCCTTTCAGGAAAGCTTTACTTTTCTCGAAATCTTTTCTTCCACCTCCTTTTTGCAGTGTGGTATATGAGAGGAAGACGTTGATAAGTCTAATTCTTCCATTTCTCCTGAGGCGTACGCCTCAGCGATTGCGTTATTCCATGTTTTCAGCAAATCTTCCTCGATTTGCTGAAACACAGCGATGTAATCGCTGTAATCAGGAGGGTTACCTGCCCTCCATTCTAAATATGCTTTGCAATTTTCACATGCGCAGTGGCAACCAGTATTTCGCAGTAGTTGTCTGATGTGAGGAGCTTGTTGTGGTTGATTCATATAGGGGTAGGTGTCTATATTAATGATAATTGAATCAACAGTTGTACAGCATTGGGAATTTTTTCCAAATTTTGCACTTTCATTTTGTGTTAGATAAATTTTATCTGGCAACTTATACTCCTTATTAAACGTAAAATGAGGATTTAATTTCAAATCTTCACCTTCTAAATACTTTAAATAGAAATGAAACCGAGGTAAATACAAGCCCCTCGGTTTTTTACCTATTTTTATTACTACTTCCAATGGCATTTTTCCTCCTTTTCTATCCGCAGAGGTTGCTGTTTAAGCAACCTTGTATTTCTATATTTTTTTCATACCACTCTGACTTTTTTTGGAAGTCAGACACCTTTCCTAAGGTATCTGACAAAAACTTTGTAGCATCTTGACAGGATCTTCCTTGAAACCCCTTTGCCTCTATTGCCACTTCTCCTGTCTGAAGGCTGAATTTCAGGATTATTTCTTTCATAGAACACCTCCTACTTGTATCCGCAACTCAATCTCTTGAGTGCGGTTGTTGAATGTTTCATAGACGCTATAGCCTTTTTTACGGGCTTCTATCTTCGCCTTTTCAAGCCCGTAGTAGGCTTTTAGCTTGTTCAATTCTTCCATTCTTCCCCAGCTGCCGTTGAAATTATCGATGGCAACCGTGCCATCTTCCTTTACAACGGCAGGGTATCTCCACCCTGGAAGGGATATTGCTATCCCTTCCTCGATGCTGGAATGTAGCGTATGCCTGCATTCCTGAATTGTGAGACCGAGTCTCTGGCAAGCGGCGAGCAGAGCATCACGGTTATGAAGCTCTAATTGAATGTTCATTGTGTGGCTCATATTTTCACCTCCTCTGGAGATAGAAGTTCTTGCCAACCAGTAAGAACGAAGATGAATTTTCCGTCGGGAGTCCTCAGCCGTGGTGTCTTTGACATTACCACCCGCAACCCCAGTTGATGGGCTAAGAACCATGCATACGCCATGCAGTTCGAAAGCCCACCAATCATTATAGCCTCGAACCCTTGCTCCTTTATCGCTGTGAGAGCTCTTTTCACGGCTTCAAGTATTTTTTCCTCTGTCCACTCCCCTTTTTCAAACTCAATCAGGGGAGCTCTTGGAGTCGGGTCTATTTCAAACCCAAACTCCCTCCACTTTACTACATATGCCGTCTGTTCGTGTAAAGTAAAATTAGCAAGCTTAATCATATTGTAATCCTCCTTTTTTCTTTTACCTCTGTCTTGCCGTTTCCGTTGGCAAGACGGGCGTTGTATCGAGCCCATTCACGGGCTTTTTCGATTTTCTCCTTGTTCTGGTGGTAGATGGGCTTTATGTTAGCAAAAGCTTCATCTACACCATCGTAGATTGAGGCGATGGTGAATTTCTCGATTTCAGCACCTGTCCAACCTTCCATCTTAGTGCAGAGGTCGAGAGACAGGTCTGTATGGTAGCGGGTATTCATGATGGAAAGTATCTCCTGCCTCTCTTCAAGACTGGGGAGGTCAACGAAGAAAATATCATCGAACCTGCGGAGGAGTGCACCTTGGCTGATTGTGAGCAAGTCGTCTATGTCATTGCTGGTCGCAACGATATACTTAGAAGTGCGGGATTCCTGCATCCATGTGAGGAGAGCCCCGAACATGGCAGAGGTCGTTCCGCCATCCGTCTTGTTACTGGACTGGACTCCCCCCAGGGACTTCTCTATCTCATCAATCCACACCACGCAGGGTGCGACTGCATCGATGAGACCGAGTGCCTGTCGCATCTTTGCCTCTGACTCCCCTACCAGCGAGCCTTTGAGCGAGGCAATGTCCAACCTGATGAGAGGGAAATCCAACACCGAAGCCGTCACCTTGGCGGTGAGGGATTTCCCTGCACCAGGAAGTCCTACGAGCAAAATGCCCTTTGGTGCGGGAAGACTGGCATCTTCGAAACCACGCTTTCTGTTGTGGATATAGCGCTTGAGAGACTCCAGCCCACCAAGCTCGGACTCGGCAACTGGCTCGTATAACTCCATCAGGCCTGATTTGCGAATCGCCTGCAACTTTTCACCCTCGATTATTTTTTTGCTGAAGTTTCTTCCCTGCACGAGAGACAGAGCGAAAGCATTCTCAGCCTCGTGCAAGGTCAAGCCCTTGCCTGCGGAAATCGCTCTCTCGTCCACCGCAATCCCGAGTTCGTTTTCTGTCACTATGCGAGTGGCTGTTTCAAGAAGTTC
>Ga0207433_10010572_pt1 | contig 14332 bp, 9 predicted proteins | sample YelNatPaOPGAMG01_FD_187559 | JGI IMG/M metagenome (GOLD analysis project Ga0207433, IMG submission 187559) | Hot spring thermophilic microbial communities from Obsidian Pool, Yellowstone National Park, USA - OP-RAMG-01 (SPAdes) (version 3) | ecosystem: Environmental > Aquatic > Thermal springs >... | reverse complement strand
TTATTAAGGGACGGAGTGGGGAATATAAAGCAAAAGAGAGTGAACACAGGAATCCAAACGTATGAATATGACAATATTTATCAATTGACAAATTATGCAGGTGACGCAGTAAAAGATATGGTGTATAATTATGATTACAGAGGAAACAGGATTTTAATGAGAGAGGAAGGAAATCCGGATGTAAGTTATGAAGTAGGGAGAAATAATAAAACAACAGAGATAAGGTATGCAGCAACACCTGTTGTATTGAATTACGATGACAGAGGTAATATGACAGGAAAAGGGACAAACACGTATGTATATGATTATAAAGACCGTCTTGTAATGGCAGCATTGCCAGGGAAGCAGATAGAGTATTCATACAATACAGCAGATAGGAAGATAAGGGAGATAAGGAATAAAAAGGTGGTATATTATTATTACAATGGAGATAAGTTATTATGTGAGAAGATGTCGCAGAATAGGATGTTAAAAATATATACGAATGACACAGAAGGAGTATTAGGAATGAAAAGATATTCGTATGATGTTTTAACAGAGGGGTTTTTAAACACGCAGAAGTTATATTATATGTTTGATGAATTAGGAAGTGTGACAGTAATAACGAATGCAGATGGAATGCCAGTGAAATACTATAATTACGACCCATGGGGGGATGTATTGAATACAAGCGATGATCCGATAAATAATTTTACTTTTATAGGGAGGTATGGAGAATGAAAGGATTTCCACCTTTGCCAAGGCTTCGGCGGATATGGGGGACACAGGGTTTACGCAGTTCCGGCACAGGTGGTATGATTACACTCTTGGAAAATGGATAGGCAGGGATCCGATAGGGGTATTAATATTTATTATTGGCCCAACAAAAATAAGCATTCTAAGAAATATTATAAATAATTCGTCATTTTCTCTTCAATATGTCTGTCCATTACCCATAAGTATTAAGAAGCAGGTATACCGCTAATTTTTTCGTAAAAAACGGTTTTACTTAAATTCAATCATTGCATTTTTTGTCATAAGTATGCGTGGCTTACGCAAATCCCCGGTTATTAGGATTAAAAAGTGGCACTAAAATGGTAAATAGTAGTTGGCAATAAATACAAATTACCCGTAATTTCCCTCAAAAATCAGGATATACCTGCTTCTTATAATAAAAAGAAAGATGTGGGTAATGGTCAGTCAATATGTAGGAGGACTGACGATTGTTTTGATAGTGCTAATATTAGTTTCTATTTTCTTAATTGAAGAATTAATTGATAAAATAATGAAATAAAATATTGAAGGAGTTAATAGTATTCTATATAATAAGAACGGATATTTTAAATCATTTTTAATTTTTATCATTATAGGAGATTAGTTATGAAAAAAAGAATTGAATTTATTTTATTTGTTTTATTTTTGTTTTTTTTGTTTTCCTGCGGAGGAGGAGAGGTTATGAAAAAACAGGACTATGTGAAATGGACAGGGGATTATGATCTGGAACAGTTGCAGCGTGATTTTGTTGAATTGCGTTTTGGAATGTTCATTCATTTTGGTATATTAACATACACAGGCACTTGGTCCCAGAAAAATCTGGATATTACAAAATTTAAACCAGTTGATTTTAATCCTGGACAATGGGCAGATGCGGCAAAAAGCGCTGGTATGAAATTTGGTGTTTTAACCACAAAACACCACGATGGTTTTGCTCTCTGGCAGACAGACACCAGTGATTTTTCTGTAAAAGGAATACCGTGGAAAAACGGCAAAGGTGATGTTGTAAAGGAATATGTGGATGCTTTTAGGGCAAGGGGACTTTTACCGGGTCTTTATTATTCTGTTTGGGATAATACAAAAGGGATAGGAAATAAACCAATTACAAGACAAGATATAGAATATGTAAAAAGGCAATTAAAAGAACTTTTAACAAATTATGGAGAAATACCAATTTTAGTTCTTGACGGCTGGTCATGGAAGATGGGGCATAAGGCAATGCCTTATGATGAAATAAAATCATTTATAAAGTCATTGCAGCCAAATTGTCTTGTCATTGACCACACACATTTGCAATGTTTGTGGGATAATGATTTAGTTGTTTTTGAAGAACCAAAAGGTGTTTTTGCACCAAAGGGAAATATCCTTGCATCTGCACAGGGACAAAAAATAATAAATGGTAATGACTGGTTCTGGGGAGAACAAACGCTGAGGGAAGAACCAATGACAGTTGTGGATATTGTAGAAAAACACTTAAAACCGCTGGAGGAAAGATATACTGTCTTTATTTTGAATTGTCCGCCTAATAGAAACGGGCTTTTGGATGAACATATAGTAAGAAGATTGAAAGAAGTTGGAAAAATGTGGAAACCCAATTTAAAAAGAAAACCACTTCCAAAACAACCACCGCAGAACGAAAAACCCATAATCCCTGTTGCAGCAACAGCAACAAGTGGTGATGCCAATCTTGCCATTGATGGTATTAATGATGCACATTTTTATTCAGTGTGGGAAACAGAAAAAAAATTACCACAATCAATCACAATTGATTTAGGGGGAAATTATCCTGACGTTGGTATTTTGTGTTATGTTCCTAAATATGTGGTTACAGCCCAGCCAACAAATGAAGGTGCAATTACTTCCTATAAGATTTATGCAAGTGAAGATGGCGTGCATTTTGAAGAAATAGCAAAAGGAAACTGGCATGCTGATTCAAGTATGAAAGTTGTAACATTTAAGCCAATAATAGCGCGTTATATAAAACTTGAAGCATTAAAGGCAAAAGATGGTTTTGCCGCAGCAACAGAAATTGCTGTGGGAAGAAAATAATAACTACATTGCCGAATGCCGGTTGCCGATTGCGGATTGAAAAAACAAAAAACAATCAACAAACAACAACAAGCAATCAGCAAATGAAATGAGCGGGAATAGAGCGAGAGGCAAGAGCGAGATTATCTGTAGGGGCGAACCTGTGTATTCGCCCGAAAGATAACCGGCAAACAGACAAAAAATTAACGTATCTCCTTAGTTATAGGAGGTGATAATAAAAATTGAAAATCCCTCTTAATCTCCCTTTAGAAACTCACCATTACCCATAATTATTAAGAAGCAGATATACCGCTTTATTTTTCGTAAAAAACGGTTTTACTTAAATTCAATCATTGCATTTTTTGTCATAAGTATGCGTGGCTTACGCAAATCCCCGGTTATTAGGATTAAAAAGTGGCACTAAAATGGTAAATAGTAGTTGGCAATAAATACAAATTACCCGTAATTTTCCTCAAAAATCAGGATATACCTGCTTCTTATTATATAGAGATATGGGTAATGGACAGCTTTAGAAAAGGGAGAGATAAAAATGAAAAATTTTTTTAATTCCCATCTTTCAAAGTGCCGTGATGAACGAAGTGAATTTTACGGCAAGTAAAGAGGGGGGGGAGATTTTATTAATGTAAAAAAGTAAAGCAAAAAAATTTACTTTATATTTTATAAAAACCTACCATAACTGAGGGGTTACAAATTAACTAAAAATCCAATTGATTTATAATATTTTATAATATATAATTATATTATAAAATACTATAAAGGAGTTGAACAATGAAAAAGAAAAAAGCAATAAGTGTTACAATTCCTTATGAAATTACAGAGAAGTTAGAAAAAATAAGTAAAAGAGAATATAAGACAATCAGCTCGCTTATAAGTGAAGCAGTGCAGGCGTATTGTTTAAAAAAAGAGTTTGAAGAGATAAGAGAAGATTTTTCAGAACAGGCGCGTAAAAAAGGTATAATAACTGAACAGGATATAAATAGAGTTATCCATGAATTCAGAAAAGAAAAAGCAAAAAATCGTAATTGATACAAATATTCTGATATCCTCGCTTATATTTCCTGGTAAAGTTGTTGTAAAAATTTTTGATAAAATCATTGATGGTGAAATTTTACTTGGGATTTCAGAAGAAATAATAAGTGAATTTATAAGAGTTTGCGTTTATAAATTTGAATATGACCCTGAAAAAGCAGTAAAAATCGCAGATAAAATAAGACAGATATCAAAAATTGTCCCCCCTTTGAAAAAGATAAATATTATTAGAAAAGATGAGGCAAATAATAAAATACTTGAATGTGCTGTTGCGTTTGATGCTGATTATATTATTTCCGGAGATAATCATTTATTAGAATTGAAAAAATATAAAAATATAAAAATTTTAACTCCAAGCGAATTTATTACCAAAGCATTTTAAAAAAACAAATCAATTGACAAACCAAATTTCTATCATATAATTTGAGAAAATTATAAAAGGAGGATATATTTATGTCTCACGAAAAATTAGCGGTTTTTTTGTTAATTGTTTTTATATTTTTAATTTCTGTTGTTCTTGGAGCAAAAACAGACACAAAGTTAAAGTTATCAAATATTTTTTCTGATAATATGGTGATACAGAGAAACGTTGAGATAGTTTTATCCGGTTATGGACCTGCTGGCAATGAAGTCACAGCAGAATTTATTGATGAAAAAGTAACTGTAAAAATTGACAGCCGCGGAGAATGGAAATTAAAATTAAAACCAAGGGATGCGGGTGGACCTTATGAAATAAAAGTTACATCAGGAAAAGAGCAGATAATCGTTAAAAACGTGCTTATAGGTGATGTGTGGTTTTGCTCGGGTCAGTCAAATATGGAATGGCAATTAATGCATACAATAGATGGCGCAGAAGAATTAAAAAATTTAAAAGAAATAAATAAAATTAGATTATTTACACAAAAACAATTGCCATCTCCGTATCCATTAAAAGAAGTACAGGGAACGTGGCAATTATGTAATAAAGAAAATGCTCAAAATTTTTCTGCTGTTGCTTATTTTTTTGGTAAAAAAATATACGAAGAAACCGGTGTGCCGGTAGGTCTTATAAATTCATCATGGGGCGGAACTCCAATTGAAATATGGCTTGATTCAAAATTATTAAAAGGCAATCCTGTGACCGAACCAATTTTAAAAAGATGGAATGAATTATCTTTTTTTGACTGGAAAAAGTGGAATTATGGTCAGGGTTATAACTACAAAATAGAATTTTCTGATTTATGTTTTATACCCAAATCAAAGGATAAAAAACCGTTATATGTAAAAAACTGTGAAAATTGCAAAGGGGATTTGGGTAATGGATATTGGAGTTCCTGGGCAAGAGAGGGCTCAACCGCAGTATATCAAAGTGAAAAAGAAAGAGGAATAATATCAGGGTTAATTGGTTTTAATGCATGGGCAGGCGTAGGAACGTTACTTAATAATAATGAAATATTTGATTTGTCTGATTATGAATTTATTGAATTCAAAGTGCATGGAAACGGCAAATTTTCAATTTCATTGACTCAACCGAGTATAGAGGATTATGATTATTATTCATCACAGGATTTTGAAGCAACTGCTGTCAATAAAAAAATAAAAATACCAATTGCTATGTTAAAACAGGGCGGCTGGGGAGTTGCAAAACCATTTACACAGAACGCTATAAAACAGATACAATTTAATATTAAATCAACAACAGTTGAATTACCATCTGTTCTATACAATGGTATGGTTGCACCTTATTCTGATTTTAAAATAAAAGGGGTTTTATGGTATCAGGGTGAGTCAAATGCAGACAGGGCAAAACAATATGAAACGCTTTTACCTTTGATGATTAAAAATTGGCGTGATTTGTGGGGTTATGAGGTACCGTTTTTTATTGTTCAACTTCCAAATTTTATGCAGAGAAAAAGTCAACCGGAACAAAGTACCTGGGCCGAATTAAGAGAAGCACAATTAAAAGCAATGATTAAATTGCCATCAGTTGTTACTGTATCAACAATTGATTTAGGTGATGCAAATGACATACATCCCAAAGTTAAAAGGCCTTATGGTGACAGATTAGCAAGAGCAGCTCTTGTTTTATTGTATGGCAAAAGTGGTGTAATGACAGGACCAATTTATGATTCTTTTGAAATAAAAGATAATAAGATATATGTTAAATTTAAAAACAATGGCGATGGATTGATTGCCAGAGATGGTGAATTAAAAGGTTTTGCAATAGCAAGTAAGGATAAAATTTTTAAATGGGCAAAAGCAGAGATAAAAGAAAAAGATACAATTGTTGTATGGAATGATGAAATAAAAGAACCGGTTGCTGTCAGATATGCCTGGGCAGATAATCCGGAATGTAATTTATATAATAAAGAAGGTTTAGCCGCATTTCCTTTTAGAACAGATGATTGGGAAGGAATAACAGAGAAAAATTATTAAAACCACTACTACATTGCTGTTTGGCAATTGTTTGTTGCTGATTGGATAAAACATTTAAAATGTGGAATGTGAAATGTGGAATGTAAGATTTAAGATTTGCGATTTATGATTTGACATTCAAAAAAATTGAAAATTGAAACAAATCCCCTTGTTTCCTCCTTTATGAAAGATCACCATTACCCATAAGTATCAAGAAGCAGGTATACCGCTTTATTTTTCGTAAAAAAACGGTTGAGAAAAAGTTGGGCAAAGAATTTGCAGTCAATGGTGGACGAGGCTTACGCAACAACCCTTTGATAAGATGAAGAGGTGAGATAAGATTGGTATAGCATAAGATAGACAACACTGCGAACCACCCGTAATTTTCCTCAAAAATCAGGATATACATGCTTCTTATTAAAAAAGAAGATGTGGGTAATGGACAGTATTTAAAGGGGATTTTAAAACATAGTAATTTTTGATATTAATTTTTAAAAATATTTAGTTTTGAGATAGTTTTTTATCTTGCGGAAATTGAAAAATAAAAACCAATGAATGTTGAAACCTGCGGTAACAAAAAAAACAAACGAAAAACAAAAGACGAGACAAGGGTGGAACCTTGTTTATACAAAAATCACAAAAATACAATAATTAAAAACTGGATTCCTTTTTGCACAGGAATGACAGATTAATATAGAGATTTTAAACAATAAGTGTCATTCCCGCCCCTGAACAAATCCTGTCCATTACCCATAAGTATCAAGAAGCAGGTATACCGCTGATTTTTTCGTAAAAAACGGTTGAGAAAAAGTCGGACAAAGAGTTTGCAGTCAAAGGTAGGCGAGGCTTACGCAACAACCCTTGGATAGGATTAAGAAGGGCGTTAAAATTGGGAGTAAGTAAAATAGACAACGCCACAAATCGCCCGTAATTTTCCTCAAAAATCAGGATATACCTGCTTCTTTTTATATAGATAAAGATGTGGGTAATGGTCAGGAACAAATCAGGGATAAACTCGGGCGTGAATCCATTACTTGAAAATTGACAAAGAGTTTCATCTCCATATGTGCATAGATTAAAGGTGAGGGGGAAATAGAAAATAAAAAATTTCCGATTTACGTTTTACGATTTGGGAAATCGAAAACCGAAAATTGTAAATTCAGGAATATTTTTATTTGACATTTTTATTATATTATAATAAAATTAAACCGTTTTGATAAATTCAATAAATATAAGGATATAAATTTGATGATAAAAAGAAATATATTAATAATTCTATTATTATTTTTAAATTCATTATTTTTAATTGGCGCTGACTCTCCTTTGATAATCCCGCAAAAAGAAAATATTTATAATGACCTGAAAATACTAGTAGAAAATGGAATAATCACAACAACTTCAAAAGAATACTTTGAAAATAATGCAATTACAAAATATGAAGCAGCAAACTATATAATAGAAGCAAGGGCAAATACCAAAAATTCACAATTTGATTCTTTAATAGCAAAATATGAAAAACTTTATTCTGATGAGATAAAAAAAATACAAAACAAAGAAGTTAATAAAGAAGGTCTGGAAATTAAAAAAAACATAACAACAGATGATATAAGACAGGAACTAAATGAAATAGAAGAAGAATACAAAAACACAACTTTTAATGATGCTTCTTCTTTTAAAGTAACCGGTTATATTTCAGCAAGATGGCAGGAATTAGAGACATTTGGGCTTGTCAAAAAGCATTTTGCTGCATTAAGTGGTACAAATTTGAGTTTGTATACAGAAACGAGTTTAAATAATAAAGCAAGATTTACAGCAAATTTTTATTTTGAGATGCCTTCGTTTGACCCTGCCTATGGCACATCGTTGCAGATGTTTTACGGAACTAATAAATCAATTGCACTTGATATTTATACTTTGAATTTTTATATAGATAACTGGCAGATTACAACCGGTTTTTTCTGGGAAGATGTGACATCATTTATTGCTTCACAAAGTGTATCCGAGCGTATAGGTATTTTCGAGCGTGATATTTATGCTGGAGAAGAAACAGCTTTATCTCATTTTGAAAATATTTTCAGAAATTATTTTACCCAAAGGGACCAGAGATGGTCAAAGCACCAGTGGAATGGTATAGGTGTTTTAAAGGATAATACATTTGGCAGAGATAAATTTAAATTTATGGCAGGCAAGGCAACTTTTGAAAGTGATTATTTATATGAAATTGCCAGCAGATACACTTATTTTAAAAGTTTACCTTTACTTAAAAATGCTGAGTGGTCTTTAAATTTTTATAATAATTCAAATCAGAAATCCGAACTTTTTAGCTTTATTAATTCTGTAAACAATCCGGAAAGTTTGCTTAAAACAATTACAATATTTGGTGGAGATATAAAAACCAACTTTACCAATTTATTTAAAATAAAAACTGAATATGAAAGAAGCTCTTATGCAGGCAGGATTGCAGTTGATAGTTCTACAACTTTGATTTCTGAATTTAAACAGGATGGAAATGCTTTTTATTTTGAATTATCTCCATTATTTTTACGTAAAGATATTAATCTGGTATTCAAATATATTATGATAGATGATAATTATGTTGCACCTGCTTCTGCTGTGGAAGATACAAATTACAGGTCTGTAAATCCGCTTGACCCTGCAAAGGCTGATATAAAACCATTAACATATGTTGGTGACCCTACATCATATCATAATAATATGAATAAATTTGACTTAAGCAGTTTTTTTAATATACCTAATGGAATATTGATGGTTAATTATGGTATATCTTCGCAAATAAGAAAAACTGGAAATACTTTTTATACAAGCCACTGGCTGCTTAATAATGAATGGTGGAAAATGTTTTACAGCAATTATGGGTGGGCAGACCCTGGATTGCATTCTGATTTTATACAGTATAATAAAAACAGATATAATATTAATATGAGTGTCTGGCGTTCTGGCAATATTATTGCAAATGGACAGGGTGGTATGGTAACTGATTTGTGGTCAGCAAATAGAGAATATTTAGTATCATCTGATGTAACGGGAGAAACCAATAAATTTTTAAATAATATTTTAGTTTTGTTAAGGTATGAGTTAAACAAATTAATACGACTAAAACAGCCACTTTTCTTTGAATTTTATGGTGAACTTATAACACTTTCAAATACAACTGATGTTTTAGTAATTTATGACCCATCAAAACTCTTATCCCAGAACCTTATGTCATTTACTCTTATATATAATATTATCAAAAAAATGAATTTATTAGGATTTGTTGGAGTGGAACGCTGGGCATCAAATAATGTAATTCCAAAACCAATTGATTATCTTGATAATGCTTATGGTTTTGGTATTGATTATGACTTGGCTGGCAGGGCTTTTTTATATTTGCGTTTAAAAAATTTTTATCATAATGATAATGCTGTCCCGGAAAATAATTTTAATGGATGGCGTATGTGGCTTGAATTAAAAAGTTTCTTTTAAACCGGAGGTAAATATAAATGTTAAAAAAATTTTTATTTTTTATTTTGATATTATTAATTCCGTTTTTTATTTTTTCTGCTGAAAATCTTTATGATTCCAATAGTGATGTATATATGAATATAAAAGATTTAATAGACAGTGGCATAGTCAAATCAGCTATTACCAAAGATAAATTAACACGAAAAGAAATTGTTTCTTACATAAAAGAAGCAATCGGAAATATTTTATCTGCTGAAAATAAAGGAATAGAATTAAATGAAAAAATTGAGATAGTTTTTAATCTTTTAAAAAAGTTTCAAACAGATATGATGGAAGCAGGATTTGCATTATCAGATATACAGGATAAAATGATTGAATTAAAATTAGCTCAGGAAAGAAGCAAAATACAGGATATAAAAGATAACCAGATTAAATTAATGGATAACATTGGAATGAGAATAAATGGTGAAGGATATGCATATATGACAGACCTGTTGTTATATTCCGGTCAATACGAATCAACAAATGAAAAAAGATACAGACCAATAACACAATACATTGACCTGATTTTTTCTGCTTATTCCGGAAAAGAAATAAAAGCAGAAGCAATTTTTAGATTGGAAAATTTATTTGGTGGTCTTTGGGGTTCACAGGATATTTATGGACTTAGAAAACTTACAATTTCCGGTGATTTCCCTGTGGCTTTTGTTATCGGACATTATAATAGTAAAATTACTCCATATACATTGTGGGCAAATGATGATGAACAGCAGTTTGAATCCAAAATTTATAAAGATAAACGTGATATGATAAAAAAAGAATTGTTTTTATCATATAATGAGTGGCCATTAACCGGCGGAAAAATAAATTATACAGGCAGTATAATGGGTATAGGTGTTGATATAAAAGCAATCGGTGCGCGACTTGAAGAAGCAGAAAAAAGTAATTTTTTAATATCACCTGATTTTGCTACAACAACTACAACTCCTGTTATTTATCATTATGACCAGTATATGTGGGCTTTTCGTGTGGCATCTGATTTTTCTTTAAAAGAATTTTTAAATGCAGGAGCAAATTTTGTAGAAATTCGTGATATAAAAGATACAGGTATAGACCATAATCAGAAGGCACTTGATAATTATGTCGCATCAGTAGATGCTAATATTAATCTTTTTAACCTCGCAAAAGTAAATTCAGAATTTGCATTTTCAAAATATGTTGTATTTAATACAGTATCTCCGGAGTGGTGGCAGAATCATTATATAGGAGATACTGCTTTTAAAATTGGACTTCAAACAGAGTATTTTAATACAAAATTAGAAGCACAATTTTTTGTAAATGGAAATTCATTTACTGCTTATTCAGCGCAGGGGAGGATTTATGATGGAAGTAATAATTATCCATATTTAACTCAAAACAGTACTTGGAATGTTGCTTTACCTGTTCCTTATTATGTTATAGCAGGAAAAATTTATCCATTTACAAGATATAATCGTGTTATTTTTACAAATTATCAAAGCACGGGATATAATCTTATGCCGTATGTTTTATATGAAAATAATGCAATGCCTTATGGTGATGCATCACCTAACAGGCAGGGAATAAATGTGAAACTAAGCAGTGATTATTTTGGAGAAATAATAAAACCAACAGTTAAATTTCTTTATGCCCAGGAAATTGTTTCATATTTACCCGGATCACAAATGTTTATCCCAAGAGATTTTTATGTTGTTGATACCGGTTTTTCATCAAAAATCTTGGAATTTTTAATAACTGCCGGCTATAAATATGAATTAACAGACAATACAGTAAATAAAGGACTTGTTAATTTTACATCTAATATAATTAATGCTTCGTTAGAATATAAATTATTTGATAGGTTTCTGCTTGCAATTGGATTAAAAGATATTATTTACAAAGGTATAGAATATCCTTATACATTTACAGGTAGTTCCTGGGGATATCTTGGTAAAACGCAATTTAATAGTAATATTTTAAGTTATGGTGCTGGTATTGATTTTGAAATAACAAAGCAGGCAATGGCAGGAATTTCATGGACTAATACTATGATAAAAGATAATTTAAACAGTGCCAATGATTTTAATGCTATGGAAATAGATGCAAAGATAGGAATGAAGTTTTGATTTGAAATGTAGAATGTGAAATGTACTTATTTAATTGCCAGATTGCCTGATTGACAAAATTTGCTGGATTTAAAAAACATTGTTTTTAAATTTGAAGATTCCAGATTTAAAGATTTTAAATTTGGTAGATTAGGTAGATTTGAAAATTTGGTAGATGTATTAGATACCTTGCTGGTTGGTGATTGCTTATTGTGAATTGGAGAAACAACAAATAACAACCAGCAACCAACAAATAGTAAATTAACTGGAGGTTTTTATGAAAAGATTAATGACAATATTATTTGTATTCATACTGGTAATTATTGTATTTATTTTATTTGCATGCAGGAGCAGGTCAATAGGTCAACCTGCACCCGAACCAACAAATACATTTACGCCAACAGCAACTTTTACACCAACTCCAACTGCTACTGTTAGAATTATTTCAGCCGGTATGGTAGATGATTTTGCTGATTGCGAAGGTAATAATGTTTTTAACAGCCCCTGGTTTAGTTATTGTGATTCGGCAAACACAGTTACAAATCCACCACCGGTTATTACCCCTGGTTATGCAGGTGGTTCAGATTGCGCAATAAAATTTGAAGGCAATGCTGCTGCATCCTGTGGTTATGGAGTATGGCTGGCTAATGCCTTATTAGCAGGTGCGCCTGCTGATTTAAGAGGAGCCACAGGAATTAGATTTCAATGTAAAGGTAGTGGTTCCTATAGATTAGTATTTTTATCGCAGGCAACACAGAATAATTTTCAATATAATTTTACTGCTTCATCTTCCTGGACGCAGATTGAAGCACCATTTAGTTCTTTTACACAGGCATCCAGTGATTATGGTATTGTAACACTACAACAAGCCTTAAATTATGTTACGCATATTGATTTTGCAAATGGTAGTTGTAATATGACAATTGACCTGCTCGTTGACAATCTGGAAATATATTAAATGTGAGATGTGAAAAGTAAAATGTGAAATGTGGAATGTAAAATTTAAGAAAAACATTTACGTTTTAGGATTTTCGTTTTACGGTTTGAAAACAAAAGAAACAGTAATAAATTGATAATTAAAAATTTCCGATTTGTGATTTTAAAAAAATCGAAAACCGGAAATCGGAAATTGGAAAATGTATACGGAGGTTTTTATGAAAAAAAATATTATCTATTTTTTATTAATATCGTTGGCATTATTTTTTGTTTTTTCCTGCAATAAATCAAAAACCAAAAAACCAATAAGGGTTTTTCACTGGGGCGATATAATAGAGATGCAAAATGTTGATAAAATTATTGCTGATATAAAAAAGACCAAAGGCATAGAAGTGGTTCAGGAACGTGCTCCTGCAGGAAATCCCTATATGGAAAAGTTTTTAACACAGGCAGCAGCAGGACTTGCTCCTGATATTGTGTTTGTAGAAGTTGGAAATGTGAAGCCAATGGTAGATAAGGGATTACTTGTTGATTTATCACCATATATTCAAAATGACAAAGATAAAGATTTTAATATAAAGGACTATTATCCTGAGGTTGTTGACAGGTTTACAATAGATGGAAAAATTTACGTAATCCCTCGTGATATAGCTCCAATTTGTGTGATTTATTATAATAAAAAGTTATTTGATGAAGCAGGTCTTTTATATCCAAATGATGACTGGACATATCAGGATTTTCTTTCTCTTGCTAAAAAATTAACAAAATATGATAAAGCAGGAAAGCCAGTTCAATTTGGATTTCTTGATGAGTGGATAATATGGGATTCCTGGGTTTATACATTCGGTGGTTCGATTATGGATGATATAAAAAATCCGACTAAATGTGTTTTGGATTCGCCTGAAGCAATAGCAGGAGTTCAATTCAGAGCTGATTTAACAAATAAATACAAGGTTGCGCCTTCTCAGGGCCAACTGGTAATGGGTGGTGGTTGGTATGGAACTGCTTCTGTATTTGCAAGTGGTAAAGTTGCGATGTTTTATACTGGCTACTGGAAAGCAGGTTATTTCAGGTCAATAAAAGATTTTGAATGGGATATTGTGATGTTCCCCAAAGGTCCTAAGGGCTTTAGAAAGTATTCATCCGGCGGCTCCGGCTATGCCATAACAACCCAGTGTAAAGATAAAGATACAGCATGGCAGGTTTTAAAAAGATTTGCAGGAGAAAAAGGTCAGATTGATTTATCTTCGCAGGGCGGATTGCAGCCGGCAATAATAAAACTTGCTGAATCAAAACAGTTTTTAGATGATTTTCCGCCAAAGAATAAAAAAATAATGCTAAAAGCACCAAAGGATATTGTATTTACTCCGCTTATGAAGGAATGGGAAGAAATAAATTTAAGATATATAGCACCAGAACTTGATAAGGTATGGAGTGGGCAGGAAAAAGCAGAAGTTGTATTGAAAAGAATAGCTAAAGAAATAAATAAAAATTATTTCAGCAAAAAGAAATAAAATTTATTTTCAATAAATGTTTAAATCTATTTCATCAAATTATATTATAAAAAATGTTTGTGTTGGTGG
>Ga0207433_10010567_pt1 | contig 14334 bp, 22 predicted proteins | sample YelNatPaOPGAMG01_FD_187559 | JGI IMG/M metagenome (GOLD analysis project Ga0207433, IMG submission 187559) | Hot spring thermophilic microbial communities from Obsidian Pool, Yellowstone National Park, USA - OP-RAMG-01 (SPAdes) (version 3) | ecosystem: Environmental > Aquatic > Thermal springs... | reverse complement strand
TCTTAGCCAACTCTTCGTCGTCAGAGAGTATTCTATCTGCTATCAAAGAAGCTAAGACATTTAAAAACTCTATAAGCTCTCTTTTAGAGAAAGTCTCAAGGCTCAATCCTTTGGTTTTTAAATACTCTTTTGCCATCTCTAAGGTTGGCTTAACATCAGCTTTATTGGCAAACAATTCTTCGATTGCTTGAATGATGGGGTCAAGGGGATACTCTTCCTCTTCGCACTCGCATTGCGGTAGCTCTACTTTTGGCTCTTCCTTACATCTACGCTCAAGATATTCTCGAATAGACCCTCTTCTATTTCTTTATCTTGAACTACATCCTCCTTTTCAGTGAATTTTTGATCTTCATCAATGTTAATAATATCTTTGACTTTAAGTTCTACCATCTCAGTTTCAGGATCAAGATTTAGCGTTCTCAGTTCATTTAAAATAAGAATGTAGTTAAAATCATAGGGATTGAAATAGTAGTAAAAAACGTGCATTAGATAATATGCTGAGTCAATATTTTTCAATTTAGCGAACATTCTAAGAATTTCTAAAAATTCTCGTTCAAGCTTTTTTCTTTCATCTAAAATAGTTTCAGCGTCAAATCTTTCCAAAATCTCATTTGAGCATTTAATAAGCTGAGTGATAATCTCCCTATCTATGATTCTCCTTTCCTTTTTATCAAGCTCTCCGGTATATCTGTAAAGATTTATTCCCTTGTTTCTTAAAAACCTATCTAATTCAGTCAAAAATATATAAGGATTCCCTAAAACTTTAGCCTCGTCGGTTAGTTCTTTAATGATCTGCTTAAACTCTTCAAGATTGACTTTACTCATTATCTCCTCCAACAAAACCTAATTTTTCTTCCTTTTTCACCTCCTGCTTAAAGGACGTTTGAAGCTTGTCTATCAAAGCTAATACTGTATTAGGTTCGTATCTTGTTTCTTCATACCGGGGCTTAAGTAAATGCTTAACTAAGGTTACAATGAATGCACCTGTCACCTTGAGATTAGAAAGCTTTTTTCTTACCTTTTCGTCTTTAAACACTTCACTTAAGCGTTCATCTTTTGATTCTCTTAAAACAAGGTTGGGATAAAATTCTGGATCAAGCTCTTCAAACTCCATAATGAGGTCAAACCTGCCTGGTCTTCTCAAAGCAAAATCAACAAGTTTTCTATCGTTAGTAGTAGCAATTAAATAATGATCCTCCTTCTCAACAAAACCATCTAAGGCTTGAAGTGCACTTGAAAGATCTCTCGCTTTTAAAGGGTTTTCTCTTGACCCAACTAAAAGGTCAATATCGTCTATGCATAGTAAAACCGGGCTAAATATCTCTGCGTATTCAAAAACATGATTTAAAGATATGCCACATCCTGCATCAACCTCTATTACTGTTATTCCATTAGACTTTAGACACTCAGCTATGATAGCTTTCACTGTATCTGTTTTTCCTGTACCAGGCTCACCAACAAAAAGGTATCTAAGACCCTGATTTTTCCTTTTTACAGCTTCTACAAAATCCTCAAGATCTGATTTGTCTTTTAAATAAATGTCATCAAGGGTAAGATTGGGAGGAGGTAAAACTTTAAATTTGACCTTTTCAATGTTGTCAGAGGGACTAGAAAATTTTAGGAATTTCCCGTAATAGCCTGAATTTCTGATAGCAAGCTTTATTAGAAGATTGGTTAGCTCAATGGAGTATAATTCTTCTGGGTCTTCACCTACTACAAAAATAACATAAAGAGTCCCGAATCTATCTTCAATAGGAGAAAATGAAATGTAATATCTTTTATTTCTATATCTAACGATTGCAAGAAAAGACTGCTCTGAAGAAGTATAATTATCAAGAGGATCAAACCCTACAATCATAGGTAGAGTCAAAAATCCTGGTTTAACATAAGAGAAAGCATCTTCAACAGAAAAAGGCAATTCATTAGCTGGAGGATTAACCTCATCACCCATGTAAAGCTTGAGCAAATAAGATTTAACCGTCTGAAAGATTTCATAAGGAACTGTTCTATAATAAGCACCAATGCCAATCCTTTTGGCCATATCTTCTAACCTTTCTTTGGTCTCTCTTAGTTTTTTCATAAGCATACTACCACCTCCTTTGTTTATTTTTGATAAGGTGATCTCAAAATTTTAAGAAGGGATGTATCCGCGACGAGAAAAAAAGACTTAGCTTAGGTGAGGAGAAAATCCTTTTTCTTCGAGCCCAGGATTTTCCATTGTTAAATCCAAAATACCTTTGATTTTTAATTATTTAAAAGTATATATAAATTAATAATTTTGTCAAGTTCAAAAATAAAGAAATTTTCAATAATTTGAAGAAATATTCACTAAATTTTGGGATTATTTTAATAACGAGTATTTTTCTTTGAATTTTCTTCAAAAATAAAACATTATTAAGGATCATCTTTTTATACCTCCCCAAAGGTTGATTTAGTAAGGTATTGCGAGGATCTTATGAAATCTGACAATCTCATAAGGAAGAACCTAATTATGCTTTTAATTTTATACAACAGGACTTAAAAACCAAATTTGACAGGCTGGTTTATTATTTTTATAATTTATTAAATTTATTAAAAAAAAAAGATAAAAAATTTTAGAACTTTAATGTACCAAATCTTGAAGAGATTAAAAAGATACTTGCAGAGTATAAAAAGGCTTAACAGAAATTAGAAAAAAAAGAAATTGGTTCTTTAATAAAAGAAATCAAAAATAAATTAGCTAAGAATAAGGTTTCAGAAGAGAAAAAATTAAAAATCCTAAAATAGGAAAATGTAAAAGGCTAAAATTTGAGGTAAAATTAAAATAGTTTAATCTTGGAGGCGTAAATGAAGTTTCAAAAGGAATTTGAAAAATTTCAAAATCTTCTAAAAGAGCTTTTTCAGTTTGAGGCTTCGGATTTGGATTTTTGGGATTTATAGAATTCTTAACTATAAAAGAGAATAAATAAAGGATTTTATTGAAAATAGACTGCCGGAAATTGTGGAATCTGCCTTTGAAAAGCATAAGCAAGCCCTTTCTAAAAACATAGATGAAGAATTTTACAAAAAGAAAATATTTGTCAAGAAATTTGTAGCTTTTTTTTCAACAAATTTAAGAAATTCTTCCGCTAAAGAGATAGCTTTTTCAGCATCTGATTTATCAAAAGCTTCAGAAGGGATTCCACTACTCCCTGTCCCCATACAAAATCAACGTCTTTAAAAATTAAATAAGCTTTTATAGTTTTTTCTGCAGATTGTTGAGCTAAGAAACAAGCAACATTAAATCTTGTAAAAAACTACCTTTTGGCTTCATTCTTTTTATTTCTTTTCATATATAACAACTCCTTCTTTTAAAGCCCATTTAATAAACGAGTTATTTTTCTTCATTTCTTAAAACTCTTCAAGGGTATAAACAAAAATGTCAATAGCTACTTTCGGATTTAATTTACTATAAAATTCATCAAGCCTATCTAAAAATTTTTTATCAATCCTTTTCACAATTATCAAATCAATATCACTTGTTTTGTGGATTTCTTTAGTTACTAAAGAGCCAAAAAGAATAATTTTTTCTACATCAAGCTTAATAATTTTAGGAATTAAGCGGTTTAGCTCATTTATTAATTTTCTTTTCCTAATTTCTGCTAAGCCTGTTTTGATAGGCGTTAAGGTAATTTGCAAACATTTAATTTTTAGTTTGAGGTGTTTTCACTTTTTTGAGATAAATTTTTTGGTTCAGTGTGAATATGTAAAATATTATTTCTATTCACAAAAAAGAGATCAGCTTCAGCTACGTGCTGGGTACCTATAATTTTAGCATTTTCTAAAACTAAAAATTCATTTACAATTGAGTGAAAAGTTCCTGTTATAAGAGCTCCTCTGGTTTGGATTACTATTTTTTTATCTTTTAGAAATTGATCTAAAGATGGTTTTTGTTGTTTTTGTTGTAATTTTTGTTGTACTTGACCCTTTTGTTCTTTATTTTCTTCTCCCTTTTTAATGATAATTATCTTTTGTTTTTTCTGTTCCATTACTTTTTAAGCTTTCTTATATTTTGTTTTTAAATATTATTCCGATTTTCAAAAATTGAAATAGGAAGTAACTATGTTATTTTTACAAATTAAGCAAAGAATGAGGCATAGAGCTAAAAGTTCAAAAATAAAATATGAGCATCATATGATAAAGGGATTAAGAGAATTTTTAGAAAAGGAATTAGAACCACTTGAATATGTTTTAGCTATTTTCCCAGGAGAAATAAAACGAACTAAAAATCCATCTTCAGGAGGTCTTAAGGTAAAGTTTCAATATTCAACGAATACAGGAGCAAAACTCTTAGCTTATGGTTCAGGGGTAGTTCAAGAAATATTTGTAGTTACAAATGAACCTGAAAAATTAAAAGAAAAATTAACTAAAATTCAATTTAGGAGGCAGGGATGAACAAATCTGAATTAATTTCAAAGATGGCAGAGTTAGCAGGTGTTACAAAGGTTCAGGCTGAAAGAGGGCTTGATGCGTTAATTCAGGCTATAACCGAAGCAGTAGAAAAAGGAGAAGCTGTAAGACTTGTTGGATTTGGGACTTTTGAGGTAGTAAGGAGGGCTGAAAGAGCAGGGAGAAATCCAAGAACAGGAGAGCCATTAAAGATAGCAAGTAAGAAGGTAGTAAAGTTTAGGACTGGGAAAAAGTTAAGAGAGGTGATATTGAAGAGCTAATAGCTTTTTAATTTAAAGAAAGTAAACAAAACACTTAATATTATTTTCTATCTATTTATCTCTACACATAAATATTCAATAAATTTTCTTCCACTCTCGCTAATCTTTTTAAATTTATGATCTTTCTTATTTTGATATTTTAAAAGTTTTAAAAGAGTCCAATTAATGTAATAAATAATTTACTTTTTCTCACTTAAGTGTTTTTTTACAGACTGAATGTATTCGGCTAAATTTAAAGATAATTTATTAAATTCTTCTGAAGTTGTTGCTTTCTGTAACATGTTAGATAAGTTTTTAATAGGGTCTATTGGAAATCCAAGTTCGTTTGCAATTTTTGCAACTCTGGATAAAACTTCTTTGATATAAGGTTTTTCTATTTTTGCAAGTTTGATATTTTCTTTTATGAAGTAAAGAGGTAGTCTTACCTCACTAAGCTGATAACCAAATTGAAAATATCTTTCTCCTTGTTTGCTAAATCTATTTCTAATAAATTCAGTAAGTAAATCCCGAAAATAAAATAATTTGTTAAGTACATAACTTCCCCCACCCTGTCTTTCCCAATTGACTTTTTCTTTAAAAGCTTTTTCAAATTCTGATATGAGTGTAGATGGAATTTTCAATTCCTCTAAAAATATTCTTATTTCAGTAAAATCATCTTCGCTAAGCTCTAAACTTTCATCTCCAACCCAAAACAACCGTTCTATTTGAAAACCAAGATCAAAGAGTAGTTTTTTTGGTAGTGATCTTTCTTTTTCCTTTCTACGCCACCATAAAATAATAATTTGAACGATAATTGTAACTAAAGCTCCTCCGATGGGTCCTTTAAGAATACTTTGGAGAATACTAATGATGTCTATTTTATAATCTCCTTAGCTTGTAGTAACCAAATAATATTATCATAGCGTCAAACTTTTATTAAAAAAACAAATAGGTAACTAAAATAATAACCTAAATAATTTAAAACTTAAGTAATTTAAAAAATTTTTCTTAAAAATCTTCTTATGTCCTGAACAAGCACTTGAGTATAGATTAAAGCTGAAGCAATGTTTCTATACCTAAACTATGCTCTAATAACTGTTATTAGAACACCACAGTTAAAAAAAATAAATTACTAAGAAATGTTTATAGGTACGGGTTGTTTTATCATTAGAAAAAAACATTTATGCTATCTTTTTTATTTTGTAAAATTTATTCCATAAAACCCAACGTACCATGCACCTTGATTAAATTTAATTGGAGATACTTTTAATTGCTCACATGTTCTAATAATTGCCTGTTTTATTTCTAAAAGATCTCTTTTAGAAAGATTTTGTTTGGTGAGAAATTTTTCAGAGATAATCTCTAATTTACTACATACTTGTCTTACCCATGTATCAATAGGTTGAGTAAATATAAAATCATCTAAAGAAATGAAAGGTTCTAATTCATAAAGATCTACAACATCTCTAATATAAAACGAAGCAAGCTTATCTCCAATATATGGAATGTCATCCAATTGTTTATACACTTCTTTTATCTTACCATTTTTAATTTCTTCAACTGACCATTTTATAATATTTCTTTCGTTTAGATTCAAAATAAAACTTAAAGTTCCTATTACCATTAATCTATCACCACGGTTATTTACTTCAGCTTCTCGAAGAGCTATTTGTAACGGATTTTCATTATTATCAAAATTTGTTTTATCGAGCCACCCATTTATTTTTAATTCTTCAAGTTTTTCCCAAATTTTAAATTTGTGAAGAGCTTCGATAGCTCTGTCTTTGAATTTCTGGGACAGTGAATCACGTCGACCCCTATTAAAACTTTTATCAAAATAAAACTTTAAAGCTTCCCACCAGTCAGTCAAAAGAGTGTTTATATTATATTGTTCGAGCCATCTCCTTTTATATTCATGTCCTTTTTCAATAATTTGTTTTATCTTCTCTTCAATATCGGCGGTCATATATACCTCCGATTTTAATTCTTTACTTAAATTATATCTCACTTATATCTAAAAGTTAAGCTCATTTTAAAGTTTGTGAAAAATTGGGTAGGCCACTATTTATGTGAAAATTTAAAGAATTAAAAAGTCTGCCCTTATTATTTTTTCAATTCTATCCCTTGAAAAGATAACAAAGTTATCTATAATAGATAACAAAGTTATCAAAAATTTAAATAAATGAAAGAATGGAAAAAGGAAGAAATAAGGGAATTCAGGAAAGCTTTAGGGCTTTCTCAAGAAGAATTTGCAAAGCTACTTGGGGTTTCAAGAGTATATGTAATGATGCTTGAAACTGGAAAAAGAAAACCATCTTCTGTTTTAAAAAAGCTTCTTGATTGTTTAGAGGAAAAGCTAAGGAAAAATGGTTGATTTGGTAAAGCTTGAATTTTTGCGTTATAAAGCACTTTTAAAAAGGGAAGAAAGATTAATTTTGTCTGAAGAAAAAGTACCGCCTAAGGTAGGAGATGTAAGAGAACTTTTGTGTTTCCCACCAATTTATCTTGCTCTTGTTGAAAGGAAAGGGAATGTTTTTAAAGCTATTCCTTTAACAGAAGAAATAGTTCTTGGTTGGCTTGGAAGGTCAACCCCTGTTCTAAAAATAGGAAATACCTTACTTGTCGCACTTCCTTTTTCAATCTTAAAAAGAGAATATTTTCTTTATAATTTCTCAAGAAAGATTGGGGAAATAGAAGAAAAAGAAATTTTTGAGTTAATTCATTATGCAAGAAAGAGAGATCTTCCAGAAACGATACAAAAAGAATATATAGAGCTTGTTAAGAGAAGATTTGATCTTTTTGAAAGCAACAAAAAACAAAAACGGTTCCAAATCTCGCTTTTTAATCTTTAAAAATACTATGAAAAAATTTTCATAGAAAAATATGAACATAGAAAAATATGAAACTATGAAAGTGTGGGTTAGTCATAGCTAATCACCGTTGAACTAGATTTTGCTTACGTTTTTTAAGATTTTTTAGTTCCTATTTATTGGTAATCCGACTGATTAATTTCTTTCAAAATTAATTCAAGTTTATTTTTGAGGCTTGGTAAGTGTTCATGTACAATTTTCCAAACTAATTCATAATCAATGTCAAAATAATCGTGTGCTAAGATATTTCTTGTTCCTATTGTTGCACTCCATGGAATACTATTATATTTTTCTTGAACTTCTTTTGGGATCTTTCTTGATGCTTCGCCTATAAATTCTATGTTTCTTACTACCGCATCTCTTGTTTTTTTATCTTTGAGAAATTGTTAATAATTCATACCACTTACATACTCTTCTATGTTTTTAATGCTTTCTATAATATCCATGAAATAAACCTTCCAATTTCTTTTTTTAGACATAAATCAGATCTTCCTTTACACTTTCCCAAACTAATGGTTTCTGTTTTAAAGGGGAAGCTCTTACCAAATCTACTTTCACTCCGAGTAATTTTTCAAGTTCCTCTTTAGCAGAAAAATACTCTAACCATACAGGCTTTTCAAACTCTACAAGAATATCAATGTCGCTCTTTTTAGTTTGTTCTCCTCTTGCATAAGACCCAAAAATGCCAAGAATGATTATTTCATACTTTTGTCGGATTTTTTCCTTATGCTCCTGAAGTATTTTTTTTATCTGTTCAAGGGATTTCATAATAGTTAATATAGCCCAACACCTTATTAAGTTCAAGAAACTATCTAAAAAGGCATGAAATCTTCCAAGAATAACAACACCATTTAAAAGATACTCTTACTTTGCAAAAATAAATTTTCATATTAAAATACTTTCATATAAAAACATTGATTAATGAATCAATAAAAATTTAAAAATATGAAAATTTAGAAATATGAAAACTTGAAAAATATAAAGATATAAAAATATGGAGATATAAAGATATGAAAGTATTAACGATTACCAATCACAAGGGTGGGGTTGGGAAAACAACCCTAGTTGGTGTTTTACTACACAGTCTTTGCTTTCACATTAAAGTGCTTGGAATCGATCTTGACCCACAAGCCCATCTAACTCTCCTTTTTAGTGAGAACCCTTTTGATGAAAACTTAATAACAAGCTATGAGTTTCTTATTAAAAAGGTTTTTAATCCCATCAAATTAAAAAATTTTGACTTAGTTCCTTCAAGCTTAAAGCTTGCAACCGCAGAACTGGAATTAATGAATATACATGCAAGAGAATATAGACTTAAAAAGGCTTTAGAAAGCATCCCACAAAATTATGATCTTGTTCTTATAGATACTCCACCAAACCTTAGTGTTTTAACGCTTAATGCAATTTTTGCTTCAGATGGGATTTTAATTCCTGTTGAAACAAAACTTTTTGGACTTGCAGGTCTATCTCATCTTCTAAAAGTATTGGACGAACTAAAAGAATATGTCGAGATAAATATTTTAGGGATAGTTCCAACATTTTATGAAAAACAAATAACTCTTCATAAAGAGGTTTTAGAAAAGCTTGAAACACTTCCTTATAAGGTTTTTCCTCCTATACCTAAAAGAAGTGCATTTCAATATTTTGTTGAAACAAAAAAGCTTGACCTTGATAAAGAAGCAAGAACCGCAATAGATGAAATTGTCAAGGAGGTCTTAGAATGGGTAAAAAAGTAAAAGAAGGAATTGTAGATAAATTTTTGTCAAAAACTGCAATTTTGGAAAAGAAAGAAGATAACCAAGAAGTTCTTAAAAAGGAAGAAACTAAAAAGAAGGCACCACGTTATCGTTCTTGTAGATATAAAGGATTTTATATTGACAATGAGAATGAAGTAAAGTTAAAAAAACTACAACTTTATTTTATTGAAAAAGGGGAAAGGCTTGATGAAAGTGAGCTTATTAACCGTGCTATTTCATATTTTTATAGTTTCATATTAAAAAATGAAAATATGAAAGAAAACTTTACAGAATAATTTCTTAAATCAAGCTTAACATAAAAATTAGAAGGTAAATTATTATGACTGCAAGATGGGGTGATATCGAAATATTATTAGGTAAAATATACGAAATGACTGTTCAAGAACGAGCTCCAGCTATATTTGGCAAAAAATTAAAAAGGATAAAAGTTGTTTGGCCTAGGTCATCAGAAATTGTAAAGGATCTTGAAGATGCTGTAACCTCTGGTCATCTAACTGAAGAAGAGAAACAACAAATTTTAAATCTAGATCTTATAGTTGAAGGAAAAGATAAAGAAACAGGCAAAATCAAACTATTAGCCGTTGAGGTTTCATATACATTAGATGATAATGATATTCAAAGAGCTCAAAAAAGAGCGGCCCTTTTAAAGAAAGCTTTGAAAATGGAAGTTGAACCTGTTGTTGTTTCTGCTGAGATTACTGAAAGTCAGTTAAATAAAAAACCTGAAGGGATTGAAATTATTTTATATTCTTTAAATAAAAAGTAGTTTATTGCTAAAATTGTGTTTGGTGTAATTGAATTTGTTTGAGATGCCTTTCATTAAAATCATTAAAAATAATTTAAATCTTAAATTAAGATACTTTTAACAAATTCTAACATAATATATCTTAAGTTAGAAAATTATCAATAGCAAAATTAAAGCCCCCCCTCTAAGCCTTGGTTTTCAAAGAACAAAAGATCATCGGTAGTATCTCATTAAATGGAGTGGAGAAGGAACCAGTATATTTAGCTTTGGGGATAAAATTTGACGGAAGTAGGGAAATACTTGGATTTTGGTTATTTGGTTCTGAAGGGGAGAGTGCTAAGAATTGGGAAGAGATTTTAAGGGAGTTAAGCCGTCGCGGAGTAAAGAAGGTTCAACTTTTTATTACGGATGAAGCGGTTAAATTCAAGGGGGTTAAGGGGTTTAACGAGATTGAAATGGGAAAACTACCATGCTCTTCCTGAAAAAATTTTCCCACAATATAAGGGCCCATTTGGTTATACTCATTATAGTTTCATCAAAAGTGCTCCGATTATACAAAAGATCACAGGAGTCCAATCTCCCAATGTCCAAGGTGCAAGTAAAGGGGTATTAAAAGCTATAAAAGGCGGAATAAATACAAGAACTATATTTACTAAGAAGTCTATAGGTTTAAATACTGAATAAGTAGGAAATGAATGAAAAGGCAAAAGAAACAGAATAAAAGCTCCCACAAAACCTAGAGTTTTAGACAATTCATAAAAATAAGAAATTGTTTTTATAAAACATAATATAAATGATATAATTATTAAAATTATTCCCAATCCTTCAAATTTTTTTTCATCTTTTTCTTTCTTTGTTATATGGTTTATTAACATTTTCCTTTTATCTATTGCTTAGGTATAAAAAGACTAATTAAAACAAAACTCCACCAAATACCCCCTATTATTAAACATGCAATTTCTTTTTTTGTAAATTGTTGCCGAATTTCTAGTTCAGGTTGTTCCTTTTTCCAGAAAAAGTTTAATGTATTTTGAACTATTCCCAACACTACTGTAGTTGATAAAAGCAAAAAAATTGAAAGAATCAAATAGTCTATTGGATGGGTGGTTGGGTTTACCACCTTAAAAGAAAAAACTTCTGTAAATTTTAAAAATACATAAAAAAATGTAAGCCCCCCAGGTGAGGTATATGTTTCCCAACCTGCCTGTTTTGCAAGTTGTTGAATATCTTTAAATTGACTATATATAAAGTAAATATTTAATATAGGGACCAGTAAAAAGATTGTATACAAAATGGGACTATAATCTTCTAACTTTTTGTGATTTTTTAAATCTCTCCAGTTGCGATAAAACCAGTAAATGTGGTAAATGTTAAAAGTCATAAACGATAAAATAAAAAGTCGCCATAGAGCTTGAACATTTGAATATTGGGATTTAACTAACCACTCCCCACAATACTTACATTTAACTGCTTCAGCTGGAACTTCTTCAGCACAATACGGGCACTTTTTTGTCTTTGGTGTTACTTGCTCGTCCTGATTCATAATTTTTTTTATTAATTTTCTAATATTTTAAATTCTTGTAAATTTACTACGAATATTGGAATTTGGAATATAATATACCTTAAGTTGGGAAAATTATCAAGATTACTTATTTTATTTTTTTGTTTTCACTTCTCAAAACCATAACATAAACCCACCAAACCTTTTAACCAAACAAAGATCAAACAAAACCAAACGAGCTTTCACCAAACGCCATTTCTTTAAAAACACGATCAAACTATCAAACTTATTTTCCTACCCTATCTAGAATAGAGAAGAAATAAAAGTAACACTCTTATTAGATAACACTTTTAAAAAGCTTCTTAAAAAACTATTTTCTTTCTCTTTCTAATTTCTTTAATACTGCTAAAGCAATTAAAGTTTTGTGATCTGCAATATTAGCTACTACAGCCCAGGCATTATGGACTTTGGGAGCTTGAATTCGATTAGGCAATCCTTCAATTTTAAACATGGTATAGCGTGCAGGTACGGGTTCATCAGGATATCTGCAAATCCGTTCTCCTTTTTCTCCTGGGAGTTTGATTTCTGATAACAATTCCCCTGAAACATCAAAATCATCTGCAGCTACAAATTCTGCTTGAGGCTCGTTGTCTATCCATATTACTGCTTTCCATCTTTCTTTCTCATAAACCAAAAGTTTGCAGAAACCCACCCTTATAATATGTTCTCCTCTTTCGTCTTTTCCTATATAATCTACGTAGAATGGGTATACTATTTCTCCATCTGGCCATTTGTAAACAAAATCCTTTCCTGCATCTTTTATCCCAATAATTTGCATTGTCACCCCTCCTTAAGTTTTTTAAAATTAAAATAATTTAGTTTTTCTAAGCTGTCAAAAAAGTTAGCTGTTTAATGATGTCCACATAGGGTTTCACAAGGAACTCCGTCATTATCTCCATCAAGCCTTTTTAACCCACACACTGTATAGTAAAACATTGCTTCTTCACAAGATTCCATCTGAGAGCAATAATATTTCTTACCACATACATATTTTGATTCAGAGTAAGTTTTAGCAGGACGTTCATAGTATTTTTCTAAATCTTCGTTAGTAAAAACTTTTTCCTTGTACTTCTTTATCTTTCTCCATTCCCAAGGAGGAGTTGGATTAGCTTGTTTCCAAAGCCCTAATCCCTTGCTTCTTGCTTCTTTTTCAGCAGAGTAGTACTCCGAAATATAAGGAGATTCCAAATACTCTAAATATGCCCAAGCATAGCCTCTTTTTACTTGTTCTAAGTTTACATTTAAACTACCTACATAAACTAAAGCTACAGCTCTTTCATATTTGTCTATATCCTTAATATCAAGCCTAACTGTTTTTTCTTTGACAAGATCTTTGAGAGAATTTCTAGCTTCTTGTCCATAAGGTTGATCTTTTTCAGGAGCATCAATACCATAAAGCCTTACTGATATGGACCCATCTTTGTGAATTCTAACGCCAGCAATTTTTTCTTTAGGGATACAATAAAAGGTGTCTCCATCGATAACTTCAGTCACAGTGCAGAAAACAGTATACGCATAAACATAGAAAGGCAAAAGCAAAATGAAAATTAAAATCAACAGAGTTTTACTTAACGAACGTTTCATAACTTACCTCCTTGTTCAATAAGTCTTGCGTCTTCCTCTGTAAGATCATATAGTTTGTAAACTAACTGGTCTATTTCTCTTTCAAGCTCTTTGACTCTTTGCTGTTTTTCTTTGTTGGTTTCGTAGTCGGGGGATTGGGTAAGGGAAAGGATTTCTTGGACTTTTTGGATTATTTGGTCTGCGATGGGCTGGTTTTGGGGAGTGAGAGGTGGGATGGGAATATTTAACAATGGTTCTTTATCAATCTGATAGTTGTTGCCTTGCATTTTTCCTTTATGTTTTAACCAAAAGGCAATAAGTTTGGAATTTAAAAGCCCTGTTAAATATTTCATATTGAATCTATTTGTTTTAATTACATAAAAAGCAGCGGATACATAACAATCAAAATCTGTATATGTAAAAGTAGGTTCTACACACTTTCGCAAAGCTATTATTTTTTCACCTTTAAAGAATCTTTCATCTCTCGCTCTGTGAAGACCATAGGGTTTATTATCAGAAGTAATAACTGTCTGAAATTTGTCTAAGTGCTTTTTGATATTCGGATAAGGCTTAATTGCCGCTAGATTTTTGAATCGTGAATCCGTATAAATAAGCCATTCAGAATTTTTTCTATTTCCATAATATTTTTTAAGTTCATTAGAAGTATAATAAGGTTTTATTAGTTCAAGCTCTTTTTCCGTAAATGGTATATTGTTCTTTTCTTCGTTACTTAAAACAAAAATTCCATCCCCAACTTTAAAACCTTGCCCTAATTTTTTAATGTGATTTTTTATCACATAATCTTGTGGTATCACAATTCCTTGTGTAATTTCACTTTCATATAATCTTTCCCTCCCGTTTTCCTCAATTTTGTTAAGAATTGTTTCTATATCTGTTTTACTGAAAGTAAGGGGTTTATTTAAGTATTTGTTTCTGTTAATTATCGGATTTAGATATTCGTTATTTGGATTAGGGCTTTTATTTAACAGATCTATCACATCTTTGAAAACTGGTTTTTTACCAATAATCCTCCTCAAATCAAAGGAATACTCGTTAGGTTTTGAACTTTTCTGAAAGATCATAATCATCGTTTGTATATCAGAACTTCCAAATATAAAATATGGACCAAAGTCCAAAAGTTGAAGGATTTTGCATTCTTTTACAACCTTAT
>Ga0207433_10010565_pt1 | contig 14336 bp, 12 predicted proteins | sample YelNatPaOPGAMG01_FD_187559 | JGI IMG/M metagenome (GOLD analysis project Ga0207433, IMG submission 187559) | Hot spring thermophilic microbial communities from Obsidian Pool, Yellowstone National Park, USA - OP-RAMG-01 (SPAdes) (version 3) | ecosystem: Environmental > Aquatic > Thermal springs... | reverse complement strand
TCGAATCTAAATTAGCTGGACTGGCCGGGATAGGGCGATCAATGACCCTTTGGACAACCCCAAAAAGAAGACCTCCCCGATCCTTTTTTGTCTATATTATTATGAGGCCCTTAATAATTTTTTCATGCGAGTTTTTTGCTTGACATATATACTACATTGTAGTATATATAGGATATTTTCCCTAATCTTATTGGGCTTTTCATCATGGAAAAAGAAAAATTCGTAAATTACCGGAAGCAGCTCGGGCTGACCCAAAAGGAATTGGCTCAACTGCTGGTCACTTCGATCAAAACCATCCACAGCTACGAACAGGGATATCGTAATATCCCTGAAAATATTGAACGACAGCTTCTCTATCTTTTCTCGCAAAAGAAGACCTTAAGGGGAAGACCACGGCCCTGCTGGGTCCAAAGCTGCTGCCCTCCTGAAAGAAAAAAAAAGTGCCCGGCCTGGAAGTTTAAAAACGGTCAATTATGCTGGTTTATCACCGGTACCCTTTGTGAAGGACAACCCCAAAATGACTGGAAGACAAAAATAAAAATGTGTGAAAGATGTGAAGTCTTCAAATCCATTATGGGTTAATAAAGGAGGGAATTTCATGGGTCAACCGCTGCCTAAAGAAGACCTGCTGATTCGGATGCAGAGGGACCTGAAAAAGGCTTTAACTAAAAATCCGAACAAAATCAGCTGGGCCATGGTCATCGACCTGGCTAAATGCGTCGGCTGTCATGCCTGCACCATCGGCTGCGTAGCTGAAAACAAGCTTCCCCCCGGAGTAGTCTACCGGCCAGTCCTCGAAGAAGAGGTCGGCACCTACCCCAATGTCCGAAGACGGTTTCTGCCCAGGCCCTGTATGCACTGTATGAATCCCCCCTGTGTCAAGGTTTGTCCCGTCAAAGCCACTTACAAGACCGAACAAGGCGTAACGGTGATTAATTATAAACGCTGCATCGGCTGCCGTTATTGTCTGGTGGCCTGCCCCTACGCGGCCCGGACCTCTGACTTCGGGGAATGGTACACCCAAAAAACACCAGACTTACCGGGGAAATTGTTAGGCCGAAAACAGGCCGCCTCGGGCTATGAAAACAAGCCGGCCGCCGAATACGGTAAGACCTGGCCGGATCGGGGACACGGATCCCCGGTCGGTAACGCCCGCAAGTGCCATTTCTGTCTCCATCGCCTGGCCGTCGGAATGCTCCCCATGTGCGTCACCACCTGCATCGGACGGGCCACTTTCTTTGGGGACCGGAATGATCCCGAAGCCCTTATTTCCGAACAGTTGGCCTCACCCCGGTCCTACAGGCTTAAAGAAGAATTGGGCACCCAACCTTCAGTTGTTTATCTCAAGTAAGGAGGGGGGACTTATGAGCAAGAAAAGATATAAAGTTTTGATGATCCTGGGTGTCATCGGCCTGATCATCGGGTCCTGGGGTATGGGCAGTCGCCTCATTTTCGGACACACCGCGGTGAATTACGGCTCTTATGTGCCTTGGGGTCTATGGGTGGTTTTTTACCTCTTTTTTGTCGGACTCACCGCTGGGGCCTTCCTGATCACCATTATGACCTATATGTTTCGGGTGGAACGATTAAAACCTATCGGGCGTCTTTCAGCCTTTACCGTCCTGGTGGCCCTGGTTTGTGAACTGATCTTTATTTCCCTGGACCTAGGTCATATGGAGCGCCTTTACCGCTTCCTGATCACCCCGAATTTTACCTCCATGATGACCTGGTTTGTGGTCTTTACTACCCTCATGCTTATTATTTACCTTCTGGAATCGTTTTTCCTGCTCCGGGAGGATCTGATTCGCTTGTCTCAGGCTGAACAGGTAAAGGCCAAAAAGATTTACCACCTCCTGGCCCTGGGGAAAACCGGTTATACCGAGGCAGACCGGGAACGTGACAAAACAAGGGTCCGTAGGCTGTCCATTATCAGTCTCCCGGCAGGTCTCCTCTTTTACGGGACCAATGGGGCCTTTTTTGCCATCCTGCAAAACAGGCCCATCTGGAACAGCGCTATGACCCCCCTGCTTTTTATCGTCGCCGCCCTGCTTTCCGGAGGCGCCCTGATCACGGCCTTGATTTACGTCTTCCATGAGGACGAAGAACTGGTCAAACCCATGGGCCAGGTCATCCTTTACCTCCTGGCCATCTTTCTCCTGCTGGAGGTCCTTCTATTCTTTGTCGGCTATCAATCCAAGGTCACCGGTATCGTAACCTCCCTGAACCTGATCGTTTTCGGCCGCCAATGGTGGACCTTCTGGATTATCCACCTTTTCTTCGGCACCTTGATCCCCCTGATCCTGCTGATCAAGTATGGCGATGCTCCCCGGGCCGTCGCCTGGGCCTGTTTTTTAATCGTGGTCACTTTTGTAACCGTTCGTTTCAATTTCCTGATCCCCGATCTGGCCATTTATAAATTAGACGGCCTGGAATACACCTTTTTTCATCGGAGACTCCGAACCCACTATATTCCCAGTCTTGTGGAATGGCTGGTTTCCCTGTGGATCATTTCCTTCGGGTTGATCGCCTTTCTGGCCGGAAGCCGATGGCTGCCGATCCATTCTTCGGCCAAGGAAGAAGGAAAGCAGGGGCCGACTACCTGGTTCAACATACTCAATTCAATCAGTCCAGATTCCGAAAAAGGAGAAAAAGAACATGCCTAAGCCAAAAGGTAATACCGATTCCCAAAAGGGCATGGACCGGCGGGAATTTTTGAAATGCACGGCCTTCCTCGGCGGGTCATTGGCCGCTTCCGGTTTTTTATTGCGCTATCTTGACGAGGAGTCCGGCTCCCGGGTCTTCGCCGATGATTTGATGGGCAAGGAGTACACCCTCCATCTCCCGGAAAATCAAATCTATTCCGTTTGCCAACAGTGCAACACCAACTGCGGAATGAAGGTAAAAATAAGGAACGGGCAGGTAGCCAAGATCGATGGTAATCCCTACAACCCATTTAATATGACCCCCCACATCCCCTACGAAACACCTTTAACCGAGGCCTCGGCCATTGACGGTTCCCTCTGCCCTAAGGGGCAGGCCGGTATTCAGACCCTTTATGATCCTTATCGTTTGGTCAGGGTTATTAAGAGAGCCGGGAAACGGGGTGAAAACAAGTGGAAGACGATCCCCTTTGACCAGGCGATTAAGGAAATCGTGGAAGGCGGAGATCTGTTCGGGGAAGGGATAGTAACCGGACTCAAAGATATTCTCGTCTTAAAAGACAAGGAGATCGCCGCTGAGCTTGGCGAAGATTCGGCAAAAGTCGGCCAAAAAAAGATGACCTTGCAGGAATTCAAAGAAAAGCATAAAGCCAATCTTCAGTTCCTGATCGATCCCGACCATCCGGACCTCGGTCCCAAAAATAATCAATTTTGTTTCATCTGGGGAAGACTGAAAGGGGGGCGAGCAGACCTGATTAACCGTTTTACCCGTGATGCCTTCGGATCAATCAATGCCCATGGACATACCACAGTCTGCCAGGGTTCGCTTTACTTTACCTGCAAAGCCATGAGCGACCAGTTTGAGGAAGGCAAATTCGCCCACGGCAGTAAGTTTTACTGGCAGGCCGATACGGGTAATGCCGAGTTTATTCTGTTTGTCGGGGCCAGCCCTTACGAGGCCAATTACGGTCCTCCCCTGAGAATTCAAAAAATTACCCAGGGCATGGTCGATGGAAGGTTAAAGATCGCCGTAGTGGATCCCCGCTGTTCCAAAACCGCTGCCCGGGCCTGGAAATGGCTCCCGGTGAAGCCCACCGGGGTTGGGGCCCTGGCCATGGCCATGATACACTGGATTATTGAAAACCATCGATATGACGCCCAATATCTGGCCAACGCCAATAAAGCGGCGGCTAATGAAGACAACGAACCCACTTGGACCCAGGCCACTTGGCTGGTCAAAATCGGGGAAGACGGAAAACCCGGGGTTTTCCTGCGTGGCTCCGATCTGGGGCTTCCCAAGGAAAAACGGTTGAAAAAACCTAGAGAGGGAGAAAAACCCGAAGAGTGGGAATTTGATCCCTTCGTGGTCTTCAGCGAGGGGAGGTTCAAAACTTTTGATCCCAATAGCGAGAAAGACCCCATCGAAGGCGAGCTTTTTGTAAACATGAAAGCCAAAGGAATCCCGGTTAAAAGCGTTCTTCAGATATTAAGGGAAACAGCATCGGTCCGGAACCTTTCTCAGTGGGCCGAAGTGGTCGGCGTCAAAGAAAAAGACATCATTGAAGTTGCCGAAGAGTTCACCCGGCACGGGAAAAAAGCGGTGGCCGATATTCATCGTGGGGTTTCCCAGCATACCTCAGGTTTTTATAATGTCCTGGCCTATATGACCCTGAATGTTTTGATCGGCAATCATGATTGGATGGGTGGACTGGCCAAGGCCACAATCTATGATATGGCTGGGACTAAAGAGGGTAAGCCCTTCAACATCACCAAACTCAACGGCAAGATGAAGCCCTTCGGTATTTCCATTATCCGTCATGAAGTTTCCTATGACAAAACCACCCTGTTTAAAGGCTATCCGTCCAAAAGGGTTTGGTATCCCTTTTCCAGTGATATCTATCAAGAAATCATCCCCAGCATAGGGGATGCCTATCCCTATCCCATCAAGGCCCTTTTGATTTATATGGGGACCCCGATCTACTCCCTGCCCGCCGGCCATAAGCTCATAGAAATCCTGTCGGATCCCAAAAAAATCCCCCTGATCATCGCCTCTGATATCGTCATCGGAGAAACCAGCATGTACGCCGATTATATTTTCCCGGATCTGACCTTTCTGGAACGCTGGGAATTCCCGGGATCTCACCCTTCGGTTAGTCCAAAGATCGCACCGGTTCGTCAGCCGGCCTCCGCTCCTTTAACCGATACGGTTACGGTCTTTGGTCAGAAAATGCCCCTTTCTTTGGAATCTCTACTCCTGGGTCTGGCTGAAAAATTGAAGTTACCCGGTTTTGGAGAAAATGCCTTTGGACCGGGGCTGCATTTAAAACGGGAAGAGGATCTATATCTCAGGATGGTAGCCAATATCGCTTTTGGGGACAAACCCGACGGCTCGGAAAAAGTGCCGGCGGCTGATGCCAAAGAATTAGAACTCTTTGAAAAATCTCGTCAACACCTGCCCGATACGATTTTCAATTTAAAGCGCTGGAAGGAAGTGGTGGGACCAGATTTATGGCCCCATGTAGTTTATGTGCTCAATCGGGGAGGGCGTTTCCAATCCTATCAAGAGGCCTACAAAGATGGGCAATTGGCCAATAAATACGGCAAAATGGTAAATATTTATCTGGAGAAATTCGCTACCACCAAGTATTCCATGACCGGCAAGACCTATCTACCCCATGCCGATTTTCTGGAAAGTCCCAAGGATTGTATGGGAGAACTAATCAACGACGAACCGCAAGGGTATGACCTGACTCTCATTACCTACCGGACCATTACCCAAACCAAAAGCCGGACCGCGGGCAACTATTGGCTTCAAGCTCTCTATCCTGAAAATTTCATCGATATTTCTCCGGTCGATGCCCAAAGACTGGGATTGAAACCAGGAGATCGGGTTAAAGTGGCCTCGGTATCCAATCCGGAAGGCGAATGGGATTTGGGGAACGGAAAAAAGAAACCCATGATCGCTCAAGTAGCTATTCGCGAAGGAATCCGTCCCGGGGTGATCGGTTTTACACTCGGCCACGGGCATTGGGCTTATGGGGCCGGCGATGTGATTATCGACGGCCAGACGGTTTCCGGAGACCCACGAAGGGCTACAGGCATTCACGCCAATGCGGCCATGCGGGTGGACCCGGTCCTTAAAAATACCGGCCTTTCGGACCCAGTCGGAGGAAGTGCGGTTTTTTATCAGACCTTGGTCAAGTTGATTAAGGTGTAGTCCCCATCAAGTGTTCAATTTATTTTTTTACGCTTTATCATTTAAACCCTTGGCCCTTTATATTTTTTGATCTTTTTACCCGAATTGGGAATGTTCCTCCGGGGCAGGGGTGTTTCAGAGGAAGCCATCAAGAATGGAAAACAGGCCATGGGAAAAACGACCGTTTGCGGGAAATCCTTAGAGGAATATATAACCCTCATTGAAAAATTTCACGGCTGGGCCGCTCCGGGTGTGGTGATTGGCGGGTTTATGGTCGATTGGGCTCAAGAACTGTTGGGCCATGACGTTGAGGCGGATGCCATTGTGGAGACCATTCACTGCCTACCCGATGCGGTTCAACTCTTCACCCCCTGCACCTGCGGCAACGGCTGGATGAAGATCCTGGACTGGGACAAGTTCGCCCTGTGTCTCTATGACAAAAAAACCCTCTTCGGACACCGGGTTTGGATAGACCTGTCGAAGCTCTCCGTCTTTCCAAATATTTATAATTGGTATATGCGCCTGGTAGAAAAAAAAGAGCTGCCCTTATCCGTTTTAAATCAAGCTATCCTTTCAGCCGGAAGAGAAATGTTAAATACGGCTCCGGTTCAGATCACCGGCTACTATGGAAAAAACAAAAAGGGAGAGATCCGGATCTGTCCGGTTTGCCGGGAAGCCTATTCCGCCAAACAAGGTCTGCAATGTTTGGCCTGCCAAAAAGAGGCGTATTATAAATATGAAAAGGTTACCTCCTACAACTTTTTCCAGCCGATCGGAACCTTGCAGGAGATAATGGAAGAGGGTTCAAAAACGATCGCCTAATATACCATAAAAACCAATTTCGGCTTCCGGCGGTCAATGGTTCCGCCGCGGGGCCGGGGTCTTGATCGGCCTCCTCGGCCTTTATTTCATCGTCAATCCTTTTCTCTCCGTCTGAAAACATTTACCCCTTGACATCCTTCATCGCCTTCCTTATATAAGGCACAAAAAATTACAGAAACGAGAAACATGCATTGCCCATGTCCGTCATCATCAAAAGCGCCGTTTTGTTGACCTTGTCCAATCTCTTCATGACCTTTGCCTGGTACGCCCATCTGAAAAACCTGGGCAGCAAGCCCTGGTACCTGGCCGCTCTGACCAGTTGGGGCATCGCCCTCTTGGAATACCTGATCCAGGTCCCGGCCAACCGCTTGGGTTATACGGTAATGAACCTGGGGCAGTTGAAGATCCTCCAGGAGATGATCACCCTCTCCGTCTTCGTCCCCTTCGCCGTCCTTTACATGGGCCAGCCTTTGCGCCTCAATTTCCTCTGGGCCGGCTTGTGTCTTTTGGGGGCGGTCTATTTTATCTTTAAAGGATAGCCCTCAGCCAATTACCCAAGAAGGCCTATTAAGGGTTCCGCCATGCCCACCGTCGGAAAAGGACAAAAAAAATCGGGAAGATCCATCGGACCCTCCCGATCGTGGACCGACTTTACTTTTTATTTCAATTGATTCCTGTTGAAGCCCAGGATCAGGCGGCAGACCACGAGCATCTGGATCTGTCCGGTCCCTTCGAAGATGTCGTTGATCTTGACATCCCGCATCCATTTTTCGGCCAGGATCTCTCTGGAGTAACCCAAGGGGCCCAGGAGGGCCACGCAGCGTTGGCAGATATGGCTGCAGACCTTGCCGGCCTTGGCCTTGCCCATGGAGGATTCCAGGGAGTTGCGCAGGCCTTTGTCCAGCATGGCCGCCGACTGCCAGACCAACAGACGGGCCGCTTCCAGGTTGGCTTCCATATCCAGGATCTCTTTCTGCACCGCCGTCAAGGAATGGATCCCTCTATCATAAGGGAAGGAATATCCGGCTTCTTCCAGTTTTTCTTTGGTGAAGTCCAAGGCGGCCCGAGCCACACCGATGGCCTGGGCGGCCACATAAGGCCGGGTGGCGTCGAAGGTGGCCAAGACGCCGGCCTGTCCGCTCTTGGCTTCCTTGATTTCCGGGGTGCCCAGGATGTTGTCATAGGGGATGCGGCAGTCCTCAAGGACGATGGCCGCCGTATCGGAAACGCGGATACCCAATTTGTGTTCCAGTTTGGTGACGGTGATCCCTTTGCGGAACTTTTCCACCACGAAGCTTTTGATGGCCGCCCGACCCTTACTCTTGTCCAAGGTGGCCCAGACCACCACCGCTTCGCAGCGCCGGCCCGAGGTGACGAAGATCTTTTCCCCGTTCAGGACCCATTCGTTGGTCTCCGGATCCAACTTGGCCGTGGTGGAAACGGCCGAAGTGTCCGAACCGCAGCCCGGTTCGGTGATAGCCATGGCGCAAAAGAGGTGGCCGAACCGTTGGCGTTGTTCCGGGGTGCCCACGGCGTTGATGGCCGCGTTACCGAGACCGAAACCGGCCACGGTTTGGGGGATCATGGGGTCGCCGGTACAGCTTTCTTCGGTCATGACAATGGTGGCCAGCATACCGCCGTCCCCCGGCCCGGGTTCGGCCAGAATTCGGCCCGAAGCGGCGGCGTTTTCCAGGACTTGTTTGGCCTCTTCCGGCTTCAGCTCCTCGTGTTCGTGTTCGTCGTAATAACGGGCCAGGCTGCGCAGATAGGCGGCCGCCTTCTTTTCGTATTGCAGCGCCTTGAGGGTCTTGGGCGCCAAAGAAAAATCGATCATGCTCTCCTCCCTGGATGAAATTCGTTGGTCGTGATTATAGGCCCAACTTTTTAGGGAAGCAAGAATAAAGTGGCCCCTCTGAACGGAAAGGCCTATGGAAATCAAGGGGTTTTTGGAATATGTAAGGACATGAGGCAGATGCCCCAGCGTCCATTCACCTTGGTCACGATCCACAGCGCCTCATGGGTGACATAACGATTTCCCTGGGCGTCATAACGGCTGTAGGCCAACGTGAAGTGGACCTTGTTTTCCCAGACCTGGACCGGTTCGATGTAATCGAAGGCGCTGTGGTGCCAGCCTTCGCTTTCGATCAAGGCGCGGGTGGGCGATTCGAAGGCCCCCGGATCCGGAACATGGCGCACCCGGGTATTGATGATCCAACTGAAGGGAAAATGGAGACGGCTTTTCATGGCCTCCACATCCTGGGCGTTGAAGGCGGCGAAATATTCTTCCATGGCCTGTTTGGCCTCTTCCACGGCGCTCATGGCCTTCCTCCCTTTTGGGTTTCGGTGGATTTTCTTAAGCTTGCCGATGCCTTGGTCCAACCCATTTTATGGACTATAAACGCCCTGAAGAAGGGTGTCAATAAGGCTTTCGCCTTCCTGTTCCGTCGGGTTTCCCTTGAAAGGGATGGCGGGAAAAGGATCGGGCCGACGGACCGTCGGCTTAAGAATAGGGGTTGAGAAAAAATCCGACTTCAGGTATCTTCGGATTATCCAGATCACGGAAAAGGAGAATGTCACCATGTCAGCTGCAGCTATGTTGGAAAAATTGAAGGAATCCGTAGGCAAGGAGATCTTCCTCTCCGACTGGACGGAAATCACCCAGGAACAGATCAACCAATTCGCCGACTGCACCAAGGACCACCAATGGATCCATGTGGATGTGGAAAAGGCGGCCAAGGGGCCTTTCGGCCGGACCATCGCCCACGGCTTTCTGACCCTCTCCCACATCCCTTATTTCAGCTACCAGGTCCCCCTGAAAATGGAAGGGGCTCTGATGAGCATCAACTACGGCCTCAACCGGGTGCGCTTCCTCAATCCCGTGCCTTCGGGGTCGAAAATCCGAGACCGGATCGTCCTTTCCGCCGTAGAGGAAAAGCCGGGCAACCGCCTTTTGATCACCCAGACCCACACCATCGAGATCGAAGGGCAGGACAAACCGGCCTGCGTGGCCGAGACCCTGGCCATGGTCTTTTTTTAATGCCTTAGGCCGAATGGGCGGGGAATGGTCGGCCCCGGCGCCTTTCAGCGGCCTTCCCTGCCCCTTTATGCCTCCGGGAAAACCGCAGAGGCCGGCGGCCTGCCCGTTACCGGTCCCCTCAATGCCAAGCACATAGCCCAGGTAGCTATGGGACCGCTTATCAAAGGACAGCAGAAGCCGGATGCGCGGCTGAACAGACAAGACACGGCCTGACCATGGCGCCTTCTCCGCGCTTACCGTTGATTTGACCTTGAGTCACTTCCTTTTTTGGGCATTCTGCCATTGAACTGAGGTCAAGGTCAGCCCCTTTGGCCGCCCTTCCCAATTTTTTCAAACCTTTTCGGTTCGCTTCTTTATTTTCCTCAATTGTTTGACCGTGATCCGGTTGTGGTCCCGGTTCATGGCCTCCTTGGCCCGAATCAAGGCATCGCTGTTCAAGATGCCTCCTTTCCCGAAAGTGACGCCGTGGGCTACGGCCGCAAACCCTCCGACGAGGACGAAATCGACTCCTGAAGCGATCAATCGCCGTATCAGCCCACTAAGATTTTGCACCCTTTTTTTCATGGTATAATGTTTCAGTAGTATTCGGACAGAATCGGGATAAAAAAGGTGTTAGTTGAGACGCTCAAAAGATGCTAAGATATAGAGGAGGAGGAAGATGAATGAGCGTAGAACTAATACCAGCCGATCAAAAGAAAGCCCGAAAATTAAGTCCCGAACAGAAACTCCAGATTTTGAGGGAATGGGAGCAAAGCGGCAACGGGGTGGAAGTAGCCCAAAAGCATCAAATCCATCCCCAAACCTTATACCGATGGAAAAGGGCCATGGAACAGGGTGCCCAGACCTATTTGTGATTGGGGTCAGTGTGATTGGGGTCAAATATGTGATTGGGGTCAGGTCTTGCAATATAACATTGCAAGAAACCATGGCGTATTTGGCAAGCCCTCTTAAGAAACAAATGGCCAAGGCGATGAAACCGATCATCTTTAGGAGAAATGTTAGTTAAAAAATTTTTCCGCAGATCAGGATAATGCGGGTTTCCTCCAATTAGCATGGCTTGGCCTAATGCCGTATGCCATGAGGCTTCGAGCTGGCGAGTTAGAATCTGAACGGCGGGATCGGGCGGGCCATCCTTTGCCGGGCCGATAATAGGCCCTTTGGGCGGAAAGGGTAGAAAGCCTATGGCAGACGCAGACCGTTTCGCTCTCTTTCTCCCATTAAGGTGATCCGCGGGGTGCGGGTTAGGGGGTTTTCGTCCACCAAAACCTCGGTGGCAAAGACCCTTCCGATGGTCTCCTTGCGGATGACCGCTTCCGGCGTCCCCTCCCCTTCCAGCCGCCCTTCCCGAATGAGGAGGATACGGCGGCAGTATTGGGCCATGAGATTGATGTCGTGGGAGGCGATGAGGATGGTCAGGCCCTGTTCCGCATTGAGGCGGTAAATCAGGTCCATAATGCCCACCTGGTGTTGGATGTCCAAAAAGGCCGTAGGTTCATCCAGCAACAACAGCTCCGGTTCCTGACATAAGGCCCGGGCCATATAGACCCTTTGTCTTTCCCCGCTGGACAATTCGGTCAACCGCCGTCCCTGCAAATGGGCTACATCGGTCCAGGCCATGGCCTTCCGGGCCAAAAGGAGGTCCTTTGTTCCCTCGAATTGAAAGCGTTTCAGATAAGGATGCCTGCCCATGAGTACGGCCTCCAGGACCGAAGGCGCAAACACCGCCGAAGTCTCCTGCGAGACCAGGGCGATCCTCCGGGCCGTCTCCCGGCGGGAATAGGCCGAGAAGGGCCGTCCCCCCCAAAAAATCCGCCCGGCTTGGGGATTCAAGATCCGTCCCAGACAGCGGAGCAAAGTGGTTTTTCCGGAGCCGTTGGGACCGATGAGTCCCACCAGTTCGCCCCGATGCAGGGCCATATCGATCCCTCGGATCACCCAACGGTGGTTGTAGCGAAAACCCACCTCTTCGGTCCGGATCAGAGGTTCCATGGTCTCCTCCTCAAGTAAAGGAGATACAGAAAAAAAGGCGCCCCGAGGAATGCGGTAATCACCCCCACAGGCAGCTCGCTGGGGGAAATGACCGTCCGGGCCAACAGATCGGCCCCGATCATAAAGGAGGCCCCGAAAAGGCCGGAGGCCGGAAGAAGCAGGCGGTGATCCCCGCCGAAGGACATACGCATCAAATGGGGCACCAAAAGCCCGACAAAGCCGATAACGCCGCTGAAGGATACGGTCACCCCGCACATGAGGGAGACGACGATCAAGGAAAACCATTTGGCCCGTTCCACGGCCACCCCCAATTGCGCGGCCAGCTCTTCCCCGGAGGCCATCAAGTTCAAAGGACGGCCCAATCCGTATAGCAGAAAAGACCCGAAAAAAACGACGGGCAGGAGGATCCAGAGGTCCAGGAAACGGCCGCGGCTCAAATCCCCGTAAAGCCAAAAAAGCATGGAATGGAGCCTTTCCCCGGAAGCCGTGGCCAGGGCGAACATGATCAGGGCGGCGAAAAAGGCGTTGACGATCACCCCGGTCAGGATCAGGGTGTTGGTTTCGATGGTCCTGGCCCGTTGGGCCAAGGATAGGACCAAGGCGATGGTCAGCAAGGCCCCGAAAAAGGCCAAAAGGGGAAGGCCTCCCCAAAACAGGATCCCGAAAAGGATGGCGGCCACCGCCCCCAAAGCCGCGCCGCTGGAGATGCCCAGAAGAAAAGGTTCGGCCAAGGGATTGCGCATGATCGCCTGAAAAACCACCCCGCCTACGGAAAGGGACCAGCCCACCAAACCGGCCAGGATCACCCGCGGCAGGCGAAGCTCCCAAAGGATGGCCCGGTAAGTGGGATCGGTTTCTTTTCCTTTTAAGACCTGGAAAACCGGCACCCGGACCGATCCCCAGGCCAGGCCCAGGACAAAGGCCACGGCCAGGATGAGGGTCAACAGGCCCAAGACCGACCATAATTTTTTCGGGGTCAGCAAACCGCTACCTGCCATCTATTTCGGAACGAAGGCCCATCGGCTTATCTGGAGATAAGTCAGGTCCTCCTTGACCTTCCTGGAAGAATCCCTGATCTCTATCTTTCCCCGGAAAAGAGGGGCGTCCAAGACCAGGGTATGGTATTCACCCTGCTCCCCGCACAGATCCATCCCTTTTTCCTCGGCGACGGCCCGTAAAGTCGAAAGACAAGACCGGTTCAATTCCCGGCCCGCCCATTCTTCCCCCAAATACGCGGCACGGACACCGGAAAATATCACTTGAAAGCGGAGGTCGCACAAAAGGGAAAGCAGGTGCAACCGGTCTTCCTGCCATAACGGGGTCCAGGCCTTCAAGCCCACGGGCCGGCTTCGCTCCCGGATCCAATTCGGATAGCCGTCCACCTCCGCTATATCACCGGTGATCACCGCATCGGCCCGGAAGTCTTTTCGAATCTCCGACAAGGCCCTTTCGTAGCTCCTGTCGTAAGGTTCGGCCACGGCTACGCTGCGATGAGGCAGTCCCAAGGCCGCGGCCTGGGCGGACAAGATCTCCAAGGGATGGGCCAGGAATTCGGCCCCTTCCGGGACGAAGGTGACGAGCCCGACCACCCTATGTCCTTGGGCCGCTATGCGATGCAGGGCCAAGGCCGAATCCTTCCCGCCTGTCCATAAGACCACGCCCCTCATGTCCTCAGGGCCTCCCCCGGTTCCCTCTGTATTGTATTTCCGGATGGATGGCCGCGGCCAGGGCCTCCAAGCCGTCCACCAGCCGCGGTGAAGGCCGATCCAACAGATCCGAGTCCAAGATATGGATCCGGTTGTTTTTCACGGCGCTGATCTGCGGCCACTGACGCCAACGGTCCTTCTTCTTTTCCGCCGCCACGCCCCGCTCCATGGAGGTGATCAGGATGACCTCCGGATCCGCCTTCAAGACCTGTTCGATGCTGTACTTGGGATACTTCATTTCCGCGTCGCCGCAGATGTTGATCCCGCCGGCCAGTTGAATCAGATGATGATGGAAGGTCTCCCGCCCTACGGAGATCAAAGGGTGTTCATTGATCTGCAAAAACACCCGCGGACGGGGAAGACCCGAAACGGCCCGGGCCACTCCCTCGGCCCTTTTTTTAAGGGAAAGGACCAGCTCTTCGGCCCTTTTTTCCCGTAAGGTGATCCGACCGACGGTCCGGATGGTTTCGTAGGTCTCATTGAGGTTCCTCGGGTTGGTGAGCAAAACAGGGATGCCGAAGGAGCGTATCCGTTCCACCGAGCCCTTTTCGTTGCCGTCGGCCGTGGCGATGACCAAGTCCGGTTTCAGGGTAAGGATCTTTTCGATGTTGAGGTCCACATAACTCCCCACATGGGGTTTTTTCAAGGCCTCCGTTGGATAGTTGCAGTGTTTGGTCACGCCCACCACCCGATCCCCCAAGCCCAAGGCGAAGAGGATCTCGGTGAGGCTGGGGGCCAGAGAAACGATCCGGCGGTAGTCTCCCGGTCGGATCTCCCGGTTAAAGCGCTCCAGGTCCACTCCCGCCCTCAGAAGGGAAGGCAGAAGGAAACAAAGGAGGACAAGGGCCGTCCGAATCTTCCTCATGGTCAAGGTCATGAAGGTTCTCTTTTGCATCCTTATGTCCTCCGGATGGAGGAGACGGGCG
>Ga0207433_10010552_pt1 | contig 14344 bp, 9 predicted proteins | sample YelNatPaOPGAMG01_FD_187559 | JGI IMG/M metagenome (GOLD analysis project Ga0207433, IMG submission 187559) | Hot spring thermophilic microbial communities from Obsidian Pool, Yellowstone National Park, USA - OP-RAMG-01 (SPAdes) (version 3) | ecosystem: Environmental > Aquatic > Thermal springs >... | reverse complement strand
AGATGATATTCTAGCGGATAGAAGGTGTAAGAGCCGTACCAGTAGGTCAGAAAAGCGATAAGGCATAGGCTTATCCCAATAAGCTCGTCGGTAAACATGTTTCTCGACTTTTTCTGCATGGAATCCAAGCTTATGGAAGCCTTAAACATGTTTCTTTTCCAGTAAAGAAGTATGCCAACAAACAAGGGTATTAAGAGGACGTGGGAAAGCTCTTCCGCCTGGAAGGCTTCATTCGCCAATATTTCTAGATCACGCCAATAAACCACTGTAATTAGCAACAAAATGAAGGACGCTGCTAGAATATGTAGCCAGTTGTTCTTTAAGAAGGTGGGTATATATTTAATTTTATCCAGTAACCTTTTCAAGGCAAGTCGCCTTCTAAAATTAAAAACGGTAAACTTTTCGAAAGGGCAGGTAAAATGGTGAAGCTAAATGGGCTTTTGTCTTTTTCTGTTCAAGAATAAGCCTAATCCCAAGAGCATGGTGGTCATTGCGCCAGCGGTGCCAACGGTTGGAAAGTCCGGGATTTGTTGAGTTATTCCCGTAACTTCAAAGCAGTTCCACCTCATGGCGTACAGCCACCTGCATGAATTAGCGTTCACAAACAATGCGAAAACCACCCACTTGTCCAGCTTGTCGGGTTGATATGTGCTCTGCGCTGTTTTCAAATTGTCGCCTGAAACGCTGACGGTTTCCATTTTCTTGATGACGCCGTAAGGGTTAACCCAAATAAATGTAATATGTGTAACACGACGATGCGCGCGCACTTTAAGATTTTCAGGAATTTTGGTCTTAAACTTCTTCAATTATAGAATAAGAAGCTGTGCGCGCAACTTTGTTATAGTTTTTTACAAGCAATTTGAATTGTTAATTTAAAACGACTTAGCTCACGGTCAACACGAATAAAATGTAAGACACTAGATAATTTAGTTTAGGCTTATTTGGTTTTTGTATGCTTTTTCTATGGCTTCTAGGTCTTTTAGGCCGTCTTCGCCTGTTGGTGTTGGCTTTTTATCTTTTATTAGGAATCCAAGAAATGTTAAAGTTGGCTCATCTCCGAAAAAATTGTTGAATCTATAGGGCGCGCAGGTTTTAGTGTTAAACCTCGCACGCCGTAAAAGAACCACGCATAATTAGCAAAAGCAATTCTCAATGTCGTAGAGTTATTGCGATTTCTTTAACACTTAAAACGCATGTTAAACCCAAAAATTTTCAATTATATACAAAGAACTGAGTATTTTCTGGCTCTCTGTGTTTTTAGAGAGTTCTTTTATCTTATCATTTTCATCCATGCTTTTAAAGAAGTTTGTGGGCGATTATTTGCCGTCATGTTTTTGTGCTTAATTATTTTTATTATTCTTTCAGCCGCCTTTCCATCACCAAAGGGATTTTTCCACTTTCTCTTTTTATTAATCATGACTATTGTTTTTTCGAGTATTGATTCTGGTTCAACACCAGCCAATATGTTTGAGCCAATTTCTATCGTTTCTGGCCTTTCGGTATTGGATCTTAAAGTTACACACGGTACATTAAGAATGCATGCTTCTTCTTGCACACCTCCTGAATCTGTTAACACAAGTTTAGCTTTGTGCAGAAGTTTTAGAAATGACAAATAATCTAATGGGTCCATAAGCTCCAGCTTATTGGCACATATGTTAAATTGAATCATTCTTTTTCTCGTTCTGGGATGTATAGGACAAATTATTGGGACTCTAAAATGTTTATTTACTAGCTCTAAGCCTTGTATTATTTTTTTAAGTCTCAACGGACTGTCTACATTTTCCTGTCTATGCAAAGTGACGAGAAAGTATTCTGGATATGGTGGGTCGATGTATTCCTCTGCCAGCTTTACGTTTTGAAACACCGCATCTACTATAGTGTTACCAGTTACGAAAATTTTATGTTCGCTTATACCCTCTTTTAAAAGGTTTTCTTTTGCTTTTTGGGTTGGGGCAAAAAGAAAATCTGAAATGTGATCTGTGAGCATTCTGTTAATTTCTTCTGGCATTTCTCTGTCGTAGCTTCTAAGACCGGCTTCTACATGCCCTACTTTTATAAGTAATTTCACGGCTGCTAATGATCCAGCTAATACTGTATTTGTGTCTCCTTCAACTAGAATTATATCCGGTTTTTCTTTCTGCAGTATTTTTTCTATTCCTATTAGCATTTTCCCTGTTTCTTCTGCGTGTGTTCCTGACCCTATTCTTAAGTTGTATTTTGGTTTTGGTATTTTTAATTGTTCGAAAAAAACTTTGTCCATATTATAAGAATAGTGTTGCCCTGAGTGTATTATGAAATAGTTTAACTGCTACTTTTCTAGTTCTCTAATTACCGGTGACATTTTAATTATTTCAGGTCTAGTACCTAAAATCACTGATATTTTCATTTGACTCCCATGGCGAAGTTTTCGGCGTCGCAATTACTTTAAAACGCATTAACGCTTGCCGTAACTATAGTCACTCATCCCATTCATAAAGCTGAGGGAAATTCTATTATTAAAACCTACGAGTTCGTTATTATCCCCATTATCCTGAAGATAAACATGTCCAGCTTGCTAACTCAATATTAGTATCGTTGTTTAATACTCGGAAGTAGAAAGGTGGTTGTATAGGAACAGTGATGTGGTGTATTGTTGTAGGTGTGGATTCAGCTATAATTGTTCCACCAGCATAATCAATGTCTACGTAGGGTAACTTTGAACCCATTTTGGGTACAGCAATAAAAAGCGGTGTCGTGTTGTACTCAACTTTTCCTGTTGTCGGTGCCGAGGTTATCCAGGTAATTTCTGAACCGCTTATAGTTGGTGCTGTTTGAGTGAACACTTGAAAAGCTCCTTTTGTGCAGTTATTTTTTATGGCTTCAAGATATGGTATGGCGTCGACACCCCAGTTCATCCCTGGACCTGAATATCCCCATATTATGAAACCGTTACAACCTATCGCGCGGAGGTGATTTATCTCTGATACCCAGAAACTTATTGAAACTGGCGAGACACCTGTGCCGTATTGACCGTATGTTATGAAGGGCACTAGAGGAATTGCCCCCTTTGTTCCTGTTGTTGCGTTTCCTCCAGTCCAATACTGAAGCGTCTGATTCATGGCGAATTGTAGGCTAGTCATATCGCTGGTGTATTCCATTGGACATAGAAAGTCGAGCCAACCTTGAGAAACCCAATAAGAAGTGTACTGTGCTATGCCTTCTATATATCCGTCAGGAGTCCAGCCCCATTGTGGTCTATATGGTGACCAGACGGCGGCTCCAAACTTTATGTTTGGATTCCAGGCGAGAGCCCATGCTCGCACGTCTCTTACCATATTATTTATTGGGTTGGTTCGCCATTCTGCATAGTCCAGCCAATGTGAACCGCCATAGTAATAGTCGCTCCAGTTACCTGTAAATGTTTTACCTACAGTGGAAAGCCATTCAAGAAAAGCCTCTTTACATTCGTCACAATAACATACACTACGTTCGTCAATACCTTCAGACGAGGATGGCATGCGTATATAATCGAAGATTATTCCTGCGATGTCATCGCCATAGTTGCTCATTAAAGTGTCTATAACCGCTTTGACACGTTTTCTTGAATCGTTCTTCTGGAGGCAGTTCCAATTTACAAAGTTGCCTTGGTTATCAACCATTCTCCATGAGTCGTTACCGTCTGTGAGGAGCGGGTACATGTCTTTATAGTATTCTGGGTAATAGCCTCCTCCATAAAAACAGAATAACACATAAAGCTTCAGCCCATACTGTTTACAAGCATTAGCCAAACTTGGAATGTTTTTTAACATGTCTCCAGTCCATCCCCACGGGCTGACCTCCAACATTAGAGCATTAAAACCATAATTCGCAAGTGTTTCACAGATAAGAGTGTCATTATGAGAGTATGTGTTTAAATACTTGAGTAAAACACCGCGAAATTCGCTTATCTGAGATTTCGGCTGTATTATTTTTCCACTATTAGTTAATTGTACGGAATAATTTAATTCAGCAATGACGCCCACAACTACTAAAATTAATAAAACAGATACAGCACTGAAAATCGTTTGATACCCTTTTTTTATTTCCATCGCTCTCATATTGTTAAGTAAGTAGCTGCGTAACTATTAAATATTACTAAATACTAAACAATACTAGCATTCCACATCTTTTTTTAACGAATCTGAAAAGCCACAAAGACTAGATTAGTGGTGTAATAAAAAATATTCAAACAATTGTAACTTTTAACTATGATATTCATAAGTAATCAGCCATAAAATGATTAAGTAGCCTTAAGACTTTTGAGGTATAAAAAGTGCGATTGTAATCATTAAATTTAATAAGATTACCCCATTTCTTTTTGAATCTATATATTGTAAGGGCTTTCTGATATCCTGCGTTAATCTTATATAATTCAACGCCCATACAATCAAAATACTTGAAGCCTTGCTTGTGCGCCCATCGTATAACATGCCACCAGAGAACATAATTGGCATACAGTTTGGCAGTTCGAGCATAGTTTGACTCACCAATTCTATATGCATGTACTATTCTGTTGTGCATTAAGCAGAGCATTCCTGCAAGTGGTTCATCTCGTCTATAAGAAATAAAAGCAGCTAGTTTGCCGATTGGATAAAAATGATTCCATAACGAAGTAAAATGAGAATATGGATAAATTTTTATTCCGGATCTTTTTGAGTGCTCTACATGTAGACTGTACAATTGTTTGAGATCCGCAACTTTGCTTATTTTGGATGCTTCAATACCTTGTTCTATTCCGCGCCTAATACATCTTCGGCAATCCTTCTCTATGCTTTTGAATAATTCGTCCTCGGAACGTTCTAGGTCAACTAATATTGTTCCCATTTTTTTTCCCTCGAAGCCTATAGAAAAAAAGATGTCACTTGGATCGTCGAAGTAAGAAGGCCTAGCGAATTTCACTTCATAACAACCTCTCGACATGGCTATTTCTGTAATTCGATTGATAATCTCTTGATGAACCATTTTCCTTTTAAATGATGGTATGTGACTTGATTGATCAATAATTACCGGGCCACCTTCCCAAAACACGAAAGGAAAAGTATTATGTAACAGCTTCGAGGCATATTTATAGAATTTTTCGATGATCCTTCCCTTCGTACCAAATTGCGTAAGTGCAGTATGTTTGCCGTAGCAACTTTCTACCGCTAGTAGTTGTCCTATAATAGCTCCTTTTTTATCTAAATACGCGAGATATATAGGGCGATCGCCATATGCTTTCTTAAGATAGTCAGCCCAAAATGTAGTCTGAAATATTGTTCCACTCGGTCCTGCGTTTTTCAAAGCCTCATCCCAGATTTTAGAACTTACGTTTTTAATTTCAATCATCATTAATTGCACGATCCATCGTTTAAGGAACAAAATAAATGTCGCTTATTCCGTTTGAGTATATCTGATTAAAGCTCGTAATGTTCGGTAGTGCATCAGAATAATTTAAGTACCCATTAGGTATAGAAATTAAACCTAATTGGGTTGTAATATACTTTAGATAAATATATGTATGCAACTCGGGCATTGTGCGATTTGTGATATCAACAATTCTATTGTCCTCAAACAACCCATAACTTTTTAATACAGAATAGTGAGAATTCCAATCCGCGTAAACTTTCAGATTAACGCCAGCCGTTTTAGCTAACCATTTTGAACTACAAATTTCTTGATCCATAAAATAAAGGCTGTGTGTTGTAGTTTTGATGCTTAAATCATTTGTTTTTTCCTTTCTGTATAAGTCTAGTGAATACGACCAAGGATAGTCGTTTGTGATATAATTAACAAATCCTGATTGAAAAAGAAAGGTTGCGATTAGCACAAAAGTTACGATGCATGTTCCAAATTTCCTTTTATTTACTCGTTTAAAGCTATGAAAAACATGTGAGACACAATCGACAACCAAACTTGCCAGAAAAAGGCCTCCGAGAGTGAACATAGGAGCTAAAAACAAAATAGCTATAGCATAAAATCGCGTAGGGTTAAGAGTTAAGGAAAAGTTAGGAACTAGAATACATGATAAAAGGAGAGAGGCGCTGGCTAGACTTATTTGTTTGTATTCAAAGGATACATCAAACATCTCCGGTTTAATAATTAGCACCATTACGCCTAAACCTATAAAGAGAAACTGAATGTAGATTAAGATTTTATGAATTAGACCTACCGGGCTTCTGATATCGAACGGATTTAGGGATGAGACTACTCCTACAAAACCCCTCGATTCAGGTTTACCAAAATCAATAGTGAACATGCTAACTATTCTATTTAGAGAACTCACTAAATTATTTAATGGAGGGCTGGCAACATGAATATACCATGCAAAAATTAAAGTAACAACCATTACCAAAGTGGCTAAATTAAGAGTATGCCTGTATGATTTTCTTTTCAGTAAGAGCGCTACATAAGGGGCAAAATACAAAAAAACCATGAAAAACATTAAAAGAAAAGTCAAAGAATAATATGAAGTTACTAACGAGCTGACAAAAAGAAATAGCAAAGCTTTTTTCTTTAAGGGAGCTATCTTTCTCTCTATTATTAATATAAGTGACAATACAAAAAGAAGTATACCTATAATTTGTCTACAAAGAGCTAAAGGTTCAATTCCATAAAATGCGGTGGGTAGCGAAACGTAGAGTAGTGTCGACAAAAATGCATTTTTTGTGCCAAACTGTTGCTGGTACATTTTAAAGAGGGCTAGTGGGACTATGGAAAATATTGCTGGGTAAAAAAGTTTGAAAAAGGTTTCGCCTTCAATCCCTAGGACTTTTGTACCAACCACGGGAAGAATTGTTGTGCTAAGTATAGAGTTTAAGTTAGCAATTAATGAATAACCTACAACACTCCCTGGTGGAATCCAAGCAGCTCTAGCCTCAGTTTGTCTGAAAACATAAAACTCGAGAAAAATGTCTACCCCCAATAGATGCTTCGAAATTAGAGCTGTATGGAATAACAACGCAGCTGAGCAAAAACTAATAACCAAAGGTTGCAACTTTGTAGAAATCCATCGTTCCGAAAAGATGCTAATCATCATCAAAATCGATACACAGATTATCATAGTAAGCAATAAAGGCACGTTTTTATATAAGGCTCCAATAACACTTAAAATTAGAACAGCAATCAGTGCGAGTAATAAAGATATTAAGGTTCGTTCAATTTTTAAATTTAGAAAAATGTTTGCCGATTCTTTTCTTCTCAATTTCCATTCTATAAAAAGTAACACGAAAGTGACGCACGTTAGTGTTATGGTTATGAATATTGTTGATAAAGGTCTATTGAATCCGGAACATAGGAAAGCATTATTTAAAATCAAACTCAGAAGGATTGTAATTGCTAGACTCGACCCTACAGAAAAAATAATGACTTCTAAAAGATCTAGTTTATTTAAGTTTAAAATTCTAAGAAGTGTGTATCCAGAAATGAAGGATAACCAGAGGAAACCAAGCACTTGCCTCAATATAGAAATATCAAACAAAATGGACAATACTAGAGAGAAAAATAACAGAATAACCGTTTTTGAGTAACTGTTCAATTTTACTTCATCCGTCCTGGTTCCGGCTTCTACTTTTTATATAAAACAATTAATAGTCTGTATCATTGCATCTTTTAGAGTTATTCGACCTTTGTAATATCGATTATTAAGAGTGTTTTTTATGCTCTCGATGATTTTCTTCCTCAGTGCGTCACTGTTTAAAATCATCAAAATTGCATTTGCTAATTCGCGCGGGTCGTCTGGTCTAACCAATATACCGTTAACATTATTCTCAATCATATCTGGAATGCCTCCTGTTGATGTAGCGATCACGGGTAAACCGCTGTGTAATGCCTCCAAGATTGCCACACCTAAACAGTCTTCTCTTGTTGGAAGTACGAACAGTGTAGCGGTTTTATAATAGGCTGATAAAGAGTCATAATCCATAACATTTGTAACAAAAGTTATTCTATCTTCAACTTTAAGATCCTTTGCCATAACTCTCAACTTATCCATGTAATTACTATCTCTGACAGAACCTTTTATTATGACCTTTACTTTTATTGGGATAAACGAAACTGCTTTTATTAGCGTATCTAACCCCTTTCTAGGCTCAATTCCAGCCACAGTTAGTATAACCGGTTCTTTAAGACGCTTTGAACAGCCGTTATGATGATTAAAATTAAAAATTGGTGAGATAGGGTATGATATAAGCTTTATTTTTCCGCATAGATTTGGAGCCAATTTTTCTACGCACCCGCGGGTATATGTTGAAAGTGAAAATGCACTGAATATTCTTGCCCCTGATAGTCTAAGAAATATTCCAAAAAGCCTTAAACTCAAGGTCATCAGGCATTTATTAATCTTTCTCATTCCATAGTAACCAATTTCGCCAATAAAAATAGGAACGTACTTAGATTTTCGTGACAACAAAGAGTAAAATGATACTGGTAAAATATTAAGCAACCCTAACACTATAACCAGATTAGGTTTATACTTAAATAAAAATTTCAGAAGATCTAAATGGAAAACAAAGCTTGAAATTCCACCAGTAGATTTAATATCCCATGCTTTTACTCCGTTCTTCAATAAAACTTCACTTGTGGGGGTTTTGGATGTCCCAATTAGGATAAATTGAATTTTTGACTCATAAAGTCTGATTATATCAAATATGGCGGAATATTCGGGGTGATTTCTGTATAGGTATGCAATCTTCCAAGGACTGGACTTAATTATAACTACTGTAGGCTTTTCCAAAATACATTTGTCTCTCCTTTGGCAGGCAAATTTTATTGGTACCAAACATAAACTAAATTTTGTTATAATGTACAGAGAATAATTTGATGCTCAAGATATCTTTAGCATCGTTTTTGTATAGCAAATAAGCACGATTTTCAGAAGATTTCTTCGCAATATTTTATTTCTCCGAATGGTAACACTAGAGAATGTATATAAAAGAAAGTTGGCCATGAATAAACTGATCTATTCCATGAAAAGAATCTGCTTAGTGAAGAATCCTTGCGAAACAAGTGTAATCCTCCATTTAGTTCGCTATTCAGATAGTCGTATGCTTTTTCAATTTTGTCCTTATTTAATCCAAGAAGCTTCCAAATTCTTGTAGCTTGAGCCGTAGCGTCCGATGTTTTTATTTTTTCTGGTACTTGGCAAGACTTTCCTTGTAAGTATATTCGGTACAGAGAACCATCTGGGTTCTGCACTTCGCAAAGCCAATTTCCCGCTTTATATGCTATCTCCAATAAGTCGCTGTTGCCTGTTTTGTAATATGCGTAAAGGTACCCTTCAGTAGCATAGCAATGAGGATGCGCCATGGTTACCCATGTATCCTTGTTCAGTCTAAATCTACCCTCTTTTTCTTGCAGTTGCTTATATTCTTCCAATAATAGCATAGCAGTGGACTTGTACTTTTCATCGTCTAAATATTCAGCAGCCTTTAGTAAAGGTATAACCAGCTTTACAAGGTGTACTGATCGGGTTTGATACCATTTATTTTTATAGGATGCTTTATCGACTGGATGAAAATGCCGCCCATCCCAAAGCGAATATAACCAATTTATACTTTTGCAAGCTTGCCCCAAATAAGTATTATTCTTGGTAACTTCATATAAATCAAACATTGCAGATGTGAAGATTCCAGTGTCAAATGCGTACAAAAGATTATCGACTAAATTTGGAATCCCCCCTTGTCTGCCTATGCTCATTAGGTATGTCGCTATTTTTTCCGCTCTTTCGAGAAATTTTCGGTCTCCGGTTCGTTTAAATAATATGCAAGACAAACTTATAGCGTAAGCCGTTATTTCGGGATAAACTGGACCGCTTTTACTTCCAGAATAAAATGCAACATATGCTTCCCCGTTAAAAATCTGCGAATCCAAAAACCATTTTATTAGTTGATTTAAAATGTTTAGTTGAGATTTATCTTTAGCATTTTTCATATTTTTAAGTCACCAGCATACATTAAGCTTTGAAATATAAAATCTCTTTATCACTCGGAATTTAATGCGACCTTTCGAATGATTTTATAAAGCTTTTCAGCTTGCCTTCTAGCATTGTATAAAAGAGCTTTTTTCATGGAGTTTTGATGAAAGGTCATTAATTTTGTTGAGTTTCTAAGTTTTTCTATGGCTTCTGCTATTTTCTGTTCAGACGGTTCTGTTACAACTATTCCAATTTGGTTTTTCTCGATAAATTCTTGACAAAAAGTCCCTTTCGGTACAATTGCAAGAATAGGCTTATTGGCAGCAAGGTATTCTAAGGCTTTGGTCGGAAAGGCGCATCGAATTTCTTCTGGATAAGGACTTTTAAACGCTAAAGGCAGTAGCAGAATATCAGCGCTCTTTTGGAGTTCATAACATACCTTCTTTGGAACAAACCCTATATTCACGTTTTTTAAGTATTCTTTCTGGCATGTTGTAGCAAAGACAACCTCAACATCCTTCAATTTTTCGACAGCTTTAAGGAAACATAATATTGCATCCTCATTAGCTGCATAGATCCCCCCAGTAAAAACTATCCGCAACTTTCCTGGTCTTCGAGGAGGAACATTAGAAGTAATCATTCTACGCTCGTCCCTATTTAAATCAACACAAGAATGAAGAACTATAACATTCAATATTCCCTTTTTTAAATAATGTTGCTTGAATTTTTCGTTTGTAACTAAAATTGCTGAGGCTGAGGAAAAAATTTTTCTTTCGACAAAACGTAAGATTCTGTATAGTTTGGCACTTTGTTTAACCTCAGAAAAAAGATCATGCATATAAATTATAAGCGGTTTTCTGGTAATTTTGCGAAGCATGTAAGCGGCGTAAAGATCATACTCAGAAGGGTATACCGCTAGAATACATTTAAATTCTTTTCTTATAAAAAGAGTAACTCCTCTAAGAACTGCTAATAAAACGAACACAAGTCCCGATTTTGCACTATATTTCCGAACAGGTAATCTAATTGTAGGACACATCAAAGCATATTCAGGGTCATAGTCTCCTTGAACGGTTGCTAATTCAGAGCTTGCAGTTATGACGTGGAAACTTTCTTTGGGCAGATACTTGCAAAGGTTATACATTATAGTAGAAGCGCCATATGAACACGGAGGAAAAGAGTAGCTGATAATAAGCACTTTTAAAGCTTTAGCCCTCATAATCTTTTATTTCTCTCCAAATTTAATCATATATCTCATTCAAAAGCGTCAAAAAAAATCCTATGAAGTAATTCGAAATTAACCATGTCACATATCAGTTGGTCGTAATTTCTTTTATAGTTAATATGATCATTTAAAATTCTCTTAACATAGTTTGGATTAAAAAATCCCCTGCTTAATGTCCTAGAATCTAACAGGAGCCTAAGTATATAATCTCTAGAACCAGTTCTAATCCATTGATCGTATTGCCGGTAGTCAAGAGGTAAAAATTTTACTCTACCTTTCAATGCGTTCTCTAAAATTTGATCTTTTTTATGCTTAAAAAATAATTTAGCTCTTCCGATTAACAAAGCAAGTTCGCTAGAACCAGGCGGGACCATCGTACGCACCCATGGTATATCTGATAAACAAGGAAAACAATAATTCAGCGCTTTTTGAAAAAATATTTCGTTTAATCTCATTTCATATGGCAATCTAAGTGCGAAGAACTCGACAAGGTCTGTATCAAGAAATGGATGACGCGTTTCAAGATACCAATCTATATATCGAAAAGATTGAAAAATATACCTTCTTTGTCTGTTGCGGTATTCCCAGTATTCCGCAATATCTTCAGGTTTATCAAATGATATTTGGCTAAATGTCTCATAAAATCTGTTAAAAAGATTTCTACCAACATCCCTTAGATTATCATTAAAGGCCCTTTGATATTCACTTAATGGAAGCACAGTTATATTCTTTTTATAAAGATAATTTATTACATCCTTTTTACTCTTGAAATTCTTTATTGTTTTAGTAATTTTGCTGCCAAAAAGTTCGCCTCCAAATGTTCCAAGCAAGACCAGATCGACCATGCTCCTGACTTCGTCTAGTAATGCTATGAAGTGGCAGTCACGGATTCTTACCAGTCCATCCCCTCTATATACTATTTCTTCAGCGTATTTAGCTATGAAGTCAGAAGGTATTTCCCGACATATGTGTTTGATTTTGAGTCGTTCTGCAACCTTCCTTGCAATTCTTTGTTCAAAGGAATTTTTAGGTCCAAATGTAAATGCTATGACTTCGACGTTGCTTCTGCTGGCGAAAGCTGCTAACGCTCGACTATCCAAGCCTCCACTTAAGAATACGCCAATCTTATCAGCGCCTTTAATTGCACGATTGACAGCTTTTTTCATTAACCGTTTAAACTCCTCAAATAAGTCACTATGTTTATCACACTGATTTTGAGGAATTGAGAAATCCCAGTATTGTTTAGTTAGGATTTTATGGTTTATAGTATCAAATACCATTATGGTTGCTGGTCTTAAGAGTTTCACGCCTTCAAAAAAAGTTTTTTCACCAAGCAAATAAGAAAATGTGAAAAATTCGCTTATAGATTCTTTATTTATTTTTGGGTTTATTTTAGCAGCTTTCAGCACGAATTTAGCTTCTGATGCGAAAGCGAATTTTCCGTTATTTATGGTGTAGAATAAGGGATAAAATCCATATCTATCATTCGCTATTATAATTTTTCCATTTGCTGCATCGTATATCGCTACATTAAATAGACCATTAATAAACCTCACAAAATTCAATCCCCTCTTTTTAAAGAGAGTTACAAGAAAATAGGTTTCGTTATCGGTATAAGTTGATGGAGATAAATTTAATGTTTTAACTATTTCGTCTTTATTATTTATATATCCGGTAGATACTCCGACAAGATTCGTTTCTTTAGTACATGCGACACAGTTTTTGGCGCGGGAGGACAAAAGCCTAACTATCCCTAAAAGACACGAGTCTATTACTTTTTTCTCTACGTAACAATTTCTATGTTTTAAGATATTAGTCAGACCCTCTATATTTTCCTCCAGATAACCTTTGTTCTGGCAAAACAGGCCAAAAATTCCCACCATCACAATCACTTACTTTTAATACTTTTATGATAGCGCCAAATTATAATTTGAAAAGGTAATGTTCAAAGTTTTCGGCTATTTTATCCCAAGTATATCTTTCTTTAACAATTTCTCTTCCAAGAGCCCCCCACGCTTTAATCTTTCTTCTCTGTTTATATGCATAACTAATGGCACGCGCTAATTCTCTTGGATCAGCTGACGAAGCGTATATTCCACATTTGCAACATCCAAGGATCGCTCTATTTGCAGGGATGTCGGTAACTATAACAGGCTTTTCCATGGCGAGGTATTCGAGGAGATTTAATGGACATTGGTTTCTCCAATCTGGCATGTTGGGCAATGGCACAAGTCCTACATTACACATGGCGAGGTATTCAGGAATTTCAAAATAGTTTACACTACTATGCAGAACAACCCTTTTTCCAACTTTAAGATCTCGTAATAATCTTATTAAGTCGCAATCCTCATTTCTTCCTAATAAAAACAGAATAATATCAGGATACTCATCTAACATTTGAATAGCCTTGATACTCTGGGGAATTCCTCTTTTTGTGTTTAGCACTCCATGATAAAGTACAATAAATTTGCCTTCTAGTCCAAACGATTTTTTAATTTTCTCGCCATCATAATTTTTTGGATTGAATAAATCTATTGACACCCCAGAAGTCCAAACGCCTACCTCATGATCGTGTATCTGAAATGCCCGACAAACCTCTTTTTTCATCATTTCAGTTATTATGGTCATTCCGTCAAAGAACTTCTTATATAAATGCACTGCAACATTAAAAAAGAGGCTCTTAAAGAACCCGCTAAATCCAAAAAGATTAACTGGAGTGCTTCTAATGTCCAAAATGATTTTTGGACGAATTCTTCCTGGCAAAAAGAGCACAGTCGTCATTCCCAGAACTGTTACATCAGGTTCAGCGATCACATAATTAATTTTTGACCGAACAAAGAGTATTGGCAAGATTAACAAAAGTGTTATTGTATATAGCAATTGAGAAATCATAGGAAAATATCTAAGGGGGATCAATAATGTTGGAACGCCTAAAAGTTCTTCAAGGTTCTTCTTTGACGAGTAAGATGCTATTAGAAGCACTTCATGTCCGCGCTTACGCAAAGCTCGTAGAATTTCTAACCTAGAAGTTTTATGAAGATGTATATCAACAATTAATGGGCTAACCCAAACTATTTTCTTGCCAGCACACGCAGGTACGTAGGTATCATTAGTTGGCATCTCGGATCACTTTTCAGTACCTTGGCATCATATGAGAATTTAGCGCTAACTGAGGGAAAATATCAGCTAAAATTCTGTAAACTTTTTAATCT
>Ga0207433_10010546_pt1 | contig 14349 bp, 15 predicted proteins | sample YelNatPaOPGAMG01_FD_187559 | JGI IMG/M metagenome (GOLD analysis project Ga0207433, IMG submission 187559) | Hot spring thermophilic microbial communities from Obsidian Pool, Yellowstone National Park, USA - OP-RAMG-01 (SPAdes) (version 3) | ecosystem: Environmental > Aquatic > Thermal springs... | reverse complement strand
GGAGTTTGGGGGCAAATCAGTAAATAAATTAGAGTATCTGAACAAGAACATCTTCGCTCCACTCAATGCCGAACTTCTTCATATACCCAAGGGTAAGAAAGAATATCAGGCTTTCGTGGAACGCTCCTATCAGACCGACGACAATGAGTTCTACATCCCGCAGATAGAGCGCTGTGCAGACTTGAAGGAATTTTACTTCAGAGCTCTGAGATGGGAGTTTATGTATAATACTAAACGTCATCACTCGACCCTGGGGATGACGCCTTTTAGGAAGCTTACTATGGAGAGGAAAATATCCAAGTTGGTAGCCTTGTTTCCGGTAATGCAGCTGGAAAAATTAACTGACCTGTACTTTAAGCTCTTCCCACAAACTGGATACCATGTATCAGCCAATGACCAAAAGTGAACCTATTCTTTCTACTCATTCCGGTTGTCTTCAAAAGTCTGACTCCCTCGTTGAACCTCAGCGCAATTCAACACTGTCGGATATTTGCCAGCCTCCGCCAAGTGACTTGATCAGTGCTACTGCAGCTATGAACCGCTCACCGCGAAGGCGGTTAACAACACGCTGGAGTCCCAGAGCTGTTGCCTCTGCCGAAGAAACGTTGATATATGTCACCAGTCCGTTATAGTACTTGTTGCGGGCAATTTCGAGCTGTTTCGAAGCAGACTCAAGCGCATACTTGCTTGCATGATACTCCTCATCGAGGAATCGCTGTGCCGCAAGGCTATCCTCAACTTCAGCGAAAGCCATCAGAACGATTTCACGATAGTTAGCTACGGTCTCCGCATATTTCCCCTTTGCTAAATTGAGCTCGGCATTGAGTTTACCTCCCTCGAAGAGTATTTGAAATAGTGACGCACCTACTGCCCACAATCCACTCGGGGCACTAAATAATGTCGCCGAATTCGTACTCTGCAAACCAGCCATTGCGCTGAGTGAAACAGTTGGGAAGAATGCCGCGGTTGCAACACCAATATTTGCATTAGCAGACGCCATGCGCCGTTCTGCGGCTGCGATGTCCGGACGGCGTTCAAGAAGATCCGACGGCAGACCTGGCGGGATAACAGGCGGTTCTGTATGAAGTGGCTCCTCTGTAAGATGGAACAATGATGCGTTCTTACCAGTTAGTACGGCAAGCGCATCCTGAAATTTCTGTCGCTGCAGTTCATCGGCGGGTAACTGTGCTTCTGCGGTCCTGAGCACTGTCTCTGCTTGAGCAACATCGAGGTCGGATGCAAGTCCTCCTGCCCTGCGGTTGCGCACAAGCTCCAAGGCCCTGCGGTAAACTTGGATGGTTGAATCGAGGAGTTGTTTGTCTGCATCGAGCGCACGAAGTGCAAAATAATCGGCTGCAATCTCAGAAGTGATTTCAAGCCTTACAGATTCGAGCTCGTCGGCACTAGCCTCGACGTTAGCTCGAGCAGCTTCGATCTGACGCCGCACACGACCCCAAAGATCGAGCTCCCAATTGAGATTAAAAGGCACGGCGAAATTATTATAAGTATAAGAGGAGCCGAACGGTTTTCCTGTACCGCTGTTGGGACGGTTCTGAGAATCATGTTGCCGCGTGGCAGCAGTACCAACCACTATCTTTGGAAAAAGTCCCGATAGTGCAACATTAGCTTGAGCGCGCGCTTGCTCATAACGTGCTGCAGATGCCTTCAAGTTCTGGTTAGCGGCTAATGCTTCCTCTTCAAGATTGTTCAAGACTGAATCGCCGAAGATTCTCCACCACTTTCCCTTAGGCAGGTTTGCACTCGGAGTCGCAACCTTCCATTCGGATGGAATTACTTGATAGTTGGCGGGAACCTCTGCCGCCTCAGGCCGAACATAGTTTGGGCCAACGGCACAGCCGGAAGCGAAGATCAACAAAGAAATAAAAAGTGTTGAGCAGATGAGCAACTTGATGTCGACAGGACTCGGAAATCTGTATTTCATGCCGAGCCATCCGGTTAGGTCTGCCTTCTTTTCTTTGACTTTTTCCCCGAATCTGTCTCTTGTGTCAGGACAATAGAAAAAACGCCTTTGAAACACCTGATCTTTATCATAATCATGAGCGCGAACATTTGACAATGATTGTTCACTTCGTCTTGGGTGCCAAAGAGCAAATAGACCAAAAGAGAATGGCGCCTTCATTTGAGTCTTCAAAGCCGAAAGAACCAACGAAGTCATTGCGTCTGCTCCTGTTCCATTCCTTTCGGAACCACGACTTCAACCTTGATTCCAAGCAACCAATTGGAAGGATTCAAGACGACGCGATCTTGTGGTGTGACTCCACTTATGATTTGAAAGCTTCCGCCGAGATTGCGACCTAATTTCACGTTTCGCGATGCCACCTTGCCGTCGGACAGAACCACTTCCACATACGGACCCTGAGCACCAAACATGACGGTGTTCTCCGGGAGCGTAAGGAACGTTTCCCTCCTCGGAGTGGTAAGTCTTACCTGCCCAAAACTTCCCGCCAAGATTTGTCCTGAGGCATTGTCAACCTCCAATTCTGTAAGGAGGGTACGAGAAGCGTCGGATATCTGATTTGCCGTCGTGACAACAGTCGCTTTGAACGGATGATTAGGAAGCCCTGTGATCTGCAGTTCCGCCACAATGCCATGAGTGATGCCGAACGCTTCGTCCTGCGGCACATTTACATAAACACGGAGCCTGTTTGTCTGTGACAACCGGAAGAGCTGTGTTACATTTGCCGTGATAAGCTGGCCCACGTCAACCGTGCGCGCAGTAATAATTCCCGCAAATGGTGCTATAACACGAGCAAAAGACTGAGTATATTCGAGTCGACGGACATTTGCTCGTGCGGCGGCAACATTCGCCTCGCTCATCGCAAGGTAGGCTTGCTTCTCTTCATTATCCTGCTCGCTGACGCTGGCCGTCTTGACCAGCTCGGCATACCTTGCCGCGGTAATTTTCGCTATGGACAAGGCAGCCTCTGACTGTGTGAGTTGATGGCGTGCCTGGTCAAGCTCCTGATCAAGCTCGGGCGTCTCAATCACGGCCAGTAGCTGTCCTGCCTTGACGTGAGCTCCGATATCAGTCTTCCAGCTCTTCAGGTAACCGTTGACACGTGCATAAATGGGAGCCTCCATCCATGGTTCAACCTGGGCAGGAAGCATAAGGCCAGTAGATGCATTGCCGGGTTTCGGAGAAACCACCGCTACAGTTGGAACAGATAACTTCCGCGTTTCAACGGCAAGTGCAGCTCGCTCACGCAATCGCGGTATGAGTCCGATCAGAACAGAAATTATTAACATTCCGAGAATTATCAAAGTGTTGGTGTATTTGGTCTTAAAGCGCGGATTTTTCATTTTTGTGTCAGTGCCTTTTGATAAGACTTCTAAATCGTTTTTTGTGTTCATACCTAACTCTTTTGTTATCTCTTTTCGTTAAGAAGGATTGATTCATCGGCAGGAGGCGCAGATGGTATGCTTCGATGAAATATTCGGAACATTACCGGAACGAAAAACAGGGTGGCAAATGTCGCGATTGACAATCCACCTATTACTGCCCTTCCCAGCGGCGCGTTCTGCTCGCCGCCTTCGCCAATCCCAAGCGCCATTGGAAACATTCCAATTATCATAGCTAGCGCTGTCATGAGGACAGGACGAAGACGCGTCGCTGCGGCTTCCCAGACAGCAGTTGTCGGGTCCATACCCTCACGAAGATTGATGCGCGCAAATGTTACAACTAATATGGAATTTGCCGTAGCGACGCCAATGCTCATGATAGTCCCAAGGAGCGCCGGCACACTGAGATTCGTAAATGATAAGTACAATCCCCAAATAACTCCGGCCAAAGCACCTGGGAGAGCCATGATAATTATAAATGGATCGAGCCAGCTCTGGAAATTGACGACAAGGAGGAGGTAAACCAACACAATCGCCATGACCAATCCGATGAGAAGACCGGTATAACTTGAATGCATCGTCTCCGCCTGGCCACGAATTACAATGAAACTACCTTTAGGCAGTTCTTGCTTTGCTTTCTGGATCAGTGGAGTGATGTCGCTTAGGACGTTTCTAAGGCTGCGCCCATCCACGCCCGCATAAACATCGAGGATAGGCTGAACGTCGTAGTGAGAATAAATCGGCGACGTGTCCGTCTGTTTGAGCGAGGCAAGGTTAGCAAGAAGTTGGGCATCAGCTTTCCCCGCTTGACTGCCGGTTATTGCCATAGAGTTCAGTGCCTCGACGGAATTCATCGTGTATTCTGGTACGCGCACATTTACCGGGTACTGGACGCCATTATTTGGATTGATCCAGTAATTCGGCTGAGTCTGAGAGCTGCCGCTCAGTGTCAGGAGCACTGAGCTTGCAACGTCCCGCATGGTCAGCCCCATCATAGATGCTTTCGTGCGGTCGATTGCAAACTCCAGATTCGGCTGATCATTCGGCTCCTGGATGCGCGCGTCCACAGCACCGGGAATGCGACGTATATGATTAAGCAGACGTTCGGCTACCTCACGGCTCTTAGCGAGATCACGACCGACTATCTGAACATCAATGGGAGCAGGCAACCCAAAATTGATTGTCTGATTTGTTATGTCGGCGGGGAGAAAATAGAATGTCGTACCCGGAAATTCCCTATTGAGCCTGCTCCGCAGTTCTCGAACATAAGTTTCAGTAGGTTTGTGGTCCGCATTCAGGGAGACCCAAATGTCCGCGTCGCCTGTCCCGACCAATCCGTTGTCGATATATGTAAGAGGGAGCCCGCCACTCGGAACGCCAATGTTATCGAGAATCCCGCCAAGTTCGTTAGACGGAACAACACTGCGGATTTCGTTCTCGATTCCGTCAACGAGTCGGGATGTTTCCTCTATGCGGGTTCCTGTCGGCGCTCGCACGTGCAATCGAAACTGTCCCGCATCTACCGATGGAAAGAAATCCTGCCCAAGAAATGGAAGAAGCAGCCACGTTCCCATGGCAAACAATAAGAAGATGACTGCAAATGTAACGCGGCGGGAGAGGGCGATGCCGAGAAGTCTGCGATACCCTTCTCTGAATCGAGTGAACCATTTTTCAAATCCAACCTGAATGGAAACAAACGGCCTGAGCCATCGAGGAGCCTTCTCCGGCTCTGCCAACTCGCCCGTGTACTTTACATGCTTATAGAACCATTTGACCATTGTTGGCACTAACGTCCGTGACAGGACATAGCTGGTCAGCATAGCAAAAACTACGGCTTCAGCAAGCGGTACGAAAAGATATCTCGCGACGCCCGTTAAAAAGAACATCGGAACAAACACGATAGAGATGCTCAACGTGGACACGAAAGCAGGTAGCGCAATTTCCTGTGCACCATCTAAGATCGCCTGCAGAGTGGGTTTACCGCGTGCCATGTGCCGGTGCACGTTCTCAATTTCCACTGTTGCATCATCGACAAGAATTCCGACCGCAAGCGCCAGACCTCCGAGCGTCATCAGATTGATCGTCTCGCCCAGAGCACCGAGTGCTATTATCGAAACCAAAATGGAAAGCGGAATGGATGTGGCAACTATGAAAGTCCCGCGCCATGTGCCGAGGAATAGTAAAATCATTAGGGCAGTCAGTGCTGCGGCAATTGTGCCCTCCCTCACAACCCCGTCGATCGCCGCACGGACAAAGAGAGATTGATCTGCGAACTCTTTGACTTCCACACTTGAGGGGAGCGTCGGCATAATGCGCTGCATTGCTTTTTTTATTCCATCGACCACCTGAAGCGTCGACGCAGCACCGCTTTTCAGGATTGTCAGCAATACTCCAGGTGCTCCGTTTAACCTGACGATATTGTCCTGCGGGAGTGCTCCAAAATACACCTGAGCAACATCATGGATACGAATCACCGCGCCATTAATAGTTTTAATCGGAAGATTGTTTAGATCCGCAAGGATGGTGGGGCTGCTATTCAATGATACATCATACTTGGTCTGGCCTATTTTCGCCGAACCGCTTGGCAAGATAAGGTTCTGCGCGTTGATGGCATTTATCACGTCCTGCGGCGAAAGATTTTTTGCCTCGAGAGCCGGGAGGTCAATGTCAACAGCAATCACTGGAGTCTTGCCTCCAGCTGGAAATGGAATTGAGGCCCCGCGCACAGTTGACAGACCAACCTTCACTTGATTCATCGCGATATCTTGCAACTGCTGATCAGTTAGTTGCTTGCTTGCAAGGCTGTACTGAAGAATTGGTACGCTGGAGGCATTGTACTGAACTATGAACGGCGGAGTAATGCCGGGAGGAAGTGTTCTCAAGATTGTCTGCGCGGATGCGGTGATCTGTCCCACCGCTTCAGGAACCGAAGCACCGGGCTGCAGATACACCTTGATCACCCCTGCCCCGCTGTAGGAAGTAGATTCGATATGCTGGATATCGTTGACCAAGCTGGAGATGATTCGTTCACTGTTATAAACAATGCGCTGTTCGATCTCGTGAGCATTCAGACCGTTATATGTCCAGACCACACTCACTACCGGAATATTGATTGAAGGCAGAATATCCGTCGGCATGCGCAGGAGCACGAAAGGAGTTAACAAGAAAATAACGATAGCGGCTACTACAAAAGTATATGGCCGTCGTAAAGCGAGTTTAACAATCCACATAGTTCAGTTCTTTCTCAAAAAGTCATTTGAAAATACTTCGCAAAATTAGACACCGAGGGCGGGACAAAACTTGCGGTTGTTCTCGAAGATCCAACATTAAGATCCAACATTGCAAATGGCGGTATGTGATCGTGTTTGTATGTTAGCGCTGACCTGCCAACGGCTCCCTCAATGCGAAACGCTGAAGGACAATTGCGTGGAGTTTTGCCTGTTGTTCCGGAGTGAGAATTTTCTTGATATCCAGCAGATGTGCTATGATGGCACGCTGAGCGGCAGCTTGAACCTCTCCTATGCGGTCAACAAGATCATTGATGCGAGAAGTATCGACTGGCGTTTGCCATAGCTCGTTTACTAATTCTGTGCGTTCTCTGACGAGCATTTTCGATAGCGAGTCAGCACGGGCATAAAAAATCGCACAAGACACCTCGAATTTCGAAATCTGTTGGGGCGAGAGGTCAAGCGCACGCTTTACCTCTTCAAACCGTTGATTCCGATTTTCAGTCAGCATGGACCTGTTCCAACCTGTTATGCGATAATACAGCACTGTTCCCAAAGCACCCAAATTAATTAATGTAAGAAGCAACGCTGCATAATAAATTGTTTTCTTGGTCATGCCGTTCACTCACTGATATATATCCATTTTCCCAAATAGTCCGCTCCCCAGCGTACCGGATGGTGCTATGTCAAACATATCAAGCCTGAATTCTTGCGCGAATGCCTTTAGTTCATTAGGAGAAGATGATTCAGAAAACTGGTTCCCCTTTGTCGGGCTTGCAAGATAAACGCCCAGCAAAATGGCCGTGAGAGCCGCGGCTATGCGGACAGACAGAGGTATAAGCCTCGTCGACCAATTCTTGACCGATTGAAAGGATTGCGAGTTCTGTTCGATGCGGATTTTAAGCTTTGCCCAGAGAAATGGTGGAGGTAATTCTCTCGCAGGGAGGCTATCTAATTTCCACAGGGATTTCAGCAATTCGGCTTGCCTGTAACATGAAGAACATTCGGACAGATGAGCACGTATCTTGTTCATTTCCCATCGGGGAAGTTCGCCGTCAAGATACAGAAGCAAGCGCTTTTGTATGTGCTTGTGTTTCATAGCTAAATTTCCTTCTCTAACCATTTGACACATTTCGCGGCGAAAACTTGCGCCATTTTATTCCTTCGATTGGAACACAGACAATTTTATTGCAAGAGCTTGTTTCGCTCTGTGGAGTCGTGATTCTACAGAAGAAATACTTACCCCCAGAACTTTAGCGATTTCGTCATACGACAATCCCTCATAATAATAAAGTATCAGAGCGGCACGTTGCCATTTCGGCAGAGAGTTAATTGCTTTTTGTACGACGAGTTCGATCTCAATTCTTTCCATGTTATCCTGTGGATTTGCATCAGCCAAAGCGACCTTCCGTGGGTCATCTGATTCATCCCACCCAAAATTGAGTGACAGCCAGCGCTCACGCTTTTTCTTTCGTTGAAAGTTCAATGAAGTATTCACGGCGATACGATAGAACCAGGTGGATAGTTTTGACTCACCGCGGAATTCCTTGAATGACTTAAGCGCCCGGATGAACACATCCTGCGTAACATCTTCGGCATCTTGTTTATTTTGAAGCATTCGAAATGCAACGTTGAAGACCAGAGAAGAATAATCGTCGAATAGCTCCTTGAAAGGGATAGGAATTTGAAAGGGAAACGAATTTGCTTTTTCCGGGAGGTGATGAATTCCCGCCCTCGGCGCTGCATTCATCATCCTCTCCATGAAGGCATTGTATCTCTGGCCGGGCGGAAATGTCAATAACAGCGAAAACTGCTCCCTCAAATCCAATCGGGACAAGGAATCCCTCCGCCGCGGCTGAAAGACAATAGACTCCGCTCCTTGTGATCATGAAATCCTAGAAATATTTCCCGCTCTCCTCGGCGCAGTCAGGACATCGGATGCGGGCGAACCCGCAACGCGAGTTGCCGCAGTCAAGATACTTCTCGATAACATCCTTGATAATCGGCCGGAAGAAGCCATATTCCTTCTCGAAGCTACTTTCGTACTCGGCCAGGAACCGGTCGAAGTAGTGGAACAACACCCGATAAAGAACAGTCTGCTCGGGATGACGAGGACGATACACTCCCTTCATGGTGGGAGAAAAACCTCAAGAAATGGGCCATTGTCACGGAGCTGGCCGGGTTCCCTTGAAAGAGGGGGAAAAGCCCCGGTCAGAAGTCAGAATTAAGGCTTGAAAACGTCAACCGGAGTTACCGCCTGACCAGAAGAACGGAAACGGTTGGAAACAGGGCAAGGCGGAGATCGAAAACTGTCTACCTCCGAGATAGAAAGATCCGGTCCTCTTCTCAGAGCGGCGCACAATGTTGCGGCTGGAGCGCGGCCCAGCGCCAGGAGGAAGGCGAAGCTGAAGAAAGAAAGGCTGCAGACGGCCGGCTATGGGGACGGCAGGCCGGTGGCCGATAATTCCACCGAAGCCGGACGCGCCCAAAACCGCCGGGTGGAGCTGGTGAAACAATAAATTTCACAGGCTGATCGGCCCGAAAATATTAAAGGTGTTGTCTCTTTCACGGAAAGAGAGCTATTTTCAACCGACTTTTTCAGGGCGAACTACTTAAATGGGACCACAACGGGTTCTGGCTTTATTACCGCCGGCTGAAGAAAGGTAAATTTCAGTGGCCAGACAAGAATGATGGAACTGTTAAAACCGTTACCAGGCGTGAGTTGAGCTGGCTGCTCGACGGCCTGACACTTTATCAACGCCAGGCCCACCCCGAGGTTGCCGCCCGGACAGTATTGTAATTTTAGAAAGTTTTATTTAAGATGCCTGCCAGTCTTCAAAACAAATTCAGCTGCGCCGATCATCGTTTGTGCAACAGCCACCTCAGCTCCGCACAAGTCTAGCGCGGTCGCCAACGGCTATGAGCTTCGGCACCGCGCTCATGCGAAAATCCTCAACTTTGAGGATTTCGACGTAATCGACATGGCCGCGGGCGCTCGGAGCATTCCCGCCTGCCTCTCCGAATACTTTGGCAACACACCTGTCTGTCGAGACTATGCGGCTCTTCGTCAGACCGCGGGAACTCTCGCCGTTAAGGAACAAAAACTCCTTAACGAGCACCTTTTTATTCCAGAATTCCGTTCTGAAAATTCCTTGTCTTCCAGCTAATTGTTCTTTCTATCTTATAAGGTTACCCATCATCTTTAATGCTGATGCCGATATTATCAAGCCCAGCACCATTCTGAGCCATGAAGGCTTTACAACCTTGACCCCAAGCAAGGCTCGAATGATTGACCCAACAAATATGACTACGATTGATTCGATGAGGAAGGCAGCTGAGATATGGGCATGAGCCACAAACCCAAGGAAACCCGCGAGTCTTGCAATAGTAGCGACGAGGGCAGTGGTCACTGATGCGCGTTTCATTTTGTAGCCGATGATAAGAAGAAACGGCGCCAAAATACCGCTGCCACCGATTGCCAGCAAGCCTCCAAGAAGCCTGCAAATGCAGCGGCGGGAATACCGATTGGCATTATCCTGTTTCTGTCGGGCTCATCCACAGGCTCCTTTCTCTTTACCATCATCAACGTTCTTATACCGAGAAATCTTAGCACGAGGACCAATGCATACAGCATAATGCGAACCGGAACGAATACGGCCAAATACGCGCCGATGAACGAGAATACTGCGGCTGCCAACGATAAAGTGAGGCCATTACTCTAATCAACGCTCTTCCCTCGCGAAAACGGTATGAGTTCGAATCCGCTATTTATTCCATTCAGAAGTATCGCAAGGGGAAAAACAGTTGCCACAGTAAGATAACCAAGGCTCTGTATTGTGGCGATGAAGACCGGTGCTGCACCCACTCCGAGCATTCCGAACAGCAACGATGCGATAAAGTTAATTGTGTGGACAATAACGTGAGTGGTGCTTAACACTCTGAGCCTCCATAATTTTAGTTATTCTAATACACATTCATGTTGATTTGACAGATCCAACCTATGTAGCTGTGTCCCACAGATGCTCCTTCAGTCCCAATAATACTCTTGACAACAACAAAAGCATTGGCAGCTCCACTATCGGACCCAAAATTATAGCGAGATAAACCAACGGGTGCCCAGGAAACGCAGCTACGGCGACACCAATTATTGCTTCCGAATTGCGTGCTGTTGTCGTGAAGGACATAGTTACCGTGTCGGCATATCCGAGCTTGAACAACTTCCCGTTCAAAAGCGCAATCACGAACAAGACCAGGAAGAAGAGGATCAAGAAAAGGATAAGGAGTCCGACTCGACCAGTATCGGAAAATGTTATCGACGGCTGCGAAATGAACATGCTGAGAATAACAAGCACCAAAGCCCAGAGCTTGAACTCACCATTTACGTTCTTGAACGGTCCGAAGAAGTATTCTCTCCCTTTGGCTTTTATCACCGCTTTCTGAACTATGTATCCGAGTATGAAAGGCGCTATCAGGAAGAGACCAACGCTCCTGGCGAGTACAGAAAAATCTATAGGTATTACCCTGCCGACAAGCATATACATGTAGAAGGGCATAAGCACAATTTGAAGCGTTATGTTCCATGGCAGCAGCGCTATACCCCAAGCGACGTCTCCTTCCGCAAGGTCAGTGAAAATCAGGTACCATCCTATGCAAGGCGTCAGAGTGTACAAAATTGCGCCGACCCAAAAATCAGGATAGCTCTTCAGAAACAGCCATCCCATTGCCCATGAAAAAGCGGGGATGAAAATAAAATTAATAAAGATCGCGAGCGCAGTCGGTTTGAACTTTTTGAATGCTTTTCCCACGTCCTTGATTTCGACAGGGAGCATTACCGAGAGGATGACGAAGAACACCCCAATTTCGGTGAGTTCTATGAGAGCCGGTATCGCCTTTCCAATAAATCGCTGGATGATTATTCCTACTATCACTGCGCCGATCAGGATGAAAGGCTTTTCTTTGTCTTTGGTTGATAATCTAGCCATGGTTGTTCTCCTTTTAGTTTATTCAGTTCTTAACTGACCTGGACTGCAGCTTCCTGTAGCGCTCCAGTTGCCACAACTATTTCTGTTGTTGATCTGATGTTATCGGTTACAGGGCAGCGCTTCTCGGTTTCTTCGAGCCAATCATCAATCTTTTCCTGTGTCGCACCTTCGACATCACGAGTGACCGTCACTTTGATTGTCTGGAATCCAGCACGTTCTTCGAATGAGCACCCGATAAAGGCACAGGGATTCATCACGCCTTCGATGGTAATCTTCATATCGTTGAGTTTCAATCCTCTCTGGCGAGCTACCTCATGACCTATAACATTCAGGCATCCGGCAAGCGACATCAAGAGCACTTGAACGGGCGAAGGTCCTTCATCGGTCCCGCCTAAGCCTTTTGGTTCATCGATTACCATTTTGAATTTACCCGATGTTAGATTTATCTTCGTTGGGTTTTCACTTTCACCGCGCACTGTCACTTTCATTTGATTTCTATTTGAGTTCATTTTAATCTTTCCTCTTTGATTTGTTCGACATTCTACTTTTGGATATTAGCCTGTTCTTTCTTTGGCCTGTTTATGTAGGCATTGTAAACTTTTTTGCTTCTCGAACGGCCTATCGCCTGGCAGGCAAGGTATTCCAGATTCTCGACAACAAGCTGAAGTTTGTTACCAGGAAAACCGAGTGAACCTTCGCTTGGCAGCGCGTCCGTGCCGTCTCTGCAACCGTAACATCCAAAGCTCATGTTGATCTTTCCGGATAGAAACGGCAGTATAACCGAATCTACGCAGATCGCCTGCAGGATGCTCGTGCTGAATTCGAGTCTTCCACCGCCTTCGTTCAGATACGCAAGAGCGATCCACATCAGCTTCTCGACTTCGTCTTCGATGACGACAATATCCGGGACTTCAGTAAATTCGGCGAGCGGCTTCACCTCGTAAGCAGTGTATTTTCCCAATTCCACCTTAGGCATCGAGGTTATCACGTTCACCGCAGCATTTTTGTCCTTAAATATCCCGTAGCCGGAAAGCATCGTTCCATCCTGTAAATTCTTAGGAAGCAGTTTTAGCCCAAGGGCTGCGGCAGCAGCCTGACAGGAAATATTTTCCTTCGTGATGACTATCGTTTTGCCGTGCCGTGCTTCCATCACCGCCTGACAGAAACGGTAGTCACCATCCGTGGGGGGAATGTTCCCGTCGGTGTGAAACTTGACCCCTACGGGTTCGAGGCTCAAACCAACGGCTTTCTTCAACTTATCCGAATAATATTTAAACTCATTCATGGTTGTTTCCTTCTCTAAATTCATTCAATGGAAATTGTATGCCGAGATACCTATCAATTGAAACCCAGCATTACTCATTAGGCCACTTTCGGTTTCAATGCCTCAGCTTCCGTTGCGGCCTGGCTTTGGTGCATCTCCATTCTTTTCTTCTTTTCCAAAACCTCTTTCTTGACAACGCCGAAAATTCGATACTCTTTTTCCACTTTCCAGACTATCTCCCTGTCCGGGAAGGAAATCGCTTCTACCGGCCAAACTATCTGGCAGGTTGAGCAACCTACCATTCAGTTGTAAGGCCTTTCGACTTTTTGTATGCGTTGACGTCGTCGAGTTCAAAGACATCTCTTCCACAGGTCAGATAGCACAAACCGCATCCGATACAGGCGTCGTAATCCACAGTTGGAAACCACGGTATTTCTTTCCTCGGGACACCATGCCAGGTCTGTTGAGTTAAATCCTTTGCCATTAAATTTTCCTTTTCAAATTTGATTTTCTTCAGGGCGGCCAGGGGGCATGCCCCGAAGTGAAGAATTTCCGCCCTCGGCGCTGCATTCACCATCCTCTCCGTGGCGGCATTGTATTCTGGCCGGGCGGAAATGTCAATAACAGCCAAAACTGCTCCCGCAAATCCAATCGGGACAAGAAATCCCTCCGCCGCGGCTGAAAGACAATAGACTCCGTTCCTCGTGATCATGAAATCCTAGAAATATTTCCCGCTCTCCTCGGCCTCCGGCAGCGCGGCCTGCTAGGGCTATCCAGGTCCTCTTATTATTACAGTTCGGCTCGGGATGATGAGTATGGCATTGAGCTGATTTGGATTTTGGACGAGCAGTATACGAAGGTGCCATTTTATGGGGTAAGGAGACTGACGGCCTGGTTGAGGGCTCAGGGCTACATAGTGAACCCGAAGCGGGTCAGGGTGCTGATGCGGTAGATGGGACTTCAGGCTATTTTTCCCCATAAGAGAAGGAGTTTCTCCTTACCCGGGTTTAATAAGAAAGGGTATTTTTTTTCAACAACGCGGAGAAACTACCTCAGGGCCTGGGATACCACACGCCCTACGAGGTATATTTTGGACATACAGCCAGCAAAAAGCTTGTTGAGCTAGGGCATTTAAATGGTTAAAATAGTAAGACAGGCAGGTAAAATATGCACCTTAAACAAGTCTCTTCACTGTCCAAAGGAAGGGGAGCCCCTCAATAGGGATAAGTCAAGAAGCGATAAATTTTATAATAGGATAATCAGATTGATGGAAAATTTATAGAGATATGAGGTTGGGGGGGCCAGCCATGAGAAGAATTATTAATCTGATTCTTTTAGCCATACTGAGCTTTTTTATATTGAATATTTATGCTTCATATGAGGCCGGAAGTGTGGAGGAGTCATTCCCCGGCTATTTCTTCAAAAAGCAGGTTAAGGACGTTAAATCAATTAATGATTTATTCGAAATAAAAAGTAATGTTCAATTAGAATTAAGCCCGGAAAGTGCTCTGGCCAA
>Ga0207433_10010537_pt1 | contig 14360 bp, 16 predicted proteins | sample YelNatPaOPGAMG01_FD_187559 | JGI IMG/M metagenome (GOLD analysis project Ga0207433, IMG submission 187559) | Hot spring thermophilic microbial communities from Obsidian Pool, Yellowstone National Park, USA - OP-RAMG-01 (SPAdes) (version 3) | ecosystem: Environmental > Aquatic > Thermal springs... | reverse complement strand
AAGTTTTGCTTATGCTGTTTATGACTTGGCTTATGTAGGCGGCTATGCGAGCCCAGTTCTGCTTAGTCTCCACAGATAATGCATGTGTGTCTATGGCTTTCTGCTGAGCCATCTCCTCTAAAGCTTTTAGCTCGAGAATGAGTTCAAACCGTATCCTCTGAGTGTCAAGTTTCACTTTGTCACTTATGCTTGCTATTCTGGCCTGCAACGTCTTCGTTGAGAGTCTGCGATGCCTACCCCCTACGGGCTTCCATGTATTATGAATATTTGGAGCCAAATATGTCACCTCCAATTTTATCCGTATGTTTCAATGTTTCTGAATCTGCATTTTTCGCAGTGGAAGAAATGGGATGGTGGGTTGACGTGTCCGCAGATGGGGCAACGCCAACTTTTCAGTTTAAGTCTTGCCATCACTGTTCAACCTCTAAAGGCTTTTGAGGGTCAACGTAAGGCTCGCCGTACAACACGAACTTTTGTTTGCCAAGCACGTATTCTGCGTGTTTGCGTATGCGGATCTGTTTGCCTACCCAGAGCTTCTCGTCTTCGCCGAAGGCGTCTAAAAGGCGGTTACTAGTTGTGGTGTTCAGCGTCCATGTTCGCAAGCCAAACTCGCGGTCATCAGGCTTTTTGATGACAATGCGATAGCGCTCGCGACCATACTTGCTGTGTTCAGCATCCACAAGATACGGCGGTTCAGCAATAACGAACACATCGCTGTCCTCAACTTCGTTGACGCTAAGGAACGGCGGGCGACCTAACCTCTTAACAGGCATTCGCATTTTCACCTCCTTTCTCTGTGTTTTTGCCATGTCGACATGACCATGAACGCTTATGCAAGTCAGGCTTCAGGCGAAAAGGCTTAACATCATGCAAAAGCTGCTCTTGAATTTCGGCTATTTCTTGGGCAATCTGTTCACGTTTGGTTGCTATTCTGCGGAAAACACGCTCCTCTTTCGGGTTCAACGCTTTCAAAGGGCGTTGGGGATCAGGCAAATGCGAAAGGCTGCGGCCAGGCTCACGCAACACGCGCTGCACATAACCAGGCAAATAAGAGCCGCTCCTTAACACGCAAACAGAAACACGCCGCAACTCAGCCTCTTCCTTCAACAGTGCGGCAAGCCTCGCTTTAAGCCTCAACTCCTCAATATTACAGGCACCCAGAAATTGTGAAACAGCGCGGTTAACAACCTCATTAAAACCAACGCCGTGCTCTCTACAAAACCGCTTAACCAACGGATACAAATCCCGCCAAACATAAACACTCGTATGCATTTTACTCAACTCCTACGGCTTCTATGGAAAAATGTAGTATGTTCGAAAATGTCTGAGCAGAGCCTAATTCTCGGCTTTTTCGGTGAACAAGCCTTGAAAAGCGCTTATTCGCTAACGTGCTACATTCATGTTTAGTTGCGGAAGCTGTAGCTTTGTAGGGGCATGGGTTTTGGCATAGTCCTATGTGGCTGTCGCCTTTTGTGCAGTTTATAAGGCCTTTGTTGTCTGTTTTTTGGTTTGGGCAGTTTTTCATGTTTTTCGCCTTTACCATGCTTGGTGTTGGGTGCGTTGTTGGAGCAGTTGGCGTGTCCGTGTTAGTTCGTCTGCGATTAGGCATAGTAAGCAGTTTTGGAATCTTGTTTCTGTTGGATTACATTGTAGTTCGCAGTTTTTGCAGAATATGTACTGGTAAAGTTTTATTGGAGGTAGCGGAGTCTTTCTTTTTTGGACTGTTGCGTCTTTGTTCTGCGCGTTCATTGCGTTTGAGCCTCCACGGATTGCCCAAGTAATTCGTTGATCAAGGTTGCTTTTTCGTGGAGGAGTTTCTCCAAGTTTTTTGGGATTATTAATAGAAGTGAGTCGTAGAGGACGGTTACGGTTTTTCCTGGTGTTAGGTTGTGGTACTCTCTGTAGGGTTTGGGTATGGCGATTACGCCTGAAGTGCCGTGTTTCATTATTTTTCGTTTTTCTTTTGCTGGCACCTTTTTTCGCCTCTTTTTTCTTATTTTAAGTTTTATATGAAGTCTGATTTGGGTTCAGCGGACTGAACTGGCTTAGTTGGCTTTTGTGTTAAAATTAGATTTTTGTGAGTTTTTGGTTTAAAAAATTGTAAAAATTTGAGTGAATTATGTCGAATATTGAAATTTTTGGCGGTCACTTTACTGAACTGGCTGGAAGCAATGTTTGCAGTATAGCGTTGGGATGGCGTGTCAAAAAAAGCGTAGGGGGGTAGGGGTAGGGAAAATAAAGGGGCGTCTATAGCCCATTTTGTCCGTGCAGGATAGGTTCTTTTGTAAATGATAATATTTATTATCCAAATGGGTCTATTTGTGCAAGGGGTATTAAGAGAGCCCCTCTTCCAACGCCTCCATACCCTCAATCTTCGGAAATAGAGGGACAATATTTTTTACGTTAGCAATCTCATCACTGTATAAGCACTTATAATGCACTAACTTTTTGTTTAATCTTCCAGTTGTATAGTTTGTTATTTTGGCATCTGCAACAGAGTTTGGACACTCTTTCGCTATTTGCTCTCCGCAAATCTTAGCACAGGTCAGATGCTCAGTTGGCATTTTTTCAAAGGCGATGGCATTTTCAATTTCACCTTCCACGAATTTCTTGCATAATATAAAACTTCGATAACATCTATTACACTTAAAACCGAAATCATTCCATTGTTTTACCACAGGATTGCCAATTAGAACATTAATTTGAGTTGTTGGAATTGCACATGCACCTGAGAATTTAGTGACCAATTTCCCTTTTTGTGTTCCAAAAAATGTTCTTTCCCTTCCAACCTCAATTCCCATAACCCTACCGCCTTTTATAACTATGAAATCTGGAACCGTTACAGCGACGAACTTCTTCTGTCCGGAAAGGAAACTTGTCAATCCCTTGAAAATTCTTTGATACAAAAGAACAGGAACAACGAACCCAATATTTCGCATAATCAACTTATGAAATATGAAAAGTTCTTTTGCCATAAACACATGAATGTAAAAATATCCATATTTTGTTATACCAACACATAACAAAATTATAACAAAATGAGTTTTGTCGACAAAACTCGCTTTTCTTATTGGAAATTTCCATTATTTTTCTTTGTCGACAAACAAAATTGTCGACAATTTTCAAGAAATTTGTTAGGCATACCTCCTCCATACGCATTGTTAGCTAACAGCTTTTTTTATGCTTCAATATGCCTTAAAGCATACTCTAAATGCCTAACAGGGCTTTCTCTCCTTCTATTTCCAATTCATAATCAATTTTTACATTTAATTCCTTTTGTAGTTTTATTAGTGCTGGTTTAATGTCAAAAATTGAATCCATTGACATAATCTGTTCTATTTCTCTGTCTATTGTTTCTTTAATGAATTTAAGTTCTTTAGCTCTATTCTCTGAATTTTTAGAAAGCTCTTCAAGTTCTGAATGCATTTCCATATTTTTCTCTTTCAACGATTCATTTTCCATTTTTAGCCTTTCATTTTCTCTAATAACTTCCTCTGCTCTGTTTGTTTTAGATTTCAATTCTTCTATGAATTCATTTAATCTTTTAATCTCAGAATCCTTTTCTTCAAGGCTTTTAACTAAATCATCAATAGGTGAATTCTTATACCTATCCAATTCTTCAACAACATTATTATGATATTCTTTCAAGGCTTTATGTTCACTTTCCAATGTTTGATATTTAGTTTTCCATGATTCATTTTCCTTAGATAACAGTTCTAAACTCTTTCTTAATTGCTCATTTTCATTTTTCAATGTTTGCATTTCCTTTTTGTGCTCTTCTCTCTCTGCTTTAAGAAAATTCTGATATTCTGATTGGACTTCTTTACGAATATGCTTTTCAATTGTTTGTTTCATTGGTAAAACAATTTTCTCTCCTTTAGAAGCATAATAGGCTTTCATTGCTTCAAAAATTGTTTTAATGCCTCTCTTTTCTTTATAATCCTTTATAGCTTCATATTCCAAATCTGGAATCCTTATTTGGGGATATTTCTTAGATTCACTTTCTGTTTTCATTTTCCAATACCTCAACATAAAAAGCTGGAATTATGGTAACTATCCAATCAATCAATGTAAGAATGAATAGACTCCAAAACATTGGATTCAAACACGAAAGACACACAAACATAAAGGCAACAATGAAAAGCAATAATCCCGTCTTGCACATCTTCATTCTAATTCTAAAAATCTTTTTCCTCTTCATGGTATTCACCTATAACAAACAACAATGAGAATAAAATCCATGCAATCAAAAAACCAATAGAAAAGTCAAACCAAAAACAGAAGTCAATCATTTAAATCCCAGCTTCTTGAACGCCCTTCGCTACGCTATATAATAGCAGAACAAAAATAATGAGAACAAATAGAACTACAACAATTCTATAAACTAAATCCATGCTCTCCCCTTCTTTATTTGCATTCTACAAGTTTTCCATCTGGCATTCTATGATGAAATTCGCTTTTAGCATAATGTTTGATGAAATCCTCAATAGCCATTTTAACAGCTTTATGAAGGCAATTTATCCCGTTAATTTCCATAATCTCTAAAAGAGCCTTATGCTCCGAATCTTTCAAACTAACAGTTATCTGCTTCATATTCTAAACCACAATAACTTAAATTAACTTAAAACCAAAATAACCGTTATGACTTTTTCATTTAAACTTTCCAATAAACGAATAATAGAAAAATTAACACAATTTTGTAAATTGAAATAGAAAAAGAATTGAAAAATAAAGGTTATTTCATTGAACAACTGCAAAAATCAACGCTTTTTTAACGTCATCATCTGCATAGGCTTTCTCTATTTCAACATCCACCAAATCGCCTTCATTGATTCCTTTAAGCCTATCCAATGGTATCACTAATCCACCTTTTTCGACTTTAATAACAAATTCCTTTTTCATTTTCCATGCCTCAGAAAATAGATTTAGAATAAAACCAATTTAAAGTTTACCTATCAGAGATAATCAAAAAACACCCTTTTCCAACATTTTATGATAATTTTCCAATATTTCATGATAATTTTAACGAATTTCTGCTTCAACCATCTGGCTCATTAATGTTTAAACAAAAAATAAAATCTTTAAACTTTTACATTTTTCTATAAAGAAAAAATGGGTGAATAACGCATTTTTCTACGACTGACATCCCATGTCCGTCGTAAAATTGCTAATTAACTAATATCAATAGCTAAAATCCATTCTAACAAATCATTCCTAACACGCTTACTTTTCCATTTCATTTTCCTAAGCCTCAGTTTTATCCTCTCTCCTCAATTTCTCAATAGCATATTCAAAAGCATGACTTTTATGAGCAAATCTTTTAGCCTCAACTTGGGATTCAATCCATTTTAATAAATCCTCATCAATACTTATGGAAATTGTCTTTTTCTTTCCCATATTATCACCTATTGTAGACTATTGCAACACAATACTTAAATAACTTGCTATTGTATTCTATTGTGGTGTAATAGTATGCAACAGATAAAAACCATTCAGATATCAAAACCTCAAACCCAAATTCCCTTAGAAAAATCTGTTAGAAAAGAAAAGAAGATAGGAAGACCTCAAGCATTAACAAAAGAAGACTTAATCAATGCCATAAGGCTTTATGCCACAACATCACCCTATGAATTAGCTGAGAATCTGCACATAAGCCATATGACTGTTTACCGAAAATTAAAGGAAATTCCAAAAGAAACCATTATTCAGATTTTCAATGAGTTAGGGCAAACAGAGTTAAAGCCTTATCAGATGACCTATGAAGGATTTTTAACCATTCCAGAAATTCAGAAGTTCAAAACAATATTGGAAAGAAAAGAAATTAGTAAAAGATATAGAAATAGTCTTTTGCGTTATTTTTGGCATCTCTGCGTCTTTCTAAGAAGACATCCAAATAAATTGACTATTGAGGAATGTGCTAATTTCCTTTCTGAAATTAAGAACAAAAAGATAAAGGGATTAAGCAGGTATCAGGTAAAGCAGAGCATACGTTCATGGTTTCAACTGATTCATGGAGTAAACAGCGAAACATTAAATTCTAAAGGCATTGATGGAGAGGTTGAATATCATTTAGGTTCTAAAGCCTATGACCGATTAACAAGAGAACAACGCCATGCCTTCATTAAAGCATTAAAAGAAATCATAGAAAACGATAAAGACGAAAAACCCTTCATAGACGCATGGATTAGCCTTCCCTACTTCCTTTATTATACTGCAACACGAATAAACGCAACATTAGACGCTTACATTGAAAACATTGAAAGATTTAACGATAAATGGATTATAACCGTTGTTGATAAAGGAAGGCATAAGAAAGGGCGAAAGAAATGGAGAAAACTCATCATTGGAGAATTAAAAGAAAAACTTGAAAAGAATTTAGAATCAAGAGGAAACCCACAACAAGGAAGGCTATTTCCATTCAGCTATATTAAAGTGATAAATGTTTTCATGAAGGCTTATGAAAAAGCTGGTATTCCAAAACCACAACAAACATGCCATATATGGCGTCATACTTCTGCACAAGACTTCTTAGACGCCACCAATTGGAATTATGAGTTATGTGCTCAAACATTAGGATGGGAAGACACAAGAACATTAAAGAAATGCTATGGAGCAATAACTGAAACCCAAAAAGAAATTATCCTTAGAAGAGCAATGGGAGAACCAATAAAAGAAAAAAGAAAACAATTCAAATTCTAAATTTCAGCTTTATTTTTCCATTACCAGTTTTCGTTATACTCATAATTCTTTTCTTTCTAATTTTTAACTCCAAATCCGTTAGCTGTTCTTTATCGTTATATCATTATTTTCCAACTTAAAATTAATGATGTAATCCCGCGCGCAAAACTTTTATCTATGTAGCTTTTTAAAATAAGATTGGGGCTAATTCATGAGTGAAAAGAAAGTTGTAAGTAGAAATGTAGCTATTGGGTTAGGGATAGTTGTAGTAATTCTCTTGGCTTGTTTAGGGGGAGTAATATTATATTACACTAATTATCCCCAAAGTATAGCTTATTCAAATCAAGATGTTCAACAACTTCAAAACCAAATCAATCAACTTCAAGACTAGATTAATTCATTGGTTTCTGAGAGAGACAATCTTTGGAGACAAATTGATTCTCTTAAAGCTCCTAAACTTATAGGGGTATACCTGAAGGCATCTGACAGCAGACCTTTTCTTCAAACACCTTACCTTCACGTCTATGGATACATCTGCAATGTTGGAACAAATCCAGCTTACAATTCTAAAATTCACGTAGTTGCTTATCAAAGTGGCGGGGTAGTGGCAATAGACACCTATATTACTTTAGGCACGATTTACGGTGAATCATGGACAAGTGTAGATTCAAAAGTCTACTATAGCGGAAGTGAATTAACAAGCCACACATTAACATTAGAATGCACATCTTAACCCTCTTTTTATTTCTGAGGCAGCATTGGGTTTGGTTTTGGGGATTAAACTGCGCGCTCATAAGTGAAGGATATTATTTGAGGAACGAGTGTTCAGCATTGAAACAAAGGAGACTTCACTTACTTAGTTTTATAACAAAATTCCTTAGGGTTATTCAACAAAAATCATGCCTTTCTGTTATAAAATAGGTTTCGCCAATCCCACGTTTTTGAGTAATAGAGGGGTGTAACTTCTTTAAGGAAATTTTCTTTAATTTCATCTCTGAGTGCCGAGACAGATGGATATGTCATGCCCTAAAATTTGTTCGAATTCTGTCTTTAGGTTAATATCTAACCAAATTTTGTTTGCGAAATGTTCCGCTATGATCCTTCTCATCTCGGCTTGTGCTTCGCCATAAGTCTTTGGAAAAGAGACGTCATCTGGGTGAAATTTATCGTAATCTTTATGTCCTTCACTCGGGGGATGGATATTAGTCAACAAAAGGTAATTGATAAAATACATGAGATATTTGTCAGCTTGCTTGATTCCTTCGTTATTCTCTTCTTCTACACAGCTTGCAATATACATGGTCACCCGTGAAGTAAGCAAAAACGTTAGAAAATCAGAAACGTTCCAAACGCCTATATCCCTCCAGTTAGAGAAGGTTCCTTTTATTTCGTTATGCTTGCTTAGTGAAGTAACGCTAACTTCCAAGTTTTCGATTCTATCCCTCGCAATTTGTGGAAAAATGGCTTTCATGTTTGAATTTTCCACACGGCATTGAATTCTTCCAAGTATAACAAGACATCTTTCAACGCTTTGAGGAAATCATTAATCAAAATAGCATCTCCTAATAGTGCTTATAGTTAGACTATATTTAAGTTATCAATACTCCTCCCCATACGGTTTTCGCAATTATACGAAGTCGCAAACGATTTTAGGATTTAAACGCATATTTATATTAATAGAGAATGCATAAATCGATTTGAAAAGGCTAAGGGTTTCGATATGAAAGTAATTTATGTTCGTGAGCCCACAGAGGAGGAAATAGAAAAGACACTAAAATGGAGTTCCACAACCGAGAAGGTATTGCAAGTAATAAGATCTAAAGGTTCTGTTTCTCCTGCAGAATTGCAACAAGCTACTGGTTATCAACTAAATACTATATACGCACAACTCAGCATTCTGAGGCGCATGGGATTGATCGAGGATGATCATGCCTTTATTAAATTAGCGCCTGAAGTTCGCCAAGTCACAAAGGCATATCTTATAGAGAATGTGCAATTTATTTATGAACTGGCTCTTGCTGAGTTAGAATTAGAAGCTTTCGATGTAAGGTTTGCTGTAGCAAATAGCCTCCGTGAATTTGTTCTAAGTGGTTCACCTGACATAGATACATTGGTTAGAAGAGTAGCATACTTTAAGACAATAGGTGATAAAGTCACTGATTACTACAGATTAACACGATATAACAGGACCCATTCTGTTAATCAGTACCTGACTCATTGGATTTATCCTTACAAAGGGAAGTTTCATCCTCAGATGATCAGAGCGTTGCTCAATATTTTAAAACTTAAAGAAGGCGAAAGAGTGCTTGATCCATTTATTGGCAGTGGAACAACAGCTGTTGAAGCTCAACTCCTGGGTATAAACTGCGTTGGAATAGATATTTCTCCTTTGTGCGTTTTGCAATCCAAAGTCAAAACCGAATCTGTGCAGGTGATAGAGGAGATTAAGCGTTTGAAGGAAGAGGCTATATCCTCTTTTACATCATCAAAGGAAACGCGGACATTGTTTGCTGAGCAAAATGAAAGAAATTATAACGATTTTCTGGCTTCCATAAAAGATGAAAGAGTAAGGAATTTCTTCTTAATGGCAAAATTGGTTGCCATAAGCGACAAAGAACGTCGTAGACGTGACATAGTTGAATCTTTCATCAAAAATCTGAATCTTATGATTTTATCGGTTGAGGATTATGCAAACGCCACGGATGAACTGAAGCTAAACCTTGGAAACGTTGACATAACTTTAGGAGATGCACGTAACCTATTACTTGATGATGAAAGTGTTCAAGGAATAATAACTTCTCCGCCATATTCCATAGCGTTGGATTACATTGCAAATGATGCACATGCTTTCAAAGCAATGGGATACGACCTTGAAAAAATGCGAGATGAATTTATCGGAGTTAAAGGCAAAGGTGAGTCGCGCATTAAAATGTATAACGAGGATATGATAAAAAGTTTCGAAGAGATGCACAGGGTTTTAGAAAAAGGTAGATATTGCGCTATCGTTATAGGCGATGCTACTTATCAAGGTCATAAAATAGAGACCATAGAGTTCACGATTAAGCAATGTGAAAAACTCGGTTTTACTCTTGTTCATAATATCAACAAAATAATATACGGATTATACAATGTCATGCAGACTGACAATACCTTAGTTTTCCGAAAAGATAGGTGATGGAAACATGTCTACTGATAAAGTAAAAATGGAAAAGTATCAGGAAATAATCGATCAGATACTTCGGGCATTTGGCAAAATACCATTTTATGTCATTGTAGAGTCCACGATGAGAGTAAAGGTCGAACCTTTTGATGAAAAGAACCCCGGAGATATTGAATTAGTGAAAGAAATTTCTAATCTGGCAGATGAACTTACTGAAACTTATTATCACGAAGATATAGATGAGACATTGTACAAGCAAATTAAAGGACATAAACCAACAAATTTTAGAAATAACGAAGCCGCCGTGTTAGTTGAAGAATTGTTTGTGCCTACTTATAACAAAATATCAAATCGTTTAAACTACATAAAAACAGTGGTCCATTTCGGGCAAAGAGGTTATCCTGATACAAGAATAATCGGAAAAGATGGCAGAATTACATATCTGGAAATAAAAGCTACAACGAGGCCTAACGAAGGTTCACCAAGAGATTTCTATTTTACTCCTTTAGCTATGGCTAAAGCCAAAATAAAATCTAACGCACACCATTTTGTACTTGGATTTATAATGAAAGAGTCAAGTCCCAAAATTTTCCATACAGTAGGTTGGAAACTGGTCGACTTATATAAGATCAACGTTCACATGAAACCTGAATTCAACTGCGATAATCTTGAGATCTACAAAAAAGAGGCTATAATCAGTGAACGTTTATTGAAATGAAAATTCTAAAAAGATGGGTTTGAGAGCGATTTCGGCATCCATTGTTGTGTGCAAATCCCACCCCGCCAGTCTGCCCTAAAATTTGAATGCGTTTAACATTTTAACAGCAAGACAACAACTACAAACAAAATCCTAATCGAACCTGCGCTTAAGCCGAAGACATAGAACGTTTTTCCACAAGTTTTAATAGAACACACAGCCCAAACCAGAAGCGGTGGTAAACTTGAAAACCAAAAAAACAGTCACCGCGCTCGCACTTTTCACCGTCATACTCGCCACATCAATGCTCGCCAGCACCGCCCAAGCAATAACAGGCAACCCCATACCCGATGGAAACAAGCATCCATACGTCTGCCTCGTAGTCGCCTACGACGAGAACAAACAGCCACTCTGGCGCGGCTCCGGATCACTCATCTCCCCAACAGTCGTGCTAACCGCGGGACACGTAACCGACGGCGCAGCTTACGCGGCCATCTGGCTCGACGAAAAAATCACCTACGATCCAGACAAGGGATACCCCACATACAGCAATGCGCCCGCCACAGGAAAACCCATTACGCACCCAGATTTCGGATACTACGTTGACAACAACGGACTCGTCGGCTTCATAACACACGACATAGGCGTAATCCTCCTCAAAAAACCCGTTAAACTAAGCCAATACGGTAAGCTCCCAAGCCTCGGCTTAGTTGACACATTAAGCGTTGGCGCTACCGTAACTTTCGTTGGCTACGGAGTGCAATACCAGGAAACCCCGAAAATCGGCGGGCCATACGATGCTTGGAGAGGAGAGCGCGCACGTTTCTACACCACTGCAAACTTGCTCTCAACCGATTACGCCATAAGCAGCACATTCATAAAATGCAGCTCAAACGCGGCGCAGGACAAAGGCGGCACAGCCTTCGGCGACTCAGGCGGCCCAGTCCTCTTAGGCGACACCAACACGATCATAGCAGTAACATCTTTTGGGGCAAATGCGAACTGCGCAGGCGTAGGCTACTACGCCCGAGTCGACACGCCAGACGTACTAAACTGGATAAACGGATTCCTAAAGAAATAGCCACTCAAAAATCCCTCCCTTCTTTTTCAAACAATCCTGGTAGACACCAGCAAAATTTGGGAAATGTATGCGCGTGCAGGTGGAGACAGCCACATTGCCAAGAAAATCATCTTCTGCTTCAACTACAAAACAGGCTCAGTAGCTCCAATCTTCAGCACAAGCCACCTTGAACACTTCCTAAACATAATCCAAGAAACACCAGGGCTTCCCATACACTATGACGCACTAAGCCTCGGCGAAAAATACGAAACCCTCACAGAAGAACTCCTAAAAGCAAAAGAAAGCTCACAGGTAACTAAACCATGGGAAATAACCTACTTCTGCAGATTCCTATACGAAACCTACACACCACCAAAAATAATCACAGAAGCCCAACGGAAAAAACTACGAGAAAAAGCATTAATGGAACAAAGGCAACAATTCGCCAAATTCATCAGCCTACTAAACGAATTAAAAGCAAAAGGCAAAATCTCAGCTGAACAATGGAGAGCATATTCTGAACAGTGGCAGAAGAACCAGGAAAACAGACAAACACTAATCGACAAACTCCAAAAAATGAAGTGAACAAAGGGAATCCGAAAACATCTGAAAACCCGAAATTCAATGCTTCAAGAATAACCGTAGGAAGAAAGTAAACTGTCCAATATTACAAAAATAATTATTTGCCTGATTTTCTGTGTCCTTCACCGTATTGATACGGCCTCTTCCAGTTCTTCTCCAGCTTCTTCCTAAACATTTCATCCATATTCACGGATGGGCACGCAAGCCTACTTGCATCCAAAACATAGAAAATAACGTCAACCAACTCTTCAGCAACAACCTCTTCGCCTAAACCTTTCTTCCAAGCATCAGCAGCCTCACCCAACTCGATAAACGCGAAAAGAAGCTTTTTAGGCACATCCTCCCGACTGTTGTAAAAGCCCTTAGCCACTACAAGCGCCTCAATCTCCCGCTTCATACCCTCCAAATCCACCACATAAACCTCCACAGCAAGAATCACAAAACACAAAATAATAAATCTATAGAGGGGTAGACACCGAGCCTATAGCCATATACTAAGCAAAAGAAGCTGTCGTTAAGATAATGATGCAAATATATCGGTAAGCTATTTAAACCTCCACCGTTACCGATATATCGGCAACTCTGATGGTTAATATGACTTACCGATATACACAAGCGACAAATGCGAAACGGGGCATAATGAGAGAACGAATAATAAGAGTTCTCTTAACCGAGCCAGAGGGTTCACTCACTAAATATCAGTTAGCCAAGAAAGCAGAATGCTCATTCCCATGGACACACGAGTTATTGGGCAAGTTAGAAACATTAGAACTTGTAAAAGGAACGAAAGTTACAAACTACACAGGTCTAATAAAATACTGGCTCCAAGTGAAGAGCAAACCCGAAAAAATGGAATACATGCACAGAGACCCAATTAATCTGATCAAAAAAGCAAAACTGCGTTATGCACTCACAACGTATCAAGCAGAAAATCTTGTCCAACAATACCTTTTCCCCTCGCGCACAGACCTATACATTGAAGCAAAAGACAGAGAGAAATGGCACAAACTAATAACAAAAGAAGGCTTAGTTGGAAAGGGCAACCTAAGAATGCTCATTGCAGATTCGCATGTCTTCTACGGCTCATTCAAACGCCAAGGCCTAACTGTTGTATGCATCCCCCAACTAATCGTTGACCTCCTTCAAGAGGGCGGCGTATGCACAGAAGCCGCCGAAAAACTACTCGAAAAGGTGGAAAAGCATGCTATACGAACCCAATGAGATCAGAATCTCAGAAAAACAACTGGAAAAAATCTTCAAACAGCTAAAAGAACCAATATGCCTTCTCGGTGGATGGGCAACCTACCACATTGTAAACAAAAACTTCGAAAAAGCCAACGGAAGAAGATACATTGGGTCACGAGACATCGACATTGGTTTCCACATAGACAAACACTGGGATGAAGAATACCTGAAAAAATCAGAGTTTATAACTGCTATAAAGACAATCGAAAACATGGGCTTCAAATCAATAAGTTTCAGGCTGGTTAAAGATTTTGACTTAGACACTGGAAAAGAATTAACCCCAGAAGAGTCAGCCAAACTCCCACTTTATCAAATCTTCCAACTATACATAGACCCAGTTGTAGACTACATACATCCAAAAATCAAAAAACTAATAGGCTTCGTACCAATAGACGAGCCCCTGCTCTCATTGGTTTTCCAAGACAAGATGTACACTGTCACCAACATCTTCGAAAAGACAGTGCTGCTGCCAAAACCTCATGTATTACTGGCAATGAAGCTGAACTCTGCACCCAACAGAGACAAAGAAAACAAAAGAATCAAAGACATCGCTGACATCTACGCCCTTCTATGGTACTCTGACATTGCACTACCTCAACTCAAAAACCAGCTTCTCTCAGTCTATCCAAAAGAAAAAGCAAGAAAAACAATACAGGGATTCACAGAAAAAGACGTCAACAAAGTCTCAACCGCTATAGGAATCAGCACGCAAGAGATTGCGAGAGTACTCACAGAACTAAAACGACCCTAATCGCAGACCTTTACAGAAAAAAGGGGAATTTGCGGGAGAATTCGCCATTTTAAGCGCAAATAGGCTACCCCGGCAGATTTTTCTGGATTAGGTATGATTTTCGTCTTGATTTTAAGCGTTGCTTTCTTATTTGCGTTTTCTAAAGAATAGTAGTCCGCCTTTCTCGCAGAAATATTCGCGTGTGCGC
>Ga0207433_10010535_pt1 | contig 14363 bp, 16 predicted proteins | sample YelNatPaOPGAMG01_FD_187559 | JGI IMG/M metagenome (GOLD analysis project Ga0207433, IMG submission 187559) | Hot spring thermophilic microbial communities from Obsidian Pool, Yellowstone National Park, USA - OP-RAMG-01 (SPAdes) (version 3) | ecosystem: Environmental > Aquatic > Thermal springs... | reverse complement strand
CGCCCGAAGCCACGGGCGCGGGCGCGGGTGTTGACGGAGCCGGAGCCGCAGGGGCCGGGGCCGGCGCGACAGCCGCACCTTCGGCCTCGATCATGGCGATCAGCGCGCCCTCGGAGACTTCGTCGCCAACCTTCAGCTTCACGTCCTTGACCGTGCCGGCGAAGGGGGCGGGCACCTCCATCGTGGCCTTGTCCGACTCCAGCGTGATCAGGCTCTGGTCCTTTTCCACACGGTCGCCAGGTTTGATCATCACCTCGATGACGGGCACGTTCTCGTGACCGCCGATATCGGGTACGCGGGCTTCTTTCAGGTCGGCCATGGGTTCTCCTGAGGATCAATGGCGGCCGCGGGGGACGGCGGTCGCAAGGCTTCCATGATAGCGAACCGGCCGGCGTTGCGGGTGCTTCTGGACGTCCAAATCATCCATCCGCATACGTATGCACGCGCTGGAAGGCCCGGCAGGGGCCGCGCCAGGGCGTCGCACGCCCATGCGGATGCGGCGACAGGTCGATGACTTGCGCGCCACGGAATCCGCCGGCAGGGAACCCGCGGGGAACAGCCCTGCCGCATCCCGGCACCTGCCGACCGGCGGCCGCGCTGGAGTCGCTCAGCTGCGCGGCGACGCACCCAGCGGCAACGCGCCCTGCAGCACGGTCAGCTCGCGCTGCGGGAATGGGATGCTGATGCCCTTGTCGTCGAAGCGCTCCTTGATCGCCCGCAGCAGGTCGGTCTGCGCTGCCCAGATGTCCGCGCTTTGTGTCCAGGCGCGGATCACCAGGTCGACCGAGCTTTCGCCGAGCCCCTTGGTCCAGACGCCCGGGGCCGGGTCCTTCAGGATGCGCGGATCGGCCTCGAAGAGCGCACTGATCTCCGCCATGGCGGTGCCGATATCGTCCTTGTAGCCGATGCCCACGGTCAGTTCGAAGCGACGGCGGCCACGACGGTTGTAATTGGTGATGGCATCGCCACCGACCTTGCCGTTCGGCACGATCGCCTCGCGCCCGTCGGGCAGCAGCAGCTGGGTATGCATCAGGTTGATGTTGTCGACGGTGCCGTCGATGCCTGCCACAGTCACGAAATCGCCCGTGCGGAAAGGCCGGAAGATAATCAGCAGCACACCCCATGCCAGGTTACTCAGCGACCCCTGCAGCGCCAGGCCGATCGCCAGGCCGGCAGCACCCAGCGCCGCCACCAGCGGTGCCGATGGCACTCCGAGCACGCCCAGGGTCATCACCGCCAGCAGCGCGATCAACGTGCCGTAGACCAGGTTGCGCAGGAAGCCGACGAGGGTGGAATCGAATTTCGCCCGTCCCATCGCTCGCTCTGTGACATTGGCGATACGCCGTGCCAACCAGATGCCGATCACCAGCAGCACCAGCGCCCCAAGCACGTTCAGGCCGACGCGGATGGCGATGCCGATGTAATAGGAAAGGCTGCCTGCCGGGGCATTCGGCGGAACGAGGCTGGCCGGTAGCAAGTGCAGGTGCATGTGGATCGGCTCCATGGAAGTGACGTCCGTACAGCCTAGCAGCGCATGCATGAAGGCCATGCCTTCGGTTCGGTGCGATACAAAAAAACCGCACCAGCCGGGCAGGCATGGTGCGGGGGACTGTCGCGCGCGAGGTGGGCATCGCGCGTTCCTGGGGAAGTCACGCCGTGACCGGCATGCCGCGAACCGCCATGCGCGGTGGGGGATTCGCGCGGCGTGGGCGGTCCGCGCCGGAAACATCAGCGTGCGGCGAGTTGCCCTGCCTTGTTGTCACTCTCCCTGTTCGGACTGATCAATTGCAGCGGCGTGCCATCCGGCAGACGGAAGCCCAGTTGCTGCTGCAGTTGATCCATCGCTTTCAGTCGCGGACAGACCGCTTTCGCACGGGCCTCGAGCTGGTCGGAACGTTGCTTCATCACCTTGTCGATCGACTGATCGATCGAATCGGCCCGCGCTTCCACTTCGCTCGCCCGGCCGGTGAGCACCGACCACAGCACGCTGCCGGTGACGGAGTGGGCCAGCTCGTCGGCGGCATCCGTCACCGGCTGTTCGATCGCCGAATCGAGGCCCTGGGTATCCCAGCGCGACGCGCTGAGATGCGTATCGAGCTGGCGCAGTGCTGCGCGGCGCTCGTGGTTCAGCCGGTCTACCAGCTTGTCGCGATGATGCTGACTGCCACCGAGCGTCGCCGCCACCGTAGCCATCGCGTCGAAACCGATGCCGATGGCTTCCCGGGCAATACCGGCCATCTGCGGCAGCAGCTCGCGGGTCTGCTGCTCATACTGGCGCAGGCGGTCCGCATCCGTGGCGGAGACCGCAACCGGGCGGCCGTCGACCCGCAGGCGGCCATCGTGCATGAAGACATCCGTGGGTTCGCCGCTGGCGCGTCTGAAATCGATGCCAGCGGATTCGACCTGGATGTCGTAGTTGCTGTCGTAGCCGCACTGTTCGTTGTGCACGTGCACGTCGAAAGCCGATGCCTGGGCAGCCAGCGCCACCCCCATCGATAGTGTGAGAACCATCCATCGTTTGCGCATGATCGCTCCCTCATAGACCTGGACAACCGCTGACCGGATGCAGCGCCGCCGCCGCATCCGGTGCGTATGGTTCAATCCGGTCCGCGATGCGGGCATGGGCCAGCGGTCATGCCCCTGCCATCGGTCATGCGGTATCGAACATACGAATGGCAGGGTCGCCATTCGCGGAAGTCCACGGCGACTGCTTCGACATCCTCGTTGCCGGCAGCGCGATCCGTCAGGTGTGCGGCTCGCCGTCGGCCAGCGCGTGCCGTACCGAACGCAGCGAGGCGCTTTCCCAGGCCGCCACGAGTACCAGCACCGCCGTCGTCATCAGCGACAACGAAAGGATCGGCATCGCTTGCGCGAACAGCGCCAGCAACCCGAGCACGCCCAGCCCGGCAAGGTGGGAAAGCGGGAAACGGGTGTCGTTGACGATCTGCTTGAACAGCGCGTTGCCCAGCAGGTACAGACCCGGTCCAGCCAACATCACGGCATACGCAACTGCCGTGGGCACGGCGTGCGGATGACCGAGCGCCAGATCGTCGGCCACCGCCCCGACGATGACGCCCGCCACGATCAGCAGGTGCAGGTAGGTGTACGCCATCCTCGCCTGGCGTCCTGGATCGGCCGACTGCCGGATCGCCTGGCTTCCGCGCTCGGCACCGAGGTCGAAATAGATCCACCACATCGCCACACTGCCGATGAAGCCACCGACGAAGGCCCACGCGGTCGCGGCATTCCAGCCCGCCTCGGCGAAACTGCTGCCGGTGGCCAGCACCGATTCGCCCAGCGCGATGATCACGAACAGGCTGCAGCGCTCGGCCAGATGACCGCCCTCCACATCCCAGTCGGCCGTGCTGGAACGCCCCATGCCCGGCACGCGAAAGCCGGTTGCGGGCCCCAGGTATTCGATCGCCAGCGCCACCACCCAGCAGCCGACGCGGACGTGGCCTTCGTGCCAGCCGCCGATCAGCCAAAGCACGCCGGACAACGAAAGCCAGACCAGGATGCGCTGGAAGTTGCGGGTGTTCGCGGGCGTCGCATCTCCCAGGGCCCACAGCATGAACAGCGTGCGCCCCACCTGCATGAAGACATATGCGCCGGCGAACAACCGGCCATGGTCGCCGAACGCCTCGGGCAGCGCGATGGACAACAGTAGACCCGCCAGCATCAGCGACAGCAGCGACAGCCGCACCGCCGGACGCTCCGGATCGAGCCAGTTGGTCACCCAGCTGGTGAACACCCATACCCACCAGACGGCCAGGAACAGCAGCAGCACCCGGGCCGCACCGACCGCATCCAGCTGCCGCAGCAAGGCATGCGACAGCTGCGTCACCGCGTAGACGAACACCAGGTCGAAGAACAGCTCGATGTTCGTCACCTTGTGATGCGCAGCCGGATGACGCCGGCGCAACAGGCCGGCACGGCGAATGTCGCGGGTGGGAGGAACATCATTCATCGGCGGCACCTGGCTGGAGACCAGGCATCTTTATCACGCCTCCCATGCGGCAACCACGGCTTTGGACGATTCAGCCGGGCAGGTCCTCGATGTCGGTCACCACGCCATCGACCAGCGTCACCACGATCACCCTGCCGTCGCGGCGGTATTGCCAACGTTCGCCGCCGCTCGACCTGCCGCGGCGACGGTGATGGCGACGCCCGCGCGAGGCACCTCGACGGGTGTGGTAGCTCGGCCGCCCCAGCAACGCCTGCACGTGTGCGGCGGTGTCGCCGACCATCAGCAGACGGTTGCCCACGCGCAAGCTGTCCGATGCCTGTGCCACGCCGGCACAGACCACCCAACCGAAGACGAAAACCAACAAACGACGATACATGGCAGCTCCTTGCCGGTGGTTGCGGCGTCCCGGCATGCCGCCAGGCCGGCCCTGCCGCTAGAATCCGGCGCCCGGTCGCGCCAGATAGGCCTTTTCCGCGTGCGTGCTGTCGCGCCCAAGCACCGCGTTGCGGTGTGGAAAACGCCCGAAGCGCGCGATCACGTCGCGGTGACGGCGAGCATAATCGAGGAAGTCCGCATAGCGGGGCCGCTCCAACGGCGGCACGTCGTTGTACAACGCTTCGAACAGAACGACCGAACGATCCTGAAGCCCCATGTTTTCAGCATGTTCCAGCGGCAGGTAGGCGAACACGCGCTGCAATGACGGAAGCTGTCGGTCGAAACCTTCCGCCACGCCCGACAACGCCAGGCGCTGTGCGCCGACGTCCTGCGCCCACGCGCGCGGATCGCCGCGATAAAGGTTGCGGGGAAACTGGTCGAGCAGGATCAGCAGGGCCAGCCAGCCGGTCGGCGTGTCAGTCCAATCGCGGAAGCCACCGTGGGCCGCCGTCTCCACATCGGCGGCATAGCGTGCGCGGATCTGGCGATCGAAGGACTCATCGCCGCTGAACCAGCGGGGCTGGTTTTCCGGTGCGAACCAGAAGTCCAGCACCGCGCCGGCGCGACTCGATGCCGTCGCCATCAGATGCCCGCCGCGCGCGCCAGGATGCGCATGTCGCGATGGATCGCGTCCAGCCGCGGCCATTGTCGGTCGAGCAGCGGCGCGGCATCGGCCGGGGCGCCGGCCAACGCCGCTTCGAAGCTGCGCAGCAGGGCCGCCTCTTCACGGGCCAGCAGGCGGATCCACTGGGCATCGGTACGCGGAAGCGTGCGCCAGTGCCAGGCATCGATGCGACGGCGGAGGACCTTGCCCCAGCCCAGCGTCGACGGCGCCACAGGATGGCGCCGCTGCGTGCGCCACTCCTCGATCAGCTCGTCGAGCAGGGCCGCGTTCTCGGCCAGCACGCTACGCAGGCCCGGTTCGCTCACTGCCGCGACGGCGCGCCCGTAATCGGCACGCAGTCGCAGGCTGCGGCGGATAAGTGCACGCCAGGGGTGCGACAGAATGGGCGACACGCGAGTCACTCCAGCCCACAGTGAAACCGGATGCCATCTTCGCGCAAGGCCGCTTAGCCCAGGATTAATCCGCGCCGGTCGCGCGCCTCGGGAACGGCATCACGGCCCGGCCGCCACCCTCACCTGCAACAGGTCCAATGTCGTTCCATCGCCGTCCGGCATGCCCTGCTGCAATGACGCCAGGTGCCGGATGTCCGGACATAGCGCCTCGACCTGCGGCTGCAACACGTCCATGCGCCGACGCAGGCGGGACGGCCAGTCCTCCGCCAGCGACGTGGCGCGGTCGCGCAGGTCGGCGGCACGCTGCAGGTCACCGCTCATCGCCGCCGTCAACGCCTGCTGTCCGAGGTCGGCCGCAAGCATCGGCACGATATCGGAGGCCAGGCGCTGGGCGTACTGCTCGGCGACCGCACCATGCCAGTCGTGGGTGCTGTGGCTGGTCGCGATCCGCTGCCTGAGGCTGGCGGCATCCGTAGCCAGACGACGGTCCAGCTCGGCCCGGGTCGCGGCATCCAGGCCAAGGCCTGCGGACTCCTCTCGCACCGCCTGCACGGCCACGTCCACGCCGTGGTCGGCGACCGCCTTCACTTTCGGCACCAGCGCACGCAGCTCACGCTCGAACAGCACCAGTCGATCGCGGTTTCCGGCACTGAGCGCCACGCTGCGTCCATCGACACGCAGTCGACCGTCCTGCATCCAGATGCGCTGGGGCGCAGGTGCGGCGCGGTCGAACAACAGGTATCCGGGTTCCACCGTGAGGTCGTAGCTGCTGGTGGCATGGCAGGTCGTCGCCAGGTCCTGCGCGTGCAACGGCAGGGCCAGCAGCAATGACAGCGCGGGCAGTGTCAGGCGAAACGGGGGCATCGTCAGGTCCAGACGGCATGAGGTGACGCATGCGTAACCGCCGATATGCCAACCCCTGCTGAATACTAGCCCCGTGGCAAGACCTCAGCGCCCGCTCATGACCTCAGCTGCCACCGAGCGGCGTGCGCAGATGCAGCAGCGGATCGGCCCGGAAGACACCGCCATCGGGCACGGCATCGGTGTTGCCCGCCAGCATCGGTTTGTCGGCCCATGGCACGGGATGCACGGGGCCGGGAACGTAGGCCTGCCACTGACCGTACACCGCCGGGCGTTCGGACTGAGGGACGCCGGGGCCGCGCAAGGTGAAAGCAACCGGAATCGTGACCTGCCAATACGGCGCCTGGGCGTCCTTCCCCACCGTGGGCGTCCTGAACGTCCAGCGCCGGATGGCTCGCAGCGCGGCATCGGACAGCATCCCGCGCCAACTTGCCATCTCGTAGCTGTCGCCGATGACCCGCAGATCCACCTGACGCGCGACCGCATCGGCGACCCGCCCCTGGCGATCGATCCGGACCACGACATAGACGGTTCCCGCAACCCGCTCGATGACGGCCCGTTCCGGATATTTTGGAATACTTCGATGGATGGCTGTCACGGCATGACCGGTCTTGTCCCTGCCATTGCCGAAGACGACGCCGCCGACCCTGATCGAATAGCGCCCATCGCCGAGCGGGCTGGCGATGACGCGCAGGCTCATTGCACCCTTGGCGATCGCCGGATGGCCATCGACCACGATCGGATCGAAGGTCCAGTGCGATACCGCCCCCTGCACCAGGCCCTTGACCACCGGGGGCAGCTTTTCCGGATGATCGAGCGCATAGCTGGAAACGTGCCCGTCCGGCGCGACCTCGATGGTGCCCTTGACCAGCATGCTCGCCTGCACGCTTTTGCGCGCGGCGGCGGGCCCGGCGGCGACAGCCATGCCCGACATCAACAAACCCGAGAACCCCAGCAACCAGCGCTTCATCCTTGTTCCCCTCTGGCGTCGGTGCGACCGATACCGCACGCACGGCGAAGTGTGGGCCGGCCTTGGACGAGAGGCAAGCGGCCGCGGAGACGCGCGACCTGGATTCAGCGTCGCCGATGGAACTGCGCGCGCACCTGAGGCCGCCCCAGCCGCCAGGCCAGCCACAGCAGTACCGGCACCGCGATCACTTTCAGGCCAAGGCCGATCCGGTAACTGCGTCGGGCGTGGTCGAGCAGCGCGTGCAGGGCGGCCACTGCCTGCGGCCCGTGGGCCACCGCCATGTCGCTGGCTGACTGCACGAATTCGTGCCAGCGCTCGAACAGCCACAAGCCGCTGAGTGCCGACCACGCCGCCAGCACGACCGCCGCCACCTGCAGTGGCACACGCGACCAGGCCTGCTGAAGGATACCGCCCGCGCAAAGCACGATCAGCGCAAACGCGGCCAGCAGATAACCGATATCCCAGGCCAGTTGCTGATGCAGCGTCGCGGTCATCGCCACATCGGCCGGGGCACCGGCGTGCAGGCGGGCCCAGACGCCCTGGGCATGGTGCACATACTGCAGGCAACCGAACGCCGACAACAGCAGGACCAGCCACAGCACGATACGCCAGGCCGCGAACTTCGATGCGGGAGCACCCGCGCGCATCGTGAACGGCATCAGCACGACACCATCGGGATTGAGCAACGGCGCATCATGGGTTCTCCGGCCAGCACGTCGAGAGCGACAAACCGACAGTCTACGCTGCCGGACAGCGAAAGGCGCCCCGCGGGGCGCCTTTCTCCGTGCACATGCATGGTCGCCTGATCAACGACGGCTGATGGTGAACTTGCCCACCGATATGCCTAGGTTGACGCCCTCGCCGGTCCCGGCCAGGGCGAGCGACGTGGTGCCCTTGGTCAGCACCTGCGCAGTGCCGCTCTTGACCACGCCCGCTTCGGCACTCGCCTGGGCATAGCTGCCGAACACATCGTCGATGCTGCGCACATGGCTGATGTCGCCCTTGCCATTGTCGATGCGGAACTTGCCGGCGGTGAGGCCACCGCCCACCACGCTGATCTTCACCGGCGCACTCTGGCCATTGTCGCAGGTGATGTAGCCCTTGCCTTCGGCATGCTTGTAGATGGCCGACCAGCCGGACAGGCTGAATTTCAGATGGCATTTTACGTTGGCAGGCCCGGCCGCCCGTGCAGGCGCCGCGGGCAGTGCCGTCATCGCGCCAGCGCACAGCAGCAGGGCGGCAGTCAGTCCGAGAGTACGCTTGCTCATGGGATCGTCTCCTTGGTGTGCGGCATCATCGCCGGTAGGCATCCAGTCTCGGCAGGACAAGGTGAACAGCCGGAAAAGAGGTCCCTGCCTTGTTCAGCGGCAGGAGGCATACGTGACGGGATCGTCCAGGACACGCATGCCGCTCAGACGTCTGCGTTGATCATTCGCTAACAAACCATCGCGCAAACTGGCATGGTCACGTCGAAACGAAGGTCACCGAGGAAACAGCATGCTGAAACATCTACTGGTCGGCTACGACGGCTCCGAGTCCTCGCGGCAGGCTTTCCGACTGGCGATGGAAATGGCCCGGGCGAGCAAGGGACGCGTACGGGTGGTATCGGTGGTGCAGGTCGCGGAGGGAGGCGATACCTGTGCATTGCTGATGACCGATAGCGGCGAGCAGCGCGCCCGCGATCTGCTGGACGAACTGAAGGCGATCGACCACGATGCTGCAAGCATGGTCGATGCCGAAGTCGCCTTCGGCGGTCCCGGCGACGTGCTGCTGAGCCTTGTGAAACAGCACCAGATCGATCACATCGTGATCGGGCATACCGGTCGCGGCACGCTGGCACGCTGGCTGCTCGGCTCGGTCTCGGACGACGTGCTGGCACGTGCGCACGTACCGGTGACGGTGGTCAGGTAGACGCGCATCGGTACCGAGTCGGCGCATGTTCATGCGCCACCGTGCGCAGGTCGTATGCTTCCCCGCTTGACACTCGCCCTTCGTCGTAGCGCGGCGGATGCACGCACGGGAGCCCCGCATGGATTACAGCCAAACCCCCTCCTGGACCGTCGAGGGTCTCGACTTTACGCGTGTGGAGGTCGCCCGCGTACGCCACAACGAGGACGTGTTCTTCCTGGTCTGCAGTGCATCGTTCGTCGAGAGCGGGTCGGATCTGTACACGCGCAACCTGATCGATCACTTCGAAGACGACCGTGAGCTGCACGACTGGCTCAGCCAGCACTGGGAACATGAGGAGCTGCAGCACGGCCGGGCCCTGGCCGCCTACGTCCGCCAGGTCTGGCCGGAGTTCGCCTGGGACCAGGCGTTCCAGGCGTTCTGGACCGACTATGGCGCGATGTGCACCGCTGCGCAGCTGGAATCCAGCCGTGGGCTGGAACTGGCCGCACGCTGCGTGGTGGAAACCGGCACGGCCAGCCTGTATCGCGCACTCAACGACCTGGCCGACGAACCTGTCCTGCGCGAACTCACCGGGTACATCAAGAGCGACGAAGTGCGCCACTACAAGCACTTCTACCGGCACTTCCAGCGTTACCGGGAGCAGGAAGGGCTTGGTCGCTACCGTGTGTTCCGCGCGATCCTGCGACGTGTCAACGAGATCCGCCGCGAAGACGCCGATATCGCGCTGCGCCACGTATTCAACCAGTGCTATCCGCAGCAGGCCGGCGACGAAGCCGCCTTCAGGCGCATCGCCTCGCGGGCGCAGAACCTGTTGCGCCGGCACATGCCCGCCGAGATGACGGTGAAGATGCTGCTCAAGCCGCTGGACCTGCCGCCCCGGCTGCAGGGTGCGCTGGAGAAGCCGCTGGCGAAGCTCAGCGAAAAGCTGCTCCTCGACTGAGCTCAGTCAACCTTCGGCGTGGCCGCCGGGCGCGGTGCTGCATCGATTTCGCGCTGCTTCGCCTGCTCGATCTTCAGCCTGGAGACGTCCACCGGACGGATCTTCATGATCGTGCAGGGAATGTAGCGCCGCCCGGTGTAGACCCGGTCGAACCCCACCGATACCTGGTCGAGGTTCGAGCTGAGCCTGATCGCATTGGCGAACTCCAGGTTCTGGCAAGCGCCGTCCAGGTCCAGCAGCCAGGCCTTGGTCGGCCGGGTGTAGACCACCAGGCGCGTGTCGCTCAACGGCTCCCACGACCACATCGGCGGGAAGAAGCGGAAGCTGCGCACCGGCGCACCGGCGGCTGCCTCGTAGGCGGCCATGCGCTGCTGCTGGCGTTGCGCATACGGCACGCTGGAACAGGCGGCGAGCAGGCTCACCGACACCAAGGCGATCGACAGGCGCATGGACGGCACGACGGACCTCTTCGAGGGGACCCTGCACAACGACAACGCGCCGGCCCGCCCGGCGTGTACCGGCTACTTCTTCTTGCCGGCGTGCTTGCTCATGGTCACCTTCTGCCATTTGGACGGATCGAAGCCTGCCACCTCGTAGGTGAGCGTTTCGTGCTTGTCGCCGTCCTGCAGGACCACGTCCATGGTGATCTTCTTCGCCTTTTCCAGCGCGTCGATGAACGCCTTGTCGTCGCGTATGAACACCGCCGGCTCGCCGCCGTCGGGCCGGTAGGCCCTGAGCTTGCTCGGCTTGCCGTCGAAGGTGGCGGGTATCAGGCAGTTGCCCTTGCACACGAAGCCCTTGCCGCTGCCGAACAGGAATACGCTCTGGCCCCAGTCCGAATGCCGGCGCAGCACCAGCCGCACGGCGTCGTTGCCGGACGGTTCACTGCTATAGATGGCGGCCGTGGACTGCGTGCCGCCTTCCATCGGACCGACCTGGTAGAGCCACAGCCCCTGCAGCCGGCGCGTCTCGCTCTCCGACTGCCAGCGCTTCTGGACCGCCGGCAGCGTCTTGGCCACCTCATTCGCAGCTGCGGTGCCGGCGAAGCGGTCCTCGATATCCTGTCCCAGCGAGGCGGCCATCTGGTCGTTCTTGATCTTCAGCAGCTCGCGATAGGTGGTCAGCTGCTTGTCGGCCTGGGCCTCCTTCGCCTGCGCCTGGGCCTGCGTGGCATTCGCCGGGGACGATCCGCCGCCCTGCTGCGAGCAACCCGCCATCGCCAGCACGCCGCAGGCCGCTGCGGCCACGAGAGAAAGACGGAAGGTCGACCTGGTCATCGCTGATGCACCCATGCGCGTGAAGAAACAGCGCCTAGCTTGGAACGAGCCGCCGCCGCAGCGCAACCGGCGCGACGCCCGGGCTCGACGATCAGGCCGCCGGCGCCGGCTGGCCGAAGCGCTCGCGCAGCGCGCCGCGATAGCGACGACTGCACGGGATCGTGGCGCCGTCGCGCAGGTGCAGCCGGGCATCGCCAGTATCGAGCGGCTCGATCTCGGCAAGGTAGTCGAGGTTCACGGCGTAGCTGCGATGCACGCGCACGAAACGTGCCGGGTCGAGCCGCGCCTCGATGCCGGCCATGGTGGCGCGCAACGGGTAGTCGCGCCCACGGACATGCAGGTTCACGTAATTGCCCGCAGCCTGCAGCCATTCGATCTCGCTGGCGTTGACCAGGAATTCCTTGCCCAGCTTGCGTACCAGGAAGCGTTCGGGCCGGTCAACCGGCTCCACCGGCGGCCCCTCGTCCGGTTCGGCGAGCAGCCGCGCCTCGCCCTGCCAGCGCATCAGCACCAGTCGCCAGAGCATCACCAGCGCGATGATGAAGAAGTAGGTGCGGATGTCCTTGAGGTATTCGTAGCCGAAGTCGGGCCACCAGGCGCCATGCTCGCCGGGCCACCAGGCGCCGAACTCGTAACGCTGGCCCATCGCGGCGTAGGCCAGCTTGCGCACTGCCACCATGCCAGCCACGTGGCACAGGCTGAAGGCCACGCTGGCGCCCAGATGCCACGCCAGATTGCCGGCCCAGCGGTCCCGCTGCAGCGGCCAGCGCCGCAGCGCCAGCAGCACCATGGGAATCAGCAGCAGGATCAGCAGCGCGCTGCTGCCCTCCCATACCCAGGGCTCCCAGCCGGGCAGGCGCGCGTTGTCGATCCGCGCCACCACGCCGTTGAACACGGTGTTGACCAGCACCAGCAGCAGCAGCGCCGCGATGCCCACCGGCCGGCGCCAGCGCTGGAAGTCCTGGTAGGTAAAACCGGTCCGGATCTGCATGCCGCAGCATTCTACGCGTCGCGACTCGTCCCCGACCTCCGCCGTTCGTCCCGCCCGGCGCGCATCCGGTCACCTCGCGATGGATCGGGGCTGCAGGCCGCGCCAGCATGGCCTTCCCGACGCCGCTGCCCCGGAAGGACTCGCCATGAACCGACGCGACCTGCTCAAAGCCGCCCTCGCCGCCCCGCTGCTTCCGCTGATGGCTCGTGCCGGCGCCCTGCTTCCCGACACCCTCCGTGCCATCGACGACCCGGCGGGACGTACCCTCGCCCGTGTACGTCCGGGTCAGGCCGGCTGGCCGGCACCCGCCGACTGGGAGGCACTGCGCCGCGCCGTGGATGGGCGGCTGCTGCAACCGGTCTCGCCGTTCGCCCATTGTCCGTCCGACGCCTGCAGCGCGGCCCTGCACCAGCTGGACAACCCGTTCGCACTGGGAGACGACCCGGCGCTGACCCAGACCAGCGGCTGGGCCGATGCGTGGACCTCGCGCCCCAGCGCCTGGGCGGTGGCGGCCGAATGCACCGCCGACGTGGTCGCTGCGGTGAACTTCGCCCGCAGGCACCGCCTGCGCCTGGTGGTGAAGGGAGGCGGCCACAGCTACCAGGGCACGTCCGATGCCCCCGATTCGCTGCTGGTCTGGCCGCGCCACATGAACAAGGTGACCCTGCACGACGCCTTCGTTCCCCGCCACGGTGCCGGCCGCGTAGCGCCGGTACCGGCGGTGACGCTGGAGGCCGGTGCGCTGTGGATCGATGCCTACCACGCCGTCACCACCCTGGGCGGACGCTACGTGCAGGGCGGCGGCTGCACCACGGTCGGCGTGGCCGGCCTGGTGCAGAGCGGCGGCTTCGGCAGCTTTTCCAAGCGCTACGGCAGCGCGGCCGGCAACCTGCTGGAGGCCGAAGTGGTCACCGCCGACGGCGTGGTGCGCGTGGTCAATGCCCACAACGAACCCGAACTGTTCTGGGCCATCAAGGGCGGTGGCGGCGGCAGCCTGGGCGTGGTAACCCGCCTGACCCTGCGCACCTTCGACCTGCCCGAGTATTTCGGTGCCGTCTTCGGGCGCATCGAAGCCGCCACGCCGGATGCGTACCGGGCACTGATCCGGCGCTTCGTGGCGTTCTACCGCAAGACGCTGTTCAACCCGCATTGGGGCGAGCAGGCAGGCTTCCACCATGGCAACACCCTGAAGCTCGCGATGGTATTCCAGGGCCTGACCGAGGCTGAGGCCAGGCAGACCTGGGCGCCGTTCCTGGCCTGGGTGAGGGCACGGGGCGAATACACCGTCAGCGGACCACTGGAGGTCGCCGCGATTCCCGCCCGCCATTTCTGGGACGCGGACTACTTCCGCCGGTACGCGCCGCACTATGCCGTGGCCGACAACCGCCCGGGCGCGCCCGCCTATCACATGGTCTGGCGCAACGATGTAGACCAGGTGGGCTGGTTCATCCACGGCTACCGCTCGGCCTGGCTGCCCGCCGCCATGCTGCAACCTGCACGCGAGGCGGAACTGGCCGATGCCCTGTTCGCGGCCTCGCAGCACTACGACTTCGCGCTGCACTTCAACAAGGGCCTGGCCGGTGCCCCGGCCGACGCCGTCGCCCGGGCCCGCGACACCGCCACCCACCCCCACATGCTGGACGCCTTCGCGCTGGCGATTTGCGCCGACGGCGGCGCGCCCGCCTTCCCCGGCATGCCGGGCCCCGGCCCCGACCTGCACCGTGCGCGCCGGCAGGCCGCGAGGATCGACCATGCCATGGATGCGCTGCTCCGGATCGCACCGGACGCGGGTTCGTACGTGTCCGAGAGCGACTATTTCCTGCCCGACTGGCAACAGCGCTTCTGGGGACCGAACTACCCGCGGCTGGCCGCCGCCAAGCGTCGCTACGACCCCGACGGCCTGTTCTTCGTGCATCACGGCGCCGGCAGCGAGGACTGGAGTGCGGACGGCTTCACCCGGCAGCGCTGAGGCGGGCATGCCGGCGCGCCGGCGG
>Ga0207433_10010532_pt1 | contig 14364 bp, 14 predicted proteins | sample YelNatPaOPGAMG01_FD_187559 | JGI IMG/M metagenome (GOLD analysis project Ga0207433, IMG submission 187559) | Hot spring thermophilic microbial communities from Obsidian Pool, Yellowstone National Park, USA - OP-RAMG-01 (SPAdes) (version 3) | ecosystem: Environmental > Aquatic > Thermal springs... | reverse complement strand
AAATAGGTCCACCATCCGCTTGTATCTTCGTAGTCGTATTCAATATATAAATCAAAGATGTAATGGTCGGCCCCGGTTGCTTTAGTCCAGGTAAATGATAAGCCTTGCCCTTTGTGAAGTATTGAATTTTCTCCTGGGCTTTGAAAGGCAATGTCGCCCGGCAGTTCCTCAATCGCATTAGCATCGCCGTTAGATTGAAAGACTTTTAGTGAGCACGCTTTCCCGGGATTAATTCCCAAGTTGTCATGAGACCACTCGCTGTTCCATTGATATTCACCATATTGGTAATAATCTGCTAATTCAAGAGTGTCTTTATTTATTATTTATACAGACTACCGGTAATAGTCGGGAGTTACTGATTGAGACATACGCTCTGGTCTTTCTTTCACTTTCTCCATAAGGTGGGTAGCGAGAAACCTGACCAATTATGGACGGTTTACCGAAGTAAAGGGTAGTTGGTTTGCAGGTTAAACTGATAATTGTTATAAAGTATAAAAGTGGGAGAATTAATTTTTTCATTTTGACCTCCTTTCTAAAGCCTTGCATTGATTAATCTAAAATCCAAAGCAATGATTGTTTTGCTCTTTTTGTCTTTTGATGTCTTTAAACCAATAATTAGATACGATTTAGTAAACAAAAAGAAAAAGAAATGATAAAGTCAATAGTTGCTATTTGCCTAAGAAAATTATCGGATGCTTTGTCATTTAACCAGTTACAAGAAAAATTCACTCCGGGAAGTTTGATTCAGGTCATCTTTCCGCCGGATATTCCGCTTGAATCTCTTCCCTATTACTTTTCCTTTTTTAGAAATGGAGCTAATAAATCAATTGGTAAGGGGAAGATTATGGTTGAGTTTTTCTCAGTAGCAATTTCGGTTAGCGTCTGTAAAAAACGGAGTTGAATCGCCGGTGTGGTCTGTGCCAGAACCTCAGCCGCCTGACGGAGTTTTTCCGCCGCTTGAAATTCACCATCGGCATGAATTATTTTTGCCCGACGCTCCCTTTCGGCTTCGGCTTGACGAGCAATCGCCCGGCGCATCTCCTCGGGAATGTCAACATGCTTGATTTCAACCATTGAAACCTTTACACCCCATGGGTCGGTCTGCTGGTCAATAATCTTCTGCAAACGATGGTTGATGAGTTCACGCTTGGTCAATAGGTCATCAAGTTCATATTCACCCAGCACACTACGGAGCGTGGTCTGAGAAATCTGCGAAGTGGCATAGACATAATTTTCCACTGCAACAATTGCCTTTGCTGGGTCAAACGGCCGGAAATAGGCGACCGCATTAACTTTCACTGAAATATTATCCCGAGTGATAACATCCTGGGGTGGAACATCAAGGGTGATTATCCGCGTGCTTACCTTGACCATCCGGTCAATGAACGGTATTAAGATGATTAAGCCTGGTCCTTTAACCCCAATCAATCGTCCCAAACGAAAGACAACGCCTCGTTCGTATTCCCGCAAGATTCTAATCATTGAAGAAAGGATAATTAGGATTAAGATTACTAAGAGTATTATGCCATACATTTTTTCCTCCTAATTTATTGGTTTATTATAATCTGAAGTTGTTAAAGGTCAAGTGTTATAAAGCAGGGGTACTCTTGGCTAATAGCCATAAGCAAAAGAAAAGAATGGACGAGTCGCCCGGTTTGGGTCCCTCGTGTCTCGTCCCTATCCAAGTTATTTAACCACCAGAAACTTTTTGTTTATAGCGCCAAATTGTAAGAAGTAAACTCCGGGTTTTATTCCTTGCAAAGGTATTTTTATCTCACTGCCATTGCGCAGGACCGAAGGCGACGGGATAACCTCTTTTATTAATTTACCCGAAACATCAAAAATCTTAAGAATTGACCATTTGGTGTTGGGGCTTGTGCGGATAGCAAGAATTGACCGGGCTGGATTTGGGTTTAATTCAAGAGGATTAGCCAATGCACCTATTGGGAGTTTTGGCCGATTATCTCCAATCGCTGTGCCGACAACATAAATATCTTCTAAGGGGCTATAATCGCCCCAGCCCCAAGCGGTATTATACCCTTTTACCCGATAAAAGTAACGACCAACCGCTTGACCGGTTAGGTTATAAAAGGTATCAGTTATGGCGGAACTAACGATCCGCGCCTGATTGAAATAGGGGACTGGATAAATATCGTCCACATAAAAACCACTCCTTAACACACCATCATCGGTCATACACCGGAATCGTATATAGATTGATTTGCCGAGCCAATTTGCCAAAGAGTAAGCCTTTCTTATCCAGCCACCCGAATTACCAGTATAGCGATTGTCCAACTGAATCCATTCTTTTAAATCAAGCGAAACTTCACAGACCGCCACATCGTAATTATTTTCTAAATCATACCAGCACCAGAAGGTTAAGGAATCAAAAGGAGTCTCAACAAGATAAGGGTAAGTAGTGCGGGCATAATTGGAGATATTATTAGCCGAACCGGAAAATAGGCTATGGCTGGTGGAATGGGATTGCGCAGTGCTTAAGGAAAAGCCTTGTAAGGTCCAGCGGTCAGTAATTGTTTCCAAGTTATCTTCAATGACCGAATAAAGAGAAAGTTCTTGGAGTTCCCACATTTCGGGTTCGTTACCGTGGGGTCGGATTGGTGACCAATGAATTGTGAAATCGCCCGTAGTCGTTGAATCCAGAGGTGCGATATTGGGTGGTGGCACAACACTTTTCATTAGTAGTCTAACACTATCCGAGAAGGTAGTAATACAGAAAGCGGCTTTGAAAGCCTGAAGTTGAATATGGTCAAGTTGAGAAGGTGACTGATAAAACTGAGTACCGAGTTCAATTGTGTATGAAATACAAGGGGTACCTAAGACCCAATGGCTATAACCATACATCCAATCATCCGAACCACCCGAAGTTGGATAAAGTTCAATTGATTGCTCAGGTGTATAGTTTCCTCCACCTAACCTTTGCATCAGCGAAGCCATTCTTTGTCCAACGCGGACTAAAATGGTATTGTCTGGTGGAGTGGCATTAGTATAACCCCAGGGCCAAAGCACCAGTTCGGAATAGGAATGGAAAGAGAGAATTGCATTAAACTCGTGATTTTTAAAAAAGTCGGTTAGATTTTTTATTTCGTAAGCCGAAAAGCCATAAGGACCCATAAAAGTGGCTTGGGATGGATAATGGGTAGATTGTGAACCGTTGGTGAGTGCACCCCAGTCACCCATTGCATCGCCATTACAAACACCGTTATAATTGCGATTCGGGTCAGTGCCAATCGCGGTTCCAAAAGGTTGTCGGTCCTTGCGCCAATTGCGTTGACTTGGGTAGTCATAGACATAACCATCAACATTGATAATGGGGAAGACCCAAATTTCGTGATTGTCAACCAAATTCTGAATTTCGGGAACCGAGGCATAGGCACGGGTCAGACTATCCGCGATATGCCTTGGCACTTCAACCGATGCCCATTCCCGAGCGTGATGACAACCAATGAAAAGAACATCGGGTTCGGTTGGGTCGTCAATTTCCGGTGCATCAGAAATCTTTACACCATAAATCTGCCTTCCCTCATAGGTAAGGCCTAAGCTTTCCAGTTTACAGATATTGGGATAATTGGTTGCCATATCCCGAAGAATTTGATTAATTTCGTCGTAACTATGGTATTGTCCTTCACTCAAGGCTTGTTCCTTGGTTTTTGCCAAGTCTTCAATTATAATCTCGGACTTTAGCCCAGAGCCAAGCACCAAGGGATAATCTTCCGGTAAAACGATTAAATCATACCAATTGCCCAATTGAGCGCCCGCAATCTCAATATTCGTTCCCTTGAATGGGATTTTGGATTTGAGTTCCTGATAATTTTTGACATATACTCGCACAATCATCTCTTTGCCTAATGAAACCGAAAGGCAAAGGAGAGTCAATGCGACCAGGATGTATTTAAAGCATTTCATTTCTCCTCCATTTTAGTTTACATTGCCGCCTAAAGCGGATTGCTCAAAAAGACCTACTACACAAAGGCGATTCGCCTTTGAATCCCCAAAACCCGATTCGTGTTCTTCCTTCGGAAAAAGAATTCCGAAGAGAATCCTCCTTAGGCGGATGGCACCCGAATCGGATTTTTTTTAAAGAACGGGGAGATGAGGGGTTTCCCCTCATCCAAGATTGGGTCTTTCTTTTTTTGCATATTAATATAATTTTAACAAAATTTCTTAATCAGGTCAATCTATTGACATTGAGTTATTTTAATGATAAAATTAAATACAACGGACTGGTTTTTAAGTTCACCTCGTTTTATGGGGTGGACGCTTTGTGTAATGCTTCAAAAGAAACGATTGATATATGAGTTTAAATAGCAAAGTAAATCGGCTTGAATGCGATTTTTAGGTAAAATAGGAAAGATTATACCGGGAGGAATCAGTGATTGAGATTAAAGGTCCACATCGGCTTGACCATATTGATTATTATGTTCGGGAGGTTTCAGCCGGAGTCTATATGCTTTCTAATGATGGGGAACGGATTGCCGAGATTGGGCGTTCGGATACAAATGTTCGGGAAGCGATAATCAAGGCATGTGGCGTGCAAAGGGGTGTAGACACCAAATATGCTTATTTCTGGGTAGGATATACCCCTAATGCCAAAGCCGCTTTTCGTGAGCATTGTAAACTGTGGCACCGTTATATGTATATGAAAGGGATTGAGACCCACCCGACCCCACCGGATGGTGAAGATAAAGTAGGCTGTCCAGTTTCCGAATGTGAATGGAATCAAGCCAATGGTCTCTCAAGCGACGATTATTAAATAGAAACCAATCAAACAAAATTGAAGGGCTTGACATCATCAAGCTCTTCGCTATTTTTAAAGGAAAATTTTATTCGGCTTGGGCGAAAGATGTAATTGTCTGGTTTGAATAATCTTTTTATGAATTGGCTTAAAATCTTATTGCCGATTTTAATTCTTATTGTCTACTGCCTTACCTTAAGCCCAACCGTTGGTTTAATTGATTCGGGTGAACTTATTACTGGTTGTTATCTTCTTAATATCCTCCATCCCACTGGTTACCCATTATATACATTGTTGGGCAATCTCTTTGCCAGAATACCAATCGGCACCGTTGCCCAGAGAATCAATTTTGTTTCAAGTTTCTTTTGTGCGGTAGCGTGTTTTTTCTTTTTTATCTTATTGTTAGACTTGACCGGCTTACCTTATGCGGCAATGGTTGGCACCGGTTTATTTGCCTTTTCCAGCACAGTCTGGTCAGTAGCGGTTGGGGCTGAGGTCTATGGGCTTACCCTTCTTTTTTTAACTTGTATCGTTTACCTGTGGCGAAAACTTGCGCAAAACAATATTTTTCTGCTTTTGGCATTTGTCTTAGGTTTGAGTTTTACTAATCATATGATGATTGCAAGCGTTTTTATTGGCACAATAATCTTTTTTGCGCTTACTTTTAGAAAAGAATTTTTCCTGCGGGACACAATTCTTTTCATTATTTTTTTTCTTTTGGGATTGTCCGTTTATCTATATCTACCAATCCGGGCTAAACAGATTCCACTTTTCAACTGGGGAAATCCTTATAACCTGGAAAGGTTTATTTGGCACATTACTGGTAAACAGTATCGGGTCTGGATGTTTCAAGCCAAAGGCGCTGAATTATTGGCTAATCTGAAATCCGGTTTAAAATTAATCTTCCGAGAATCTAATTGGGGTGGATTGATTCTTTTCGCCATCGTAGGTCTTGTGATAAGTTTTAAGAAGAATCGTTACTTGGTAATCGGACTATTGGTTATCTTCTTTTTAACCCTTTTCTATGCGGTTAACTATTCCATCCCGGATATCGAATCTTATTATCTGCCCTGTCTATTCGTTTTGTTTCTCTTGAGTGGGATTGGGCTTTCGGCTTTAATGAAAAAACTTAAAATTCCCCAACCGGTTTATCTGATTCTATGTTTGCTACCGATTTTATTCAATTATCGGCGAGCAGGAATGCAAGGTAATTTTCTTGCTTATGATTCAGCGGTGAATCATTTAAAAGTTGTCCCAAAAGATGCCATTGTCATTACCAATTGGTGGGATTTTTATTCGCCTGCCCTTTATCTTCAATATGTGGAAAAATTTCGTGGCGATGTCTGCATCATTGACAAAGAACTATTGCGCCGGTCTTGGTATTTCCAATACCTAACCAAACAATATCCCTGGCTTATAGAAAATTCGACGAAGGAGATTAATCACTTTTTAGAATTTCTTGACCAATTTGAACATGGGCGGTTAAAGGATAACTTGGGCATTCAAAATAGTTTCATCAATATGATAAATAGTTTCATTGACCACAATCCCGAACGGCGCGTATTCCTTACTTTTAATGAACGAACCGATTTTGATGCCAAATCAATAAAACCTGAGTTCAATCGAATCCCTTACGGTCTTTTATACGAATTGAGCCCACCGCCGGATACAATCATTGAAGATATTGATTATAGCCAATTTGTCGTTCGGAGACCTAATCTTATATTGGATGAACGGGCAAAAATGGTGTTACAGCGTTACGAAATTTTCGGATTAGAAAGGGCGCTTTTTTTACAAAAATTGAACCGAACCGCGTCGGCAAGAAAAACCTTAGATTGGGTATTAAAAATTAATCCCAATTCAACTACGGCAAAAAATTGGGCACGATTATTGAATACTAATCGGTAATTTATTTTTTGTTTCGGTTCTGAATTTCCCTTAATTTGGTGGTGTTTTGAATATAACGATATTTAATAAAATAATAAATGAGTCCTTTGATATGCTGTAAAGTTAATTTGGAGAATAGTTTCTTTTTAGTTAGGCGTTGCTCGTGGTGAATAACAGTGGCAAATGGGTTGTAGCATACCTTATAACCATTACGCCACATTCGGATACAATAATCAATATCCTCGGGTCCATAGAAGATATTCTCATCTAAAAAACCGACCGCTTGAAACGCTTCTTTTCGAATAATCTGACAGGCACCAATCACATAATCAACCGCGCGGACTTGTTGGTGGTCCCAGTCAATTAGTAACTCGTCGGCTAATCGGTTTTGCGCAAACCGTAACGGAACCCGACGCAAAATCTTGGTCCAAAGGCAAGGGAATTTACGACAACTGAATTGGAGTTCCTGGTTTGGGCTTACCAGTTTAGGACCACAAATACCAACTTTTGGGTCTTTATCCATAAATTCAACCATTTGGTCCAAGGCGTTAGGCGTTATCGTTGTATCCGCATCAAGTAAGACAAGATAGCGTCCCTGAGCAATTCTCATACCTTGATTGCGGGCTGGGCTGACACCCCGATTAGACTGATTCTTAATAATCCGAATCTTGGGGAATTTTTTAAGCATTTCTACCGTGCCATCGTTGGAGGCGTTCTCAACCACAATAACTTCAAAAGGTGATTTTGTGTGCTGGTATATTGATTCAAGACATTTTTCTAAGAATTTACTGGCATTGTAGGTAACAATAATAATTGAAAGGTCTAATTGATTATTGATTTTTCCCTCCCACGATTTTGAAGGTATTAAAGATGACCTCAGCCGATTTTCGCCAACTGAATTCTTGAACTCTTTTCAAACCTTTGTTAATCAGTTCAGTTTGGAGGTCTTTATCATTTAGGACCTTTGCCATCGCAGCAGCAATTTCGTTTATGTCATAGGGATTAATTAATAATCCGGCATCGCCAACAATCTCGGGCAAAGAAGATAGATTAGATGCAATCACCGGTGTGCCACAAGCCATTGCCTCCAAAACGGGTAGACCAAATCCTTCATAAAGTGAGGGGAAGACAAAGAGTTCGGCAGCATTATAAAGGAATGGCAAATCTTCTTCTGGGACATAGCCGGTAAAAATTATCTCATCGGCAAAATTGAACCGCCTAAGGCGGATTGACCCCCGGCCTGCATCAAGCAGTTTCAAATCCTTTCCCCAGCCATAACCACCAACAACAACCAACTTGTGGGGCAGGCGGTTTTCTTGTTTCAATTGGCAAAAAGCCTCCAGTAGTCTTGTTAGGTTTTTACCCGGTTCTAAAGTCCCAACAAAAAGAATGTAGCGCTCGGGTAAGTTATACTTTTCCCGGGCTTGGGCTAAAAGTGACAACGAATCAATCTTCCGATACCTTGAGTTCACCCCTTCCAACGAGACAAAAACTTTTGTTGCCGGCACCCGACAATACTTGATAATTTCCTGTTTCGTATTTTGAGAAACCGCAATAATAGCGGTTGATTTTTTTATTGCCCAACTGGTTGCGATTTGGACATAAACTGAGCGGATTTTTGAATATTTGGTTACTGTGCGTTGGAATGGAATCATATCGTGGATCACGGTGACAGTTGGACAAGGCACCCAAAATGGAATTGCCACTGAAGGGGTGAATAACAAATCAATCCGATAATAGAGCAACTGCCAGGGTAGGATTAGTTGTTCCCAACCAATCCGTAAAAACCTGCGGGTTGGTGAAAAGTAACAGATAATTGGGAAAAAATTCTCTTGAGGAATTGAGAAATGAGTTGCGCTCGCTTTGGTCAAAAATAAAAAATAGGTATTCGCTTTATCAATTTCGGCTAATTGTTTTAATATATTCTGGGTAAACCGGCCGGTTCCCGCCAGTTGTTGACGAAATGGCAAAAGATTTACGCCAATCCGCATTCATTAACTCCGCTTAAAATAGTAACCAAAGTGCGGATTTTGGACAGTTGTCCCGAATTGGGTCCTAAAATTTGTGCGCGACAAAAGGCGCTTCGCCAAGACATTAAAACATTTATTGGTCGGTTAATAGTAAATAATAAATAACTCTTTGTCAATAGTTAATCCGCCTTAAGCGGATAACCGATAAAAACCAAAAGTCATCAATCACCCGAAAAGGATTTTTAATCTCTTGACTCGGTTCAATTATTCAGTAAAATGCCAAGGATGCAATTTATTGCTGATTTTCATGTTCATTCGCTTTTTTCTCGTGCCACCAGCCAGGATATGGCACTCCCTCAAATTGCCGAAAGCGCCAAACGGAAAGGACTAAAACTACTGGGCACTGGTGATTTCACCCATCCGCAATGGCTATCAATGTTACAAAAAGATTTAAAGCCAACTGGTAACGGACTCTTTATTTATCGGGACATCTATTTTATTCTTACTACCGAGGTGAATAATGTTTATACTAAGGATGCAAAGTTAAGACGAATTCACAATATCATCTTTGCGCCCGATTTTAAAGATGTGGAAAAGATTAATAAATTTCTTGCCCGGTATGGTAATTTGGCAAGCGATGGCCGCCCGACCCTTGCCCTTGATTCTTACCGAATGCTTGCAGCAGTGAAGGAACTTTCACCCGAATCGTTTCTTGTGCCTTCGCATATCTGGACCCCTTGGTTTTCCCTTTTTGGCTCACACTCGGGATTTGATTCAATTGAAGATTGCTTTGAAGATTTGAGTAAGGAGATTGTTGCTTTGGAGACCGGTTTATCTTCTGACCCGAAAATGAACTGGCGGCTTTCGTCTCTTGATGGTTATGCCCTAATTTCCAATTCCGATGCCCATTCCCCATCCCGCTTGGGTAGGGAGGCAAATGTCTTTGATTGTGAATTGGCGTTTGGCGAAATTAAGACTGTGCTTAAGACCAAGGACCGGAAAAAATTTCTTTACACGATTGAATTTTTTCCCGAAGAAGGCAAGTATCATTACGATGGTCATCGGAATTGCAATGTCTCCCTCGCACCAAAACAGTCGGTTCTCAATAATGACATCTGCCCAGTCTGTGGTCGTCGGCTCACGATTGGTGTCTTACATCGGGTTGAATCATTAGCCGACCGCGAAGATGGCTTCATTCCTCAAGATGCGATACCTTATAAAAACCTTGTCCCCTTGGAGGAGATAATTGCTGATGCCTTGGGAATTGGTCGGGATACGGCTGCGGTTCGCTTAAAATACGACAATTTAATAAAAAATTTAGGAAGCGAATTTGATGTCTTACTTTCTGCCCCAATTGAAGATATAAAAAAATACAGCACCGAGCGGATTGCCTTAGGTGTGGCAAAGATGCGCCGGGGTGAGATTACGGTTATTCCTGGTTATGATGGGGTATTCGGAACGATAAAACTATTTACTCAAGAAGGGGCACAGGACTTTGGCGTTGAAGCGACGAAGGTTTGCGAAAAGGTCGCGGGCGAGCAGATGACCCTATTTTGATATGAAACATCTCTTTGCTCCCTGGCGGATGAAATACATTAAAGAAAGTTACCAGCAAAAAGGCAAAAAGACCAAATCCCGTGACTGCTTCATTTGTCAGAGTAGTCAGGGGCGGAGGTTTAAGAATCTGGTCCTTTATTCTAATACCTATGCCTTGGTGATGCTGAATCGCTACCCTTACAATAATGGTCATCTTTTGGTTGCACCAACTCGGCATATTGGCGAGATTGAAAAGTTAACCTTAGCAGAAAAAGAGGCAATATTTGAGTTAGTGCAAAAATCGGTTAAGATTTTAAAACAGGCATTAAAGCCGGATGGTTTTAATCTCGGCGCGAATTTAGGAAGGTATGCTGGGGCTGGTCTGCCTGACCATTTTCATATTCATATCGTTCCCCGTTGGATTGGTGATGTCAATTTTTTTCCGCTTTTAGCCGAGACCAAAGTTATCTGCGAGGCATTGCCGGCTACTTACCGAAAACTCGCCCCATTTTTTAAAGCACAATGTCCGAAGTAAGAAGAGATATACTGACCGACACCTGGGTGATTGTTCGGACCGAAAATACCGAGATTCCACTCAATCATCGCCAACCAGCAAAGCCTTGCCCCGTTTGTCCTTTTTGTGCGGGTAATGAATCAAATACCCCGCCCGAGATTTTTAGTATAAGACGGGAAGCCACTGGTCCCAACCAACCTGGTTGGCAGGTGCGGGTTGTTCCCGACAAAAATCCAGTATTGCGGGTTGAAGGCGATGTGGTTCGGGTTGGTATTGGAATTCACGACAAGGTCTCAGGCATCGGTGCCAATGAAGTAATAATTGAAACCCCCGAACATATTAAGAACTTTCACCTCTTAGATGCCAATCAAATCGCCTTGGTCTTCAAGACCTACCAAGCCCGAATTATTGACCTTTACCGGGATAAAAGACTACGCTATGTGATGATTTTTAAGGATTATGGGGCACTGGCGGGTGCCTCGGGGATTGAGCATACCCATTCCCAATTGATTGCCTTACCGGCAACACCTCAGAAGATTAAAAATGAACTGGCACGGGCAAAAGGCTACTTTGAATATAAAGAAAGGTGTCTGGCTTGTGATTTGATAAATTTTGAACTAACCGACCAAAAACGGGTAGTATTAGAGACCAGCCATTTTGTTGTCATTACCCCTTATGCCTCAAGATTTCCCTTTGAAATCGCAATCTACCCGAAACGCCATTCCTACACTTTTGAAAACACCACTTGGGAAGAGATTGCGAACTTGGGCGAAGTGATGAAACGAATCGGTCAGGCGTTGTATGAAGTCCTTCTTGACCCGCCTTATAATTATGTCCTGCATACTGCGCCCAACCTCTTACCAATACCTGGCTATTGGGCAACCATTCGCGACGACTTCCACTGGCACATAGAAATTATCCCCCGGATAAAACGGATGGATGGTTTTGAATGGGGTTCGGGATTTTATATCAATTCCATCGCGCCCGAGATTGCTACTGCCAAACTTAAAGAACGATTATGATTAAAGCGGTAATTTTTGATTTAGATAATACCTTAGTTGATTTTGTGAAGTTAAAGGATGTGGCGATTGATGCCGCGGTGGATGCAATGATTGATGCTGGGTTAAAGATGGGCAAAGAGGAGGCGAAGAAAAAGATTTATCAGGTCTATAGTGAAAAAGGGATTGAATACCAACAGGTTTTTGATAAATTCTTAGAACAAGAGTTGGGCAAGATTGACCCCAAAATTCAGGCGGCGGGCATTATTGGTTATCGGCGGGCGCGGGAAGGTGCCTTGGTTCCCTATCCCCATGTTCATATTGCGCTCTTAGAATTATTAAAAAGGGGTTTAAGGTTAGCGGTCATATCCGATGCACCCCGACTCCAAGCCTGGCTTCGGCTATGCGCCTTGAATATTCATAATTATTTTGATGTTGTTGTCACCTTTGATGATACGGGCAAACGCAAACCCGACCCTGAACCATTCCGAAAACTGCTTGACCTTCTACAAATCGATGCCAAGGAAGCGATAATGGTTGGTGATTGGGCAGAAAGGGATATTATTGGTGCCAAGGTATTGGGTATGAAAACGGTCTTTGCCCGCTACGGCGACACCTTCGGGACAATAAATTCCGGGGCGGACTATGAGATTAACGATATCTTAGAACTGATTTCAATTATTGATAAAGAAAACAGAAGTAGGGCAAGGCTTTAACCGATTCCGTTTTCCGTGCTTCGTTGACGGTCAACGGTCACGGTTGACGGACCATGGTAAATAAGCAATGGCTTTGTTTGGTATTGGTATTGATTTAGTTAAAGTCTCCCGAATCAAAGCGGTAATGGAGCGGTTTCCCAACCGGTTCAAGACCAGAATCTTTACCAAAAATGAGATTGAGTTTTGTGAAAACCGGGCAAATTCTTATCTTTCCTATGCGGTTCGTTTTGCGGCTAAGGAGGCGTTTGCCAAGGCGCTTGGCACGGGATTGCGGGGCAAAATCGCCTGGCGGGATATTGAAGTGGTTGATGACGAATTATCAAAACCGAGTTTAGTGATTACGGGCAAGGCTTTAAAAATTTTGGGCAAGCGCAAAGTCCATACCAGCCTCTCTCATACCGAAGATTACGCCACCGCCATTGTAATTATTGAAGACATCCCTACCAGATGACCCTATCTGTTAAAAAACTTGACTTGGGTAAAAAATTAATATAATTAATTCTATGAGCATATCAACTATCAGAAAGAAGGCAGTTTGAGTAAACACCCGATAGAAACTGCTGCTTTTAACGAAAAAATACGGGTCGTACCCGTAAGTAGGAAAGGAGAAAGAAAATATGAAAAACATCCTTGATGACTTGGAAAAATTAAACATTTTTACTTCAGGTGGAAACGACCCGCGTGCTTCCCTATCAATATGCAATAATTGTATCCTCAAAACCAAACCTTATTCTTTGGTCTTCTACAAAAAGACGCTTCCTTCGCCAATTCCAATAATGTTTATTTCACGCGACCCAAATATCAAATTAGAAGAGATGAAATCTAAAAATTGCGTTAGCCCGATTGATTTCATTATTTCGCTTGGTCCACAACCAAGAAAAAAGGGGCTCGGTTGGTTTTTTAATGATTTTCTTCTAAAAAATTGCTTATGGAGTGAATTTTTAAACTTTTTAAAATCAAATAATCCGAAGACGCCATTAAGATTTTATTGGACGCACGCTGTTAAATGCTATGCCTGCAATGATAAAGGATTTTTCGACGACGCTAAAGATACTTGTATTAAATACTTAAAAGAAGAAATAGTAAAACTAAAACCAAAGTTAATCGTTGGATGTGGGTTAGAAGTAGCCCAAACACTTTATCAAATCAAATACAATTACAATAGGACTATTAAATTTGAAGACCTTACCCAAGAAAACAAAGGAGTCTTAACTTTAGGAAAAGGCGAAGTAATTATTCCTCATCCTGCTCGTGCTCTTTATCAACAATGGAAGAAAGGCAACTTTATGAAAGTGGGAATAACTGCAGATGAATTAAAAATGATTATTGATAAAGTCATAAAAGACGGTTAAAATGAGGTGGTTATGACTGATTTTTATGTTGGAGGACCGAGGTATAAGGATTACCTTGAGTTGAATAGATTGACCCGAGATATCAACGGTCAAATCCGCGACACGGGCAAGAGAATCGGTTACGAAATTTCCGAACAGACCCGTAAAATTCTTGCCAGCAATTCCGCACTGATGCGGAGATTTGGCGAAGGGTTTGATGAAGTGAACCACACCCTCCGCTGGGGTTTTCGCAGGGTGGTTGATGCCTTGAGTGATGTATCGGCATCCCTTGAAGCACTTCGGGCTGATTTTAATTACGGGGTCGGGTTAATCCTTGGACAACTCTGGATTCAGAATAAATTGCTTTTTGGCATCTTGGCAGAATTAGATGCAATTCATAAGATACTGGAGAGCCCAATTCTTACTCAGGCACGGGAATTTTTCCGCATCGGCTGTGAACGGTTATCCAGGGGGTTGCTGGATAAGGCATTGGAATCATTCTTAGAAGCGGAAAAGAAAAACGATACTGACTTTGTTACCCAATCGCTGATTGGATTGCTTTATTTATATGGTAGAGACGACGATGATGATGTGATTAACTTATTGGAAGCAGAAAAGCATCTTCGGTTGGCAGTCCGCTATGGTATGGCAGAAATTAC
>Ga0207433_10010531_pt1 | contig 14365 bp, 14 predicted proteins | sample YelNatPaOPGAMG01_FD_187559 | JGI IMG/M metagenome (GOLD analysis project Ga0207433, IMG submission 187559) | Hot spring thermophilic microbial communities from Obsidian Pool, Yellowstone National Park, USA - OP-RAMG-01 (SPAdes) (version 3) | ecosystem: Environmental > Aquatic > Thermal springs... | reverse complement strand
TCCGACTGGCTTTGCCAGCGGAGGGGGAGGGAATGGCCCTCCCTCTTCATCCATAACTTCTTTCCTTTGGGCGTGGCACAACCGTCGCCGAAGGCACCCCGCTTGCATCGCGGAATTTCGGCCAGACGGAGCCGCTCGGTTTGCCTTTCGAGGCCTTCCGCGCTCCGCGGGCAGGTCCGCGGAGCCTCGCCCCACCCTTGGCGCATGCTTCCGCCGGATTCAGTCCTGGGTCGAAGGCCCCCGATCCCTTGGCGGGTGGCTGTGCGGCTGGGCCGGGCGGCTTGATCTACAGGGATTGGCACCCTCCTTTTCGGCTTTCATCGCGGGATGGGCGAAAAAAGAGGGGGACGCCCCCGGCGGAGGCGCCCCCCTCGTGGCGGGAAGGATCGCGATCGCTAGGGGCTGCTGGGTACGGCCCTCTTCTCGGGCGTCGAAGGGACGGGCGCCGGAGGGGGCAGCTCGGCGAGCGTGAAGCCCGTGATGCTCCCCAACCGGGATCTTTGCGCGGCTACCCGGATGGCCTCCAGGTCAAGGAGAGAGGCGTCGCGAAGGAGGTACGGAGGATCCACGCCCGCGCGGGAGAGGTCCTGGCCGGCGAAGCGCAGGGTCATGGTGCGTTCCCCCGCCTCCAGCGAGGCCTCCACCGAGGCGTAAGCCACTTCGACCTCCGCCCCCGAAGGCGACTGCCCGGTCAGGGTAGCCTGGAGCCGGTACGTTCCCGCCTTCTGCAGATGAACGCGGACGGGCACTTCCACGGCCGAGACCCCCGACGGATCGCGGAGAACCTGGCAGGGCCGGGCCCCGAGGATACGAAAGCCGCTTTCCGAGAGGGCCAACGCGGCATGGCCCACGCGGTGGAGCGGAAGGCCGCCGGCCGTTCCTGAAGCGTCCACCTTGACCTCTTCCATGCCGCCTCCCGGCTCCACCGGCAGGAAGGCGGAGTAAACGCCGTCCCCGGCGGTGGCGTCGGGCGCCACTCCGTCATCCCGCAGGATCACCCGGACGGGCGAACCTCCCGAGGCGCTTCGGGCCATGGCCGTCACTTGGAATCCCAACAGGGGAGCCCCGTCGTTCTGGTTGAAGAGCTGGGCGTAAACGACCGGGTGGCCGGTAGGAGAAGAGACCATCTGCGAAAGGCTCACCCGCATCCGGTAGCCCGAGCCGTCCTGGACGGCCACCATAAAAGCCTTGGCGCCGCTCTGAGCGTGGCTGAAGTCGAGCGTGTAACGCCCCGGCGCGGCGGGAGAGACCTTCAGAAGGGTGGCCGTGGGCGGAAGATCCACCAACCCGGACAGCTCGGCCGAAGAACCCGCGGCGAAAGCGGCCTCGGTTCGGCCGTCGGGCGCGAAGGGATTCCCCTGCGGATCCAGCAGGCGGAGGTTGGTCTCGGCCGTCGGGACGCCCACGGGCCACACCACCACCCTGGCGTCAGGGCCTCGGAGCACCACGGAGGCGCTGGCCTGGCGCGTGGCGTCCACGACGAAGGCGTCGAGCGAGGAGGTGCTGACGAAGGGCTGCGGGGCGACGTAGGGAGTACGGGGAGCGAACCCCTGGCTCATCTGAGTGACGGAGCCCGCGGCGAAGAGGGAAAGCACCGGGAGGAGCGCCGCGAAAAGGACGGTTGTTCGAAGACTCTTCTGCAGTCTCATGGGTCCCCCCCTCAAAAGTCGTAGGACAGATAGGTGCCGATAGGCCGAAAATCGTTGCGGCGGTTGTGGTGATGGTTCGCATCGGTTTCAAACCAGAGGGTGCCCACCGCCTCCGCCGAATACTGGGCCACCATGCCGTCGTTGGCGCCCGGGAAGCCGCTCACCGCGGCGAGCGCCGCCAGGCCGTAATCCTCCGCGTGGGCCCAGTCGTCGAAGATGGCCAGCCCCCGATCCACTCCGGCGATGCAATAGAAGCTCTTGGGGAGGGCGGGCCTGCCCGCCGTGCCGAAGAGCCAGTACTGGTTGTAATAGGCCATCCAGTCGGTGCGGCAATTGTACGTGGAGTTCGTGTTCTCGCCAACGAGATCCACCAGCCAGCCCGTGAGCCAGGAGCCCGACAGCGTGCCCGCCAGGTCGGCAGCCTCGGAGCCGTCCTGGGGAGCGGCGATGGTGTTCACCCACCGCGTGGCATTCACCACCGTCTGATAATCCGCGTTTCGGTTCGGATTCGAGAAGATCCACCGCACGACCACTCCGCCGAAGGAGTGGGTGTCGATGACGAGGTCGGTGATGCCTTGGGTGTTGACGAAGGAGGCGATCTGCGAGGCCACCTGGTCGCCCGCCACCCACATGTACTGGGTGCCGTCGTAGTGGCAGACGGTGTAGGGCACGCTGTAGTTCTTGGTGACCGCCGCAATCATGGGCGAAGTCCAGTAGGCGAGCGCCGTGGAGACATTCTGGAGGTCCGCCCCACCCTTGCCGTGAACCAGGGCCACCCCCGTTTTGGCCCAGAGGTTCAGAGCACACAGCAACAGAACCGCGACCAACAGGACGGTACGAGCTCTTCTTCTCATCCCGCTCCTCCTTTGAGCCGAGGAGAGCAAAAATAGTACCAGCTTCAGCCCGCTATCATCGAAACCTCAGCGCGATGGGGTTTTAGGGTTAGGCGTAGCGCAGCCTGCGGGTTGTGAAAACGTGAACCATGTATCCTGGCAATCCATGAACATTCGGATAAAACCAGGATTTTAATGATGTTGGGTGGCGTGATCGATGTTCATCCCAAATTGTGAACGGCAATCTCACCCCAAATTCCGTGATCGAATGGCCCCAATCCCTTTGCAGGTGATTGTGCCGTTATGACGATCACCGAGATCCATCGGGATTTGCACCAACGTTTCGCCCCCCATGAGGGGATTGGAGCTCACTGAGGGGGTTGACAGGAGCGTAGGGTATGTTTATATTGCTGTATCTGAATATATGCTCAGTAATTCACCGCCTGCGTCCGCATCAAGTTATTTCTTGCCCCTGCTCTTCTTAAGGAGGTTCAGAATGAAAACTCGACTTGTCCTCGCCGGACTTCTATTGGGGATCAGTGTCGCCGCTTTCGCTGATGGTCCCTATTTTGATACCTACACCCATCACATGGAGGTCGGGGAATGGGAATTGGAGGCCGGCATGGACGCCGTGCGCTCCACCGATGGGCCCTGGATATACGGCCAGTCCTTGGAACTGGAACATGGATTCAACGCGCATTTCTGCGGCGCTGCCTACCTTTTGGGGACGGATATTCCAGGGACAGGCTGGCGCCTGGACGGCTTCAAACTAGAGAGCCGGATTCGCCCATGGACGGACAACAGCTTTTTTGTCCCCACTCTCTATGTCGAGTACGAACAATTCAGCCACGAAGAGACCTACCAGGATGCGGTTGTCGGCAACCGTGATGAGGGGGAGGGGGGGGCGTTCAGAACGGAGCACTCCGCCGAATTCCGCCTGATTTTCTCGCAGGACTTCGGGTGGGGGAACGCGGCCATGAATCTGGTATGTGAGCGGAGTCTTGATGGAGGCGCTGCAGCCTTTGGATATACGGGCGGATTCTACTTTTTGGGGCCATCATCGGAAAGGCCGGGAGCGGGCGCTTACGATTTGGACCACGATGGGGACGCCCACTACCTCTTTGGATTTGAGCTTTTTGGCGGGCTTGGCGAAAAAGGGGACTTCGGTCTGAGGCCTTCGAAGCAGGAGCATTACATCGAGCCACTGGTGGCCTTACCCTTAACGGCGCGAGTCATGCTCAAGGTAGGGGTTGCTTTCGGGCTGACACACCGTTCGGAAGATAGGGTCAGAGCGCTGCTGGCCATCCACCTTGGGCGGTCCGGACGCTCTTGACCCCCAACCATTGGTGGCAGGTATGCTAAAATCAGCTTTTAGGAGGTGCCAGGTGGCCGGCGTGTTTGAGGGGCTGGACAGCATCAGAGTTCGACGCTTCGAGTATGGCTATACCTACGCGCCCGCCCCGCCGCCGCTGGCGACCTGAGAGTCCTCAACGGATAGAGACCAGGCCCGCCGGAGACGGCGGGCCTTTTTGCATGCGCCGCGGAATATCCGCACCTGACGATGGAGGAGATCATGCCCAAACGAACCAAACCGAAGGGGAAGACGCCGATGGCGAGCACCGCGCCGATGGGAGACCTGGAACAGCACAGGCGCACCATCGAAGACCTGGACGCGCGGATCCTCGACCTCGCGGCACAGCGCATGGAGACGGCCGAGAAGATCGCTCGCTTCAAGAGCGCCCAGCGCATCCCGCTGCGCAACTTCGAGGTGGAGGCCCAGGTGCGCTCGCGCCTGGAGCGACGGTGCTTGGAGCGGGGGATCGACCCCGCTCTGGGACGGGATCTGGCCTTGTTTCTCATCGGCCATTCGCTCGTGGCCCAGTCACCCATCGTGGAGAGCACCTACGAGGGCTCGCTCCTTCGGGTGCTGGTGGTGGGCGGCATGGGCGGCATGGGCGGCTGGATGGCCCGCTTCTTGTCGGGGCAGGGCCATCAGGTGGCGGTCTTTGACATAGCCGGCGGTGAGTCGTCGTTCCCTCGCGCTCAGAGCCTCGAAGAGGGTCTAGAGAACACCGATCTCGTCGTTTTGGCCGTCCCCATGAGCGCTTGCTCGGAACTCCTGCGCCGGCTGGGGCGCCAGCCCGCGCGGCCCGTCGTGGCCGAACTGTGCAGCCTCAAGCTCCACTTGAAGCCGGCCCTAGAGGAGGCCCGGTCCGCGGGGCTGCGCGTGGTTTCCTTCCATCCCATGTGGGGCCCCGAGGCGAAGCTCCTTAGCGGGAAGCGGCTGCTTCTGGTGCGCGCGGGCCAAGAGCGGGAGGAAGAGCTCGTGAGGGGCCTCTTTGCGGCCACCAGCGTGACCATCCACGATCTCTCGCTGGAGGAGCACGACCGAAGGATGGCCGTGGTGTTGGGACTGGCCCACCTGGTTAACCTGGGTTTCGCTAGGGCCCTGGCCCTGTGCGGATTGGCCCCGGAGGCGCTCAGGGAAGCCGCCGGGGTGACCTTCGGCAAACAACTCCGGACCACGCTGGAGGTGGTTTCGGAGAACCCCGGTCTCTATTTCGAGATTCAGCGCCTGAGCGGCTCCACGTCGGAGCCCCTGGAGCGCCTGCGGGAGGCCCTCGCAGACTTCAAAAGAGCGGTGGAGGCCGGCGACGCCGCTGCCTTCTCCGCTTACATGGAGGAGGCCAAGGCCCGTCTGTCCGACGCGGGGGCAGTAGGGGAGTGGTTCTGAGGGGCGGGCTGGCGGAGGGGGACAAAAGAGCCCGGGCGGGAACGGTTTCCGCCCGGGCATGGGGGAAGGAAAGGAAGCTGGTGCTGAGAAGGCTCTTCAGGGAGCGGGCTGGCCCTGCGGAGGCGGGGCGTTCGGGCCCTGGCCGTAGCCGTCGGGCGCAGGGGCCGAGGGCCATCCCATCCCCTGACCGGTTCCCTGGTGCCAGGCCTTGCGGCCCCGCCCCATCCGGTGGGCGCGGCGTTCCATCATGCGCTCGCGGAAGAGCTGGCGGGCCCGTTGCCACTGCTCCGGAGTGAGGATCTTGCGGACCTGCTGCATGTGGCTGAAGCGGAGCTTCGCCACCTGGGCCTTGGCCAGGGCCAGGTCGTCGATGGTCTTGTCCACCTTGGCCGGGTCCGGGTTGTCCTTGGCCATCTCTTCGCGCAAGGCGAGCTGTTGAAGCTCCACGTTCCTTCGCAGATCGATCATCTTGCGCGCCTGCTCGAAGCGGAGCTGCCGGAGCTGGTCCTGCTGCTGCTGCGTCAGGTTGAGCTCCTGGGCCATCCTCATGGGGTCACCGGGCATCTGGGCGAAGAGGGCCGCGCCGGCGACGATGGCCCCGGCGGCCAGTGCGATTTTAGTCCACGTCTTCATGGGTGTTCCTCCTTCAGGTTGCATGGACAGGGTGCGCACCGGGGTGGTTTAGTCTTTTCGGGATTGGGCGCCGCCGCCCTCTGCCGGCGGGCAGCGGGAAGAGAGGAGCGCCTCCAAATCGAGGGACCGTATGGCATCCACGGCGGCCTCCCAGGCTCCCTCGTGGCAAAGGCCCGCCGTGGCGGCCTCCTCGTAAGCCTGCACGGCGGTATGCAGGCAGAGGTCGCGGACGCGCTCCGCCAGGCCCCTCTGTTCCTCCGAAAAAGATGTGGGTCCGGAATTCTCCGCCAGGCTCATGGGATTCTCCGCACCATAGAACGGCTTCTGGCAGCGCCCTATTCCCATGTCCAGCCCCGGCGGCGAGGCGCTTGGCGGCGGAGGGAGGGGCGTGGTATGGTCCCCTCCTGGAGGTATCATGGGGCCTTTCCTTCGAGATTACGCGGCCTGCGAGAGGCGCCTGGCGGCAGACCTTCCGACCCGCCTCACCCGGGAAGAGCGCCTGCGGGCCTGCGTGGAGCTTCTCTGGGAGCACCTGCGGGGCCAAGGCGTAGACTGGCTGGGCGTCTACCTTATCAATGATGCACGGGACGCCATGCTGCTAAAGGAGTGCCGGCCCAGACCCGCCTGCTCGCCCATCGCCCTGCACGGCGTCTGCGGACGGGCCTGGAAGGAGGGCAGGCCCCAGGTGGTGCCGGACGTGACCGCGCTGGGCGAGGCCCACATCGTCTGCGACCCCGCCAACCTTTCCGAGGTGGTCGTGCCCCTGTTCGAGCCGGACGGCACCTGCTACGGCGTCCTCGATCTCGATAGCCGCACGAAGGCCGCCTTCAGCGATGCCGACGCCCAGGGGCTCCGTAGCGTGCTGCGAGCCGCCGGCCTCACGGCGTAAAGGCAGAATGAACCACAGAGGCAGTGAGGCACAGAGGAAGCAGGAAGGGAGAGAAAGGCCCGTGGGGCCGAGATGCGGAAATGGGGTGATGCCGAGTGGGGTTCCCGGCGAGAATCGCCGGCCCCCTTCTGCCCTTACATTCCGCGACGGCATTCCCTCCGGTGCGGGAACCGCTCTCCGGCGCGCGACGGGAGGATGGGGCACGGCGCGCCGGCCTCTGGAGAGGCCTCCTACGGAGCCGTCGTGAGTCCTTTCTCTTCATCCAGATGCGGCAGGAAGAAGATAAGGGCCATGCCTGGGATCGTGGCGATGAAGGTGAAGCCGAAAAAGGCGGCATAGCCGAGCCAGTGGGCCAGGAAGCCCGAGAGGACGCCCGAGAGGGTGGAGGCCACGTTCATGACGCTCGTGGCCAGGGACATGTGGGCCGCCCTGTAGGCCGGTTTGCAGGTCCGCATGATGAAGACGAGAAAGACCGCCGTGCCGTTCCCGGCGCCGAAGGCCTCCAGGATCACGAAGAGGGCCACCACCGTGAGGTTGGCCGTGCCTCGCTCGGGATGACCGATGAGGCCTCCGTAGATCAGCGCGAGCACCATGTAGAAGAGATTCGGCAGGTTTTGGGCGAGGACCAGCGGCCAAATGACGCGCCTGAGGCCGAAGCGGCCGATGAGGTGGCCGCCGAGAATGCCCCCCGCGATGGAGGCGCCGATGCCGAGGGTCCCGTAGATGAGCCCGTACTGGGCCCTATCGATGCCGATGTCCTTCAGCATCGGGTAGACCATGGCCAGAAGGAAGGCCTCCCCCGAGCGGTAGAGAACCAGGAAGGCCAGGATGACTCCTATGCGCGGCTGGTCCAGGTAGTCGATGAAGGCCCTGGCGTAGAAGGAATCGGAGGCGGCCAGGCGGCGGCGAAGGCGCGGCAGGTTGGCCAGGAGCAGAAGGAGCGCGCTCAGCAGGCCCAGGGTGATCCACCCCGGAGCCCCCACTTTGGCCAGGTAAGGTTGGAGCGCTCTCCCGGCCGCCGCCACCGGCGCAAGAAGCCACAGCCCCCGGAGGGCCAGCAGGAGCAGCGCGGCCCCGGCCACCCAGAGCAGGCGCTTGGGCGAGGCAGCCCACCGGGCCAGATCGGAGATCGGCCGTCTGGGCTCCTCCACCTTGGGAAGAAACAGGAGGTGGTAGACCATGAGTCCGGCCAGCACCGCCGCCGAGAGGAGGAAGGCGGGGCTCCAGCCCGCGGCGCCGGAAAACCAGACGATGCCGCCGCCGCCCGCGATGAGGGCCAGGCGGTAGGCCATGGCCTGGTAGCCGACGTAGCGGGCCTGATCCTTCCGGTCCAGTGCCTCCAGGTAGTAGCCGTCGATGGCGATGTCGTGGCTGGCCGAAAGGAAGGCCGTGATCAGGAAGAGTACCGAGGCCACCGCCAGGGGGTTGGCGAGGGCGGAGCCCGCGGCCAGGGCCAGTGCCGCCGCCGCGAGCGCGGACTCCGCCCCCAGGAGCCACCGGCGTTTGGTGGCGAAGGCGTCGGCCAGGGGTGCCCAGAGGAACTTGAGGACCCACGGTAGGCCGTAGAGGGAGGTCATGCCCACGGCTTCCAGGCTGGCGCCGTGGTCCCTGAAGAAGACGGTGGAGATCTGGCGGACGAGGCTGTAGGGGAAACCCTCGGCGAAGTAGGTGGAGAGCACCCAGAAGGGAGGGGCCTTCTCGCGGGGGGGCGATGCCGCGCTCATGGGAGCGGCCGGCTGGCGCCGAAAGCCTGGCGCCATGGGGAGCAGGGTGGTCCGCCGCCCCGATTCTGGAGGCCGGGAAGACCGTCACTCCTCACTTGCCACTCCCGCCTCCTCGGCCTGCGCCATGAGGGCCAGCCACTCCTCCTCGGCCGCGGCCAGCTCCCGCTTCAGCTTCTCGTAGCGGCGGTTGAGGGCATGCCAGTCCTCGGTCACGACCGAATCGGGGCTGGCGAAGCGAGCCTCCAGCCGGCTCTTCTCCTTTGTCAGGGCGGACACCGCCCTCTCGGCTTCCCGGCGCCGCCGCTGCAGGCGGAAGAGCTCGTTCTTGGAGAGCGCCGGTTTAGGAGCGCCCTTATCGCGGCCGTTGTGCGCCGGTGCCTCCTCTCGGGCGGCCGGCGCTAGCTCCCCGGCCTGTGCCAGATCGGGCGCGAAACCCGCCGCGGAGCGGAGGGTTTCCCCCGCTACGGCCCACGTGTGGTGGGTCACGGAGCGCAGGAACTCCTCGTGGTGGCTCACGACCACGAGGGTTCCCTTGAAGGCCGCGAGCGCCTCCTGGAGCATGGCCACCATGGCCTCGTCGAGGTGGTTGGTGGGCTCGTCCAGGAAGATGACGTTGGCCCGCGCCAGCAGGACTCCCAGCAGGTGGAGCCGGGCGCGCTCTCCGCCCGAGAGGCTCCCCACCGACTGGTCGGCGCGCGGGCCGCCGAAGCCGAAGGCCCCCAGGTAGGAGTAGATCATCTCCTTGTTGAAGGTCTTCAGGAGGCCGCCGACGGTGTCGAAGAGGGTGCCCTGAAAATCGAACCGGCGCTGGTGCTGGTCGTAGTGGGCGAGGCGAACGTTGGTGCCCCAGCGCACCACGCCCGATAAGAGCTCCACCTCGCCTAAGAGGGCCCGCAGCAGCGTCGTCTTCCCGGCGCCGTTGGCCCCCACGAGCGCCACCTTCTGCCCGCGCTTGAGATGGAGCTTGGGCACGCGGAGGCGGCGCTCCCCCAGCGGCAGGAGAAGATTCTCGGCATTCAGCACCTCCTCGCCGGGGGTGTCGTCGAAGGCCAGTTGGAGCCGGAACCCCTCGGCGCTGCGCACCGGGGCCTCCACCCGCTCCAGCCGGGAGAGCACCTTCTCGCGTCCCCTCGCCTGTTTGCTCCGCTGGCCCGCCTTGTAGCGGCGGATGAACTCCTTGGTGCGCTCGATGTAGGCCTGCTGGTTCTCCCAGGCGCGCTCCCTGGTCTTCTGCATCTCCTCAAACTGGGCCTCGAAGGAGGCGAAGTCGCCGCGGAAGGTGTAGAGCTTGCCGTCCATGAGGTAGGCCACGTGGTCCACGGCCGATTCCAGGATCTCGGGGTCGTGGGTGACGACGACGAAGGAGCGGGGCGAGGTTCGGAGGAAATCCCCGAGCCATTCCCGCTGGGCCTCGTCCAGGTGGTTGCCCGGTTCGTCCAAAAGGAGGAGGTCCGCCGGGTCGAGCAGGGCCCGGCCCAGCTTGAGGCGCATCTGCTCGCCGCCCGAGAAGGAGGAGCAGGGCCGGCCGGCGTCATCGAGGGAGAACCCCAGGCCGAGGAGCGTGCGCTCCAGTTCCACCTCGTAGGTGTAGCCGCCGTGGTGGAGAAGCCACTCCTGGATCTCGGCGGCGGCGTGGAAGGTGCCCTGGCTCGTGTCGCCGTCCGACATCTTGCGGTGGAGGCGGGAGAGCTCGGCCTCCTTCTCCAGGACCTCGGAGAAGGCCCGCAGGAGGTAGGCGCGCGCCGTGATCTTCACGCCCGCCAGGTCGTCCTGCGGCACCGTGGCCACGCGCAGGCCCCGCATCCGCCGCACCTCGCCCGAGTCCCCCTCGTCCTTTCCCGCCAGGAAGCGCAGGAGCGTGGTCTTGCCCGAGCCGTTGGGACCCACCAGCGCCCACCGCTCCCCCGCGTGGATCTGCCAGTCCACGCCGCGCAGGACCTCGTGTTCCCCGAACCGTCTCGTGATGCCGCTCAACCCGATGAGCACCCGCAGCCTCCTCCGGAGCGGGATTGTAACGGAGAAAGCCGGGATTCGGAAGGCGGAAGGCGAGCCCCAATCCCGCGATGGAACCGGAACGGAGCCCCCAAATGTTGATGAACAGGTGGTTTAGCTCCAATGCTCTTTCACCTGGTAAGGGATTGGGGGCCTTTGAGCCGAAGGCGAAAAAGGCGTCCAAGGGTGGGGGTCCCTCCCTCTGGCTTTGCCAGCGGAGGGGGAGGGAATGGCCCTCCCTCTTCATCCATAACTTCTTTTCTTTGGGCGTGGCACAACCGTCGCCGAAGGCACCCCACTTGCATCGCGGAATTTGGGGCGAAAGAAGAAACGCAAACCACAGAGGCACAGAGCCACAGAGGGACGATGAAGGGCCGAGGGAAGAGGCGGCCGTCCGCCGACCGCCGTCGGCCCCCAATGCCGGAGGGACGTCCTGGGGTACCCTCCGAAGGGCCGCTGACTCAGGATCCCACTGGAGGAGACCGGCGTCGGGGTGGAACGACGGGATCCCCCATGGGTCGCCCGTTGGGGGCTTGCCACGGAATGGGGGGAAGGGGAAGGACCGTCTCCGCTGCGCCGTCTCGCCTCTCACGTCTCGCGTCGCTTTTTTCCGTCTTGCCGCCCCCGCCCCCGCGTGCCATGCTATGGGCTGACTCGGCGGAGGTGGACCATGAAGCTTTTGCACACCATGCTGAGGGTGCGCGACCTGGAGAAGAGCCTGGCCTTCTACTGCGGCTTCATCGGCCTGCACGAGGTCCGGCGCACGCCCGTGGGCGATGAGGCCACCCTCGTGTTTCTCACGGACGAGGAGGAGCTCTACTTCGTGGAGCTGACCTACAACCACGACAACCCCGACTACACGCTGGGGGACCAGTACGGCCACCTCGCCTTCGGCACGCCCGACCTCGACGCCGTGGAGGCGGAGGTGAAACGCCGCGGCTGGGAGTACTGGCCGAGCCGGCCCGAGCTGAAGAGCCGCTACCTCTTCGTCTGCGATCCCGACGGCTATGACGTGGAGATCATCGAGACGAAGGAGCGTGGTTAGGTGAGTAGGTAATGAGGTGAGTAGGTGAGGAAATCTTTGCCTCTCGCGTCTCGCGTTTTGCGTCTCGCCTCTCGCGTCTCGCCTCTCGCGTCTCGCGTCTCGCGTCTCACGTCTCGCCTCTCGCCTCGTATCTCTCACCGTTTTCTGCCCCACGGAGGATTTCATGCCGCGCATGAAGGAGTTCCGCGAGTTCCGCGAGAAGATGAACGAGCGTATCCTGGCTGAAGGCCACAAGGGGATCCAGCGCTTCTTCGCCCTGGATTCGCAGGCTTACGCCGAGGGGGCGCTGCCGCCCAAGACCAAGGAGCTGATGGGGCTGACGGCCTCCATGGTGCTCCGCTGTGACGACTGCATCGCCTACCACGTGATCCGGTGCAGGGAGGAGGGGTGCAGCCGGGCGGAGCTCTTCGAGGCCTTCAACGTGGCCCTGGTGGTGGGCGGCTCCATCGTCATTCCCCACCTCCGGCGGGCCGTGGCCCTCCTGGATGAGGTGGAGGCGCAGGGAGGGGACGCGCCGTGAAGCGCTTCTGCGCCGCGGTTCCGGCCGGGGGACGCCCGGCCGGAAGAGCTAGGAGAAGGTGAGCTTTGCCAGGGCGGCGATGGCTTCCGGCACTCTTGCGCGGCGGCGCGGTGGCTTCGGGCGCGGCCGCCTGGCTCTTCGAGGGCTGGCGTTGGGAGGGCCGCTTTACGGCCCTGGTGCTCCTCTGTGGGGCCGTGGCGGTAGGCTACCTTCGCCCCCGAATCATGTGGGCGGCCGCCGGTCTGGTCCTGGCCTCGGTGCTGGCGGCGCGCTGGCTGGGCGGGCTGGTGGGGTTTACTCCTTCGCCGGCCTTTTCCCCTTGGACCGTTCTGGTGCCCCTCGTCCCGTTGCTTGCCGGCGCGTGGCTGGGTGCTTCGCTGAGGCCGCGAGGAAAGGCCGGAAAGTCAGCCTCTTAGCCCGGCCCCCAAAAAAAGGGGCCCCGTCGCCGGGGCCCCGTGGCTGGACTGCCTGCCGTGAGATGAAGCGCGGAAGTTCAGCCGCGCGCCTTCTGGTAACGCTGGTTGATGACGTCCCACCGGAGCGTGTTCCACCACGCCTTGATGTAGTCCGCGCGGCGGTTCTGGTACTTGAGGTAGTAGGCGTGCTCCCAAACGTCCACGCCCATCACCGGGAACTTGCCCTGCATGAAGGGGCTGTCTTGGTTGGGGGTGGAGATGATCTCGAGCTTGCCGTCGTTCAGCACCAGCCAGCCCCAACCGGAGCCGAAGTGGCCTCCGGCGATGGCGTTGAGCTTCTCCTGGAAGGCGGTGAAGCTGCCGAAGGTCTTGTCGATGGCGCCAGCCAGATCGCCCGTGGGCGCGCCCCCGGCCTGCGGGCCCATGATCTCCCAAAACATGGTGTGGTTGGCGTGGCCGCCGCCGTGGTTGCGGACGGCGGTTCGGATGGCCTCCGGGACCTTCTCGATGGCCCGCAGAAGATCCTCAACCGGTTTGTTCTGCAGGTCGGGATGCCCCTCCAGGGCCTTGTTCAGGTTGGCCACGTAGCCGCCGTGGTGCTTGTCGTGGTGGATCTCCATGGTCTTGGCGTCGATGTGGGGTTCCAACGCGCTGAGGGCGTAGGGAAGATTGGGAAGCTCGTACATCGTGTTCCTCCTTGCAAGGGGCGCCGAATGGGGGAACGGCGCCGTTTCCTTCCGCCTGGTCAACCGGGCGGGATCTCGGTTCGAGTCGTTCACAGGGAGTGATCAACGAAGGAGGAGGGGGGTTTATTGCGGCAAGCTGGCGGCGGCGGCGGTGGAGGTCTCCCGTTGGAACCCCGGGCGGCGGCCCTGCCAGCCGTGCCTTTGGGCCAGCTCCTTGAGAATGGCCCCGAGGGTGGCCCGCTTATCGGTGCACCAGCCGGGGGCCAGGAGGAGGTCCCCGGGACGTTCGCCGGTCAGCCGGTGGATGGTGACCTCGGGGGGCAGCGCCTCGATGGCGTCGGCCGCCAGAGCGGCGTAGGCCTCCCTGGAGAGAAGGGGCAGCCTGCCGGCCCTCCATGGCCTCTCCAGCGCCGAGCCTCTCAGAACGTGCAGCGGGTGCAGCTTCACGCCCCACGGGTTAAGGCGCGCCGCCTCCGCGATGGAGGCGTGCATGGCGCCCGTGTCCTCGCCCGGAAGGCCCAGGATAAGGTGGAGGACAACCGGGACGGAGCGCGCCCGCAGGGCCTCCGCGGCGGCCACGGTGCACGCGTGGTCGTGGCCCCGGTTCATCGCCCGAAGCGTGGCGTCGTGGCGGCTCTGCATGCCCAGCTCCACCCAGAGCGGGCGCGCCCTCGCCCACCGTTCGAGTACGGCCAGGAGCTCCGCCGGAAGGCAGTCGGGCCGGGTGCCGAGGGCGAGGCCGGCCACCCCCGGCACCGCGAAGGCCGTTTTGAGCATGGCCTCCAACTTCTCGGCCGCCACGCCGTGGGTGGCCGTGTAGGCCTGAAAGTAGGCGATGACGCCCGGCTCGCCTCGATCGAGAGCCATCCGGGCGAGCCTCGTCAGCCTCTCGGCCCAACCTTCGCCGGGGATGGGGTCGTCTGGGCCGCTCCCGCCGGGGTCGCAGAAGGCGCAGCCGCCCACGCCTAAAGTGCCGTCACGGTTGGGGCAGGTGGCGCCGGTATCGAGGCTGGCCTTACGGACGCGGCCGCCGAATCGGCCCTTCAGCTCCTTCGAAATCCAGTGGATCGGGTCGGCGGCGTTCGGAAGAAAAGGGGGGGCGGAAACGGCGGACCAGGGAGACGGGATCAGGGATTTTGCCTCGCCCATCCTCAGCCTCCCTCATCCCTCATCCCTCATCCCTCATCCATCATCTTTAAAAACAATCGGCGTAGCATTGACGCCGGAGGGCGGGCCGTCGTCGA
>Ga0207433_10010521_pt1 | contig 14373 bp, 7 predicted proteins | sample YelNatPaOPGAMG01_FD_187559 | JGI IMG/M metagenome (GOLD analysis project Ga0207433, IMG submission 187559) | Hot spring thermophilic microbial communities from Obsidian Pool, Yellowstone National Park, USA - OP-RAMG-01 (SPAdes) (version 3) | ecosystem: Environmental > Aquatic > Thermal springs >... | reverse complement strand
GGTGAACGTCACGGGCGCATGGTGGGAGTGCGACAGTTCTAATTCCTTGCGCTCGTAGCCGAACATCAGATACGGATCGCTCGCCACGCCTGCCGTCACGGCCGAGTTTTTCCACGGCCCGCCCACCCCACGCGGCGCGCCCATGCGCCAGAGATCGTCCACATCGCCCAACCACACTGCGGCCTGGCCGTCGGTGCTGTATTTGACCACAAAACCATCATAGTTCCATGATGAGGGCCAGGAACTTGCCATCATCGTCACCGTGCCGAACAAGTTGCCAAAGGTTACGGTCGCCGTAAACCTGCCAGCGACGTAACAATTGCCGGCACCATCACTGCAATGGCGCTGGGAACCGCGCCTCCAAGGTCGCTGGAAGGATTCAGCGGGGCTTTGGTGGCCCAACATACGTTCCCGTTGCCGTCCAGTTTGCAGACGAACATTGATCCGCTCCCGCTCGCAGTCAGCGTGATATGGTCGAAGAGAACCGTGCCTTTGAACGCGCCCGTCAGGTAGCAATTGCCTCGAGAATCGACCGCGATACTTTTTCCTGTCGCGTTGCATTGTGCGCTCTGGCTTGGCAAACGCTTGAACCATACCTCGTTGCCCTCGGAATTGAGCTTCCGGACAAAGATATCCCACCACCAATACCAACTGATCTCATAATCCCCGGTGATGTAGGTGTTCCCCTGCGTGTCACAGGCGATGCCGTAATTGTGCATCGGCTTGCAGCAGTGCTGGTTCACCCAGAGCAGCCTGCCCGACGCATCATATTTCGCCACAAATGCGCTGCCATTGGTCACGCTCACATTCCTGTCGCCGAACATCGCATCCGACTCGAGCCAGCCGGCCACATGGCTGTTGCCCTGCGCGTCCACTGCAATGTTGCCCACGCTCTGCTCTCCCGAACCCCCGGCCTGACTGACCCAGACGAAATCGGGAGGTGCGCCCGCCTTCAAGGGATCTGGCAACAGCCAGATCAGGAGCAGAGAGACGATCAGGCGATGAAATCGCGCGTGCTTTTTCGTTGGGTTTGTTGATTCAGGCTTCATGGTGCTTTCTAATTGTCGCTTCATCGGGTTCACCCAGTATTGCCCGCGATTCCGCACTTCTTACGCCGATATACGGAGAACGTTGGTTTGCTTTGAGGCAACGGTGGCGGAGATCGCCCGGGTCGCCCAACCTGCCTGTGAACTCAGGATCTACGGGCTGCTCTCATTGGGTATTGATCCCATTGGATTTTCGACAATCCGCGCGCGATAGAATCGACAGCGATGATTTATGTCCGCATCGCAGAACTGGACGGTGCCGGTGAGATTGGTCAGCGTCGCCACAGGCGTCCAATGCAGCAGGTTGGTGGATGCTTCGATCGTAAAACACAAATTCGAGGCAGCTCGAAGCAGACAGAAGAATTGGCCGTTGGTTTGCACGGCCGATCCCGCGATGAACTCGACCATTGGAGCCAGCACGGTCAGCATGGCGGGTGGCGAACTTGTGACCGAGCCCCAGGGATTGGTGACCACGACCGTATAGCTTCCGGCATCATTGGTCCGGACGCGGGCGAGGGTCAGCACGTTGCTGGTCGCGCCGGAGATGCGTTGATCGTCGGCCAGATTGACTCCGTTGTGGCGCCACGCGTAACTCAATGGAGGGCTGCCGCTGGCGGTGACATTGAAGGTTGCCGTGCCACCAGCGGGGACGGACCGGTTCTGGGGCAGCGCGGTGATCGTGGGGAGCAAGGGCGGCACGTTGAGCAAGAAACTCTGCAAGACGTTGGTCGATCCGTCGCTGACCGCCAGAACCACAGGATAACTGCCGACGTCCGCCAATGTCGGTGTGCCCGTCAGCCGGCAGCCCGCGGCGGCGACAAAGTGCGGCTGGGTGGAACTGCCGTGATAGGCCCGGACCCCATGCAGATCCCAAGCGGAAAGGTAGTAGTCCACCCCTGCCTCGGTCACCTTGTCGGCCGGGATGAGGCCGGTGTAGGTGTTGCTGTTGCCCGGCTGCATGGGAACGGAATAGTAGTGGGTGGGCTGCTGGTCGTTGTGCATCCGGTAATAGATCGTCGCCTGACTAATGCCGTCCTGAACGTCGAAGTCCGCGATTTCGGCGCTCACAGCCAGGGCATGGCCGGGCAAGGCAAAATTCAGCGGGGTATGGAGTATGACAGGCGCATGGTTTTCCAGGATCGGAATGGAGAATGGCGCCGTGCCGTAGTCGAACGGCAGATACACCTCCTGAATGCCGTCGGTGACACGGAGGTAATACGTCAGGCCTGGATACAACACCGACGCGCTTGGAATCTGGGCGCTGAAAGAGTAAAGACCGCCGCCGAGCGAGGCGATCGCCATCGGCGCTTGTGAATACGAGCTGGCGACGGTGGGCCGGTAATAGAGCGTTCCCGCGAGCGACTGGCCCGTAGTGTGGGCATCGAGGTCGGTGATGGTGCCGGAGATGGTCAGGGCCACGTAAGGCGGCTGGCTTGTGTTGCTCAAATCAATGGTCCGTTGATCCCGCACCGGCACCGGGATGTAATTGACCCGATAAACCCCGGTGCCGCTCTGACCAGCGGCGGTTACGGTGACAGTGCGCAGGGTGCCGTCGAGATTCGTATTGTGCGTGGTGTAACGCAGCAGGTAGCGGCTGCGGACTTCGCGGCCAATGGCATTGTAAACCTCGGCCATGTCCCGGGCCGTCGGCGCATAATGAAAACTCCCGCCGGTCTGAGCGGCCATTGTGACGAGGACGTTGGTGTCGGCGCCGGAGCCGAGACCAATCGTGTAGAGCGGCACGCCTTCGTTCTTGGCCTTGGCGATGACGGTGTTGAGGGTGTAGCGCACCGAGTCGTTTTCCATGCCGTCGGTAAAGACAATGACCGCTTTGGGCGTGGGCTCCTGGCTCAGGCTTTCGATGCCTTTTGCGGTCCCGTCAAACAGAGCGGTATAGCCGCGACAAGCAAGCTTTCGGATCTCCTCGGCAAGATCCGGAATTCCGTTGTGGTTGGTGTCCGCCGTCACCCAGTCCGAAGCCCAAACCAGCCCGACGTCCGAGGCCGAGGCAAATGCGACCAGGTTCCCCCGATCCGCGCCGCTGGCATTGGCCAGGAAGTTCGTGGCCGCGACCTTGGCATCCTCCAGTTTCTGGCCGCACATGGTGCCGCTCACGTCAAACACCAACGAGAACGAAATGCCCGCCGCGCTCCCGCCGGTTTCGGAGAACGCGGTGATGGCCTCGGCCGTCGCGTTGGTCTCGGTATCCGACTGTTCGTAGACGGCAAACGCGGTCTGCGTCAGGCCGGTGATGGAATTGCCGTCGGGGGCGATCACGGTGACGAACAGGGAGATGACAGGGAATTGTGTGGCAAAGGTATTGACCGCGATTCGGCCTCCGCCGCTCGAACTGGCCACCTTCACGCTGAGCGACGACAGTGCCATTGCCGATTCGAACGGCACTTGGGAATTGACCGTCGGATACACCCAGCCCTCGCCTTCATAGAACCGGGGTTCAGCCAACCGGGTTTCGTTGGGTGCCGGCAGTGGGCTCCACACCGGGGCGCTGATGGCAGCGCAATGGGGCGCATCTGCGGGTTGATCGAGGGCCGGCAGCGCCGCCGCGGCGAATCGAGCCAGGCTGCTGTCGCCTTTGGGAAGGTCACCACCGCCGCCGGCGCCGCCAACGCATTGCAGTGTCAACCATGCCGGCAGTGTTGGAGCGGAGAAGGTCAGCGGGCCGCCTTCCGAATCAGTTGCCTGTAAAAGGTAACTATAGGGCTGGCCGACGGGCGCATTGGTTATCGGTGTGGAGGTCCACAGCGGTCTCATGTTCACTTCATTGACGGCGATCCTGAAGCTGTTGGTGGCGCTCAGGATGGGAGAACCGTTGTCGAACACCCGCACCGTGATCGTGTAATCGCCCGGGCCTTGCGCTTCGGTGGGCGTCCAGCTCAGATCGCCCGTGTTCGAATCCAGGGCCACACCGCTCGGCGCCGCCACGACAGCGAAGCGCAAGATATTGGGCGGCCAGTCCTCGTCACTGACGAAATTTGTCAGCGCCAATGTGAACAGGGTCTGTTCATCCGTGGTCTGGTCGGGCAGCGCCAGCCACACGGGCGCGGTGTTCACTTCGCGGACCGTCACGGTAAAGCTGTTGGTCGCGCTCAGGCGCCGGTCGTTCACCGCGTCGGGATTGTCGTCGGTAACCCGGGTCCGGATCGTGTGGGTGGCGGGCCCTTGGGCCTCGGAGGGCGTCCAGGTGATGACACCGCTGTTGGGATCGATGGCAGCATTTGTGGGCGAGGGGGCGATCAGCTCGTAGGTAAGCGAGTTGGCCGGCAGGTCGGGATCGGTGGCGGTGTTGGTCACCACCAGCAGATCGCCCTCGTTCAGGGTTCGATTGGTCAGGGTGGAAAGGGACGGCGACCGGTTGATTTCCCGGACGGCGACCGGGAAACTTTGCGTGGCGCTGAGGCGCCACTGGCTGTCGTCTTCCACCCGGACGGTGAAGAGCACGTTCGTCGGGCCCTGATCTTCGGTGGGCGTCCAGGTGACGAGGCCGTTGGTGGGATTGATGGCCGCCCCGGCGGGCCCGGTCAGAAGGCTGAACGTTAGCAGGTCGTTGTCTTCGTCGGTTGCCACGTTGGTCACCGTGAGCAGCGTTTGTTCGTTGATGGTGCGGTCCGCGATGGGCGCCAGCACCGGCCGATTGGTGGGATAAAGCGTGTGGCAAACCAACGTCACCGCCGTTGGGCTGTAGACATTGGTGAGATAGCGCTCGGACGGAAGCGGGATCGCTGTATTGGCGAAGGCGCCGGTGCTCGACGGGAACGTCACGACGGTGAACCGGTCCCGATTCTTCGGCACGTAACCGTTAGTAGTCGCCCAAAGCACACCCGCAAGCGGCGCGGTGCCGCTGAAGCTGAATCGGCCGTAATCGGCGAGGCTGGAGATGGTGGTGTTCAGGATGCCATTGGACAGGTTGCAGGAACTCGCGAAGGAGATGGTGCCAGACTGGGCATCCATTTTCCCGTTGTTCACGATGGGCACCGCGAGCCTCGTTGTCCCGCTGCCGCTGGTCTTGCGCACCTCGCCCCAGTTGAGCAGTTCGGAGGGGTGCGAATTGAACATGCGCTGCATGTAGTCATCGGTTCGTATCTCCACCAACCCGAAGTTCACCAGCCGGGCCTCCCGATCTTGCACGGTAAAATCCCACGTCCCCCCGCTCCACACGATCATGCCCCGGTTGGTCAGCGTCCCCGCAAAGGTTTTCTCCGCCGAACCGACCAGATTCAACACCCCGCTGTTTGTCATGTTGGTTACAATGGTCAGGTCGAAAGACAGCCAGCCGTCTGGCCAGTCTAAAGTCCGGCCCAAGGTGCCAGCCAACCTCCCGCCGGAGCCGCTGACCTCTCGTGGCCATTCGTCCCAGCTTCGTAACTGATAGCAGCCCCCCCATACCAGCCCCCGCCGACCAGAAACAATCGTTGACCCTCAAAGCGGCCAGCGTCCACATTTTCCAGGGGTGCTCGGAGGGCCAATGTGCCGCTCTCAATCGCTATCAGGCCGTAGTTCTTCGTGGCCACACCCAGCATACAGCTTCCCGCCCCGCGCGTCTTGCGCACCTCGCCCCAGTTGAGCAGTTCGGAGGGGTGCGAATTGAACATGCGCTGCATGTAGTCATCGGTTCGTATCTCCACCAACCCGAAGTTCACCAGCCGGGCCTCCCGATCTTGCACGGTAAAATCCCACGTCCCCCCGCTCCAAACGATCGTCCCCGCGTTGGTCAGGTTGCCTGAGAACGTTTTCTCGGCGGAGCCGCTTATGTTCAGCGTGCCGTTGCACGTGGTGGTTATGGTGGCGTTCACTGTGCCGGCGGCCCAGTTGACGGCGCCATGAACGAACATGCTTCCCGATCCGGCGAGTGTTCCGCTGTTAAGAGCTAGGATGCCATTCCGATCCACCAGGCTGGCTCCTGAAAGCGTCAGTGTGTAACCATTGTTCGCAAGGGTCTGAGTCCCCGTTGTTCCTCCCAGCAGCAGGCCGGCGACGGTCGCGCTGGTATCCATGGTGACGGTGTAGGTGCCATCGTTGGTGATGGCCACGCGGTCGGTGGTGGCGGGAACGCGGTTGAGGTTCCAGTTGGCCGGCACGCTCCAGTTGCCGCCGCTGGTGTTTGTCTAGACAATCGTAGGCGCGATCTCCACCGCATACACGTTCAGCGCGGCCGGCCGCGCTGTTACCCAGTTGGTGCCATCGAAGGCGATGACGGAATAGGAACCGCTCTGGTTGGTCTGCACGTCGCTCAACAACAGAATGGTATTCGTGGCGTCTGGAACAGGGTTGCCATTGAAATACCACTGCAACGTCAGCGGCCAGCCCTCCGCGCCCGTGACGGCAAAGGCGGCATCACAACCGCGGTAGGTGTTAACGCGGTCCGGCTGTATCGTGATCGTCGGCAGGTCAGGCTCCGTCACGGTGAGGAGCTGTCGCGCCGGCACATCTTGGAATTCCTGAATGACGCGCGACGGCCACTCGATCCGCACCGTCTCCACCACCGCGGCGTCGCCCAAGCCGAAATGCGCCCGCAGGTCGTTCTGCGAACCACAGCCGTGGCCGCCGGAGATTTCGCGCATCTGCCAAAGGTTGACTCCGTGAATGGTCGCCTGGACGCGGACTTTGGCGCCGATGGCGGCGTGGTTCGAGCGTGTGCCAGCCAGTTTGACCAGGAGCCAACTGTTCGAGTTGCCGTTGTTGTGGTAGAGCGCGCAGGTTTGGGGTTCCCGGTTGCCATTGGCGACGAAGAGGTCCAGGAAACCGTCGTTGTCGTAATCGCCCCAGGCGGCGCCGACACTCTGGGCCATATCGGTCGCGACGCAACCCGAAGTGACCCGTGTGAACGTGCCATCGCGGTTGTTGTGGTAGAGAAAGTTTCTCAGATTGGTATACCCGCCGTTGGCGACAAAGAGATCGAGCCAGCCATCGTTGTCGTAATCGCCCCAGGCGGGCGTTTGGCATTCGCTGATGTCGGTGACGATGGCGCCGTCGGTCACGCGGATGAAATTGCCGCCGCCATCGTTGCGGAACAAGAGATTCGGATAAAGGTCGCCCGCGTAGGCCCACGACGTAACGAACAGGTCCAAGTCTCCGTCGTTGTCGTAGTCGGCCCAGGCCCCGGCGCAAGGTTGTCCCGGCACGTTGCCGAGCGCGCCGGTAGTGATCCTCGTCAAGGTGCCTGCGCCATTGTTGTGGTATAACGACACGTTGGTGCCGTGGGCCACGAACAAGTCCAGCGCCCCGTCGTTGTCATAGTCGCCCCAGGTGCAACTCGTGGAGAACCTGTTGTCCTGCACCGTGATCAGTGTGAAGCCTCCCGCTCCATTGTTGCGGTGCAGAAAGTCGTCGCCGGCGTTCGGCACATACAGATCGAGCCAGCCATCGTTGTCGTAGTCGCCCCAGGCCGGGCCTTGCGAGGCTCCGGCACTGGTAACAACGGGGCCGGTGGTGATTTGACTGAACGTGCCGTCGCCGTTGTTCCGGTAAAGGTAATCGGTCAGTGACACGTTTTGGCTGTTCTGATATGTGGCGGCGAAGAGGTCCAGATAGCCGTCATTGTCATAATCGCCCCAAATGCCGCCTACCGAGTTGGTGCCCGCCGCCAGGGGATCCGCCGTGACGTTCGCGAACGTGCCATCCCCGTTGTTCCTATAGAGCCGGTTGCCGCTGCTCTGCCAGTCCGTGACGAAGAGATCGAGCGTTCCATTGTTGTCAAAATCACCCCACGCCCCGCTCTGCCAGTAGCCAGGATCCGTCACCAGCGCACCCGCCGTGCTGGGCGCAAAGGTGAGGCCGGAATTCTGACTGACCGTGTAACTCCGTGGCGGGCTGTATTCGGTTCCTTCCACCCGCAGCATCAATTGCCAGCCGGCCCAACCCTGGTTGGTGGCTGACCATGACCAGTTCCCACCAGTGTGCGCCCAAGTGCGCTGTTCATCCGGAGAAGATGAATCGAAACCTGCCATCGGACTGTTCGCAACCAGCCAGACGACCTCGACATAAAAATCGCCTTCCGTGATCACGATGTTGTTGGTGCGCACGTTGACGCTGGCCCAACGATTGCCTCCAGCCGGAACATCGGTGGCGGCGATGAAGATTCCAGAGGCCAGCAGGTTGCCCGGCTGCCCCCGGTTGTCGCCGTAGAAACGCACTTCCAGGGCTTGAGTGGGATTGGAGGGGTGACTGGTATAATTGACGACATTGAGTGAAACCATTTGCGGAAAATAAGGGTGGTCGGGGGGAGTGAACCGTAACGCGTAACCGTCGCCAGGAGAACTGCGCCGAGCGCCGCCATTCGGATCCCCGTCGTCATAGACCAGCGCGTCGAAATTACCCACCAACAGCTCGCCGGAGCGCGGGTCGGCCCCGGGGGGATTAGGGGCCACGGCATAGCGTATCTCGCCGCTGCCCTGGCCATTGGTGGCGGAGGTGACGGCGATCCATGAGTTCGTGTTGCGCACCGACCAGGGGCAACCTGCGCCGGCCACCACTGTGGCGCTGCCGGCCTCAGCGCCAGGCCCATGGCTGCGGCTCGTGGGACTAATGGCATAATCACAAACAACGACCTCCAGCAGTACGAGCGCGCTGGTGACCGCGCCCATGGCGTTGCTGCCGTTGGCGATGACCAGGCCGCGGCCGTACTCGGGCGAGGCCGTCGTCAGCGTCCCCAGGCCGGTGGTCAGGGGCGAATCGTAGAGCAGCGACGCATTGACGTTGGCGCGACCGGGGAAGTTGGTCACGCCGATGACTGGCCCGCCGCTGGGGGACCAGTTGAGCGGCGTCGTCCAGGTCGGGTCGGCCCGGTTGGTGAAGGTCCACACGGCGGCGTGGGCGCAGGCGCCGGCGGACATCGCCAGCGCCAGCAGGAGGAAGCGCAGTTTCGTACGGCAGGCTTGCTTTGGTTCAAGGTTGTTCATTCAAATGGTTCACCGCCTCCGGATCGCGGGGCGGTTCTCATCCTTACATTGTCGCCAGGGGCGCGACTTAACACTCGGATGCAAAAAGAGCGGAATCTTGTGCTGTGCCGCCTTGCTGGCGACAATACATATAAGAAGGCGATGCCCGACGAGGACGAGATTCAGCAGGTGCGTGCGGCCCAACAGGGCGACCTGAACGCCCTGGCCGCGCTCGTGACCCGTCACCAGCAGGCCGTGCGCGCCTGCCTGGCCGCCCGGCTGGATGACCCGCACGAGGCGGAGGACCTGGTGCAGGAGGTCTTCGTCACGGCGTTTCGCAAGCTGGGCGAGTTCGATCCGGAACGCCCCTTGGCGCCCTGGTTGCGCAGCATCGCGATGAACCTCCTGCGCAACCACTGGCGGAAATTCCGCCCGCACCGCCATCGGCGGCAATGCCGAACTGGCTAACCTGCTTGATCAGCGGATCGTGCTCGACTGCACGCCAGAACGCGAACCGGCGCTGCTCCGCGCGCTGCACGAATGCGTCGAGCAGCTCGATGGCCCTGCGCGCGAATTGCTCCGCCTCCGCTACTTCGAGGAGCAATCCGTGCGTCAGATTGCGGCCCTGCCCCAGCGCGGTTACTCCGCGGTGACCATGCAGCTTCACCGCCTGCGCGAGCTGCTCGCCGAATGCATTGAGAAAAAAGTCAACGCTACGCCAGCCCCATGACCCGCAGCGAACAACGGGAGCTCCTCGCGCGCGCTTGTGCTGGCGATCTTTCTGGCGAGGAGGCCAGTCGCCTGCTCGACGCCTGCCGCCGCGACCCGGCGCTGCTCGCCGAGCTGAGCCGCCTCATCATCGTCGAGCGACTCCTCGCTCACAGCCATCTTTAACGCGATGACGACGCGCTCGCCCGTGAAGTGCTGGCGCGCTTGCGCCAGGGCACACCGGCTGCCACGCCCGCCCGCCGGTGGCATCTCCGCTGGGCCTGGGCCGCGGGTTTCGTGCTATGCCTTGGGCGCGCTCTGCTTCTGGGCGTTGCGCCCCCGGCCGGTGGCCGCGCGCGTCGTGCGCATCGAATCCGCCACCTGGCCCGCCGGACAGTCGGTTCCGTCCGTTGGGGAGCCACTGCGCGCGGGCCGTCTGCGCATCCAACGCGGTTTCATGGAAATCGCCTTCGTGCGCGGGGCGACCGTCATTCTGGAAGGTCCGGCCGAGTTCGAGGTGCGCGGCCCGCTCCACGCTGCCCTCCACCTCGGTCGGGCCGTCACTCGCGTCCCACCGGGCGCGCGGGGGTTCACCCTCGATGGCCCGCGCGGGCGGCTGGTTGATGTGGGCACCGAATTCGGGGTGAGCGTCGGCGCGGCCGGCGACATGGAAGTCCATGTCTTGGAGGGCATGGTGGAAACCACCCCGCGCGGCGAAAAGGAGTCGGTACAACTGAGCGGCAACCAGGCGGCGCGCCTGACTGACCGCCGCTTGGAGCGTATCGCTGCCGATGCCAGCGGATTCGTCACCGACCTGCCGCCCAAGTCCGAGGCCGTCGGGTATCTCCACTGGGCGTTCGACGAAGGCCGCGGCAACGTCTCGCTCAATCTCGGCGCCGGGCTTGGCGAGCCGCACGCGGCGGCGACCCTGCGTTCGTTCTCCCAAGCCGGGGAGGGACCGCAATGGATTGCCGGCCAGTTTGGCGGCGCGCTGGCCTTCGATGGCCACGATGATTTTGTGGAATGCGATTTCCCAGGCATCCCCGGCGCCCAGCCGCGCACCGTTGCGTTCTGGGTAAAGGTGCCGCGGACCTTCCAGACCAACGAAGGCTACGCAATCCTCAACTGGGGCACCCTGAGCAGCCCCGGCACCGCCTGGCAGATTTCGATCAACCCCGACGCTGCCTCCGGCCCCATCGGCCGGCTGCGCGTCGGCGTGCACCCCGGCTTCGTCATCGGCACGATCGATCTCCGCGACGACCGGTGGCATCACTGCGCCGTCGTGATGTACGGCGGCCGCCGCCCCGACACCGGCACGCACGTCCTGCTCTACGTTGATGGCGAACTGGACCCCGCCGCCCGCAAGAAGGTCAGCCAGATCGATACGGACATCGGGGGCACGAGCGCGCGCCGCATCTGGATCGGCCGCAACCTCGCTTACCGTGCCAAGTGGAGCGTTGTGCAAGGCGGCCCATTCTTCCGCGGCGCGGTGGACGAAGTGTTTATCGTCAACGCCGCGCTCAACCAGGAACAAATCCGCTCCCTGCTCAAATACAACCGCCTGCCCCCTGCCTCGTGACGACGACCGGCCGGCTGTTGGCTCGCGCCCGGCCCTCCCGCACCCCGCGCCCGGCCGTGATGGCTCATGGTGTTTGCAGGCGGAAAAAGCGCTGGCCGTTGGAGGGGATGGGCAGGGTCACGCGCCAGGCATTGGTGATGAATGCGGGCGCGTTGGTCAGCGGCTCCCAGACGACCGGAGGCGTGAGGCTGGTGGTAGTCAGCAGCGTGAACGGGCCGGAGTCCGCTGGCCAAACCAGCGTCAATTGGCCGGCGTCCAGAACCGCGCTCAGGGCCGGCGCGGCGTTGATGGCGAACGCTGCTTCGAGAGCGAAGTCGAAGGCCAGGTCGCTGCTGGTGAGGCTGCTTTGATGGACCTCGACTGCCAGCAGGTTGGTGCCCGGCAAGAGCAGCGCCGGCGACAGGCTGTTGGTCAGCCAGGTGGATTCGGCCGAGCCGCTCAAGGCCGTCAAGGCCGGGGTCGAGAAAGTGATCGGTCCGGAGGGCAGGTTGGTGTCGCGCCACACCTCAGCCCCGTTCAGATAAACCACGGCGGCGTCGTCGCGCAGCAGCCGGGCGGTGAGGCTGGCGGCCGGGGCAGTGGTGGGGACGAAGAAAGACTTGCGGAAGTAGGTGGTCCATTGCCGGTTGCTGGCGATGGTGGTGGCGGGAGGAATCCCGTTGGCGTCGCCGAAGCCCAGCATGGCCGGGCCGCTGAGCCAGGTAGCGTCGTTGAAGGTGTTGCTGCGCCAGGCTGTGCCCAGGTCGTTTGTGCGGTCGAAATAGCGCCAGACCGCACCAGGCGGCACCAGCGTCGAGTTCAGCCACAGGCTCAGCCGGGCCACGGCGCTCGTGGCCACGCCAGCCACGTTGCTCACCACCACGTCGTAGGCGCCAAGGTGCGCCGCAGTGAGGTTGCTCAACAGCAACGTGCCGGTAGTGCTGCTGGCCAGCGGCAGGCCGTCTTTGCGCCAGTGATAGGTCAGAGCTGGCCAGCCGGAGGCTTCGACTCTGAACGTTGCGCTGCCGCCCAGCAGCGCGGTCTGACTGGCAGGCTGAACATGGATATGGGGCGCGATATTGTTGGTGGGCGCGGAGGTCAGATACACATTGGCATTGGCTTGGCGTGCAGCGGTGATGAGCTCCCAATAGGGCGTGTCGGTGCCCGAGACGAACCCGATGTTGTAGTTCTCGCCGTCGAACCGGCCGGTAAGCGGTTCGTCGATGTATTGGAACCAGTGGCAACCCACAAACGCCGGCAAGCTCAGCACGTTCCGCAAGTATTCTTGATAGGCCCGGCCGCGGTCGGCCTGGTCGCGCGCTTTGACCAGGCCCGGATGAAACATGCCACGGTCCAGCGCGCCGAAGTGGAACTCGCCAATCAGGCACGGCTTGTTCAGCCCGCGCGTGAAAGCCCAGGTATTGGTGTCCGGCGCGCGGGTGTAGATGTTGAGGCTGACCACGTCGCAATACTCAGCTGCCACGTTGACCACTTCGGTGGGCCGCGAGGCGAACCGGCAGCCCAGATACAGTTGGTTGGGCGCAGACCGTTTCAGGTTCGTGCTGACCACCGAGAAGTAGGCCCGGGCGAAGTTGCTCAAAAACGTGCTCAGGTCCGTCACGCAGGCCGCGGTGGGCGTGGCTGGCAGGTTGACGACGCCGTTGGACACCTGGTCCCACGAAGCCACGGCAGTGCCCCAGGCCGCGTTCAGCTCGGCCACCGACGCGTATTTGGCCTGGAGCTGGCGGGCGAACTCGGCCTTCGAGGGCAACGGGTTGGTGGCAGCCAACACAGCCATGGGCAGGGCGTACCGGTCTTTAACGCTGCTACTCCAGCCGGACCAGGGCAGTTCGTTCTCGACAAAGTAACCCAGGCACCACGGATCGTTTTTGCGGGCCGTGACGGCATTCGAGATGCCTGTGGCCATCCGCGCCGGAAACGCCGGGTCGAACACGTCAATCATCTCCTTGTCCGTCGGGTAAAACCGCGCCAGCCCGGTCTTGGTGTAGCCCACCGACACGGTGTAAGGCACACGCTGAAGGCCGAACAAATCCGAGTGCGACCAGTTGCCGATAGTGTTGAAGCCCCAGGCCTCCAGCCGGTCCAACGCGCGCGTGCGCGCCGCGGCCCGCCAGTCGGTGCCGTATTTGCGATACAGGTTCATGCCGTAGAAATTCGCCGTGCGGTTTGGGCCCGGCTGGGAGAACTGCGCCAGGGGGTCGCCGGCCTCGGGCAGCCAGGTAAACAAGTTCTCGCGCCCGGCCACCGTGGTGGTCTCGCCGTAGTTGATGACGTCCACGCCCAGCGAGAAGAACAACCGGCCCGACGGCGCGATCAGCCACCACCGGCCCTGGTTGGTGGGCGCACTGGCCGGGTCCACTTCCTGCCCGTTCCAAATGAATGCCGTGCGGAAAAAGCCGGTGGGCGGGAACCACGGGCCATCCTTCCACGCGCCCCACACGTCGCGGTCGGCGGGTTTGGGAGCATTCGCCAGCCAGGCCAGTTCCTCGGCATTCTGGGCGGCGAACTCGGCGTCTTGATGGATTTTGCCCGGCCAATCGGCGCCGTTGAACTGGCCGTAGCGATCCACGAAGTTCGTCAGCGCCGGCGGCGGCACTAAGCGCACATGATCGAAAAACAGTGTCCGTTGCCGACCCGGCTTGGGCAGGAACACCTGGAACGCCACGATGTGCGACCAGTCCAACGCAGGCCCACTGACCGACATGCTCAGCGCTCCCGGCACCAAGGGCGGGCCGCCCCGCATCCCGGGCGGGATGACGTTGGTGAACGGCATCACCACGGTCGCCGCCTCACCGCCGAGCAGGCTGATGGTGCCGGTTTGGCAATGGTTCACCCCGTCGGCGGAAAAATCGTCGTCCACGCGGATGTTCACCGTGACGCTGTCGGCGTTGGTGTTGAGAATGTCCACCGCCAGGCCGCCCCAGGCGCGCCAGTCGGCGTTGGTGTAGCCGGTGTTGGTGCGGAAATAGACGTTGGGCCAGTCCACGTTGCCAAATACCACCTGGGCCGCCCGCAGCCCGTGGGTGACGCCGGTGGTGGCGAGCGACACGGTGGTGTTGTTCTTGGTGAACCTGGCCAGGTCGCCGCTCGACTCGAAGGAGTTGATCAGGCCATCCGGCGCCTGGGCCAATACCAGGCTTGCCGG
>Ga0207433_10010517_pt1 | contig 14376 bp, 9 predicted proteins | sample YelNatPaOPGAMG01_FD_187559 | JGI IMG/M metagenome (GOLD analysis project Ga0207433, IMG submission 187559) | Hot spring thermophilic microbial communities from Obsidian Pool, Yellowstone National Park, USA - OP-RAMG-01 (SPAdes) (version 3) | ecosystem: Environmental > Aquatic > Thermal springs >... | reverse complement strand
CGAATAGGTGTGTAGCTGCTGATGCGAAGGCTGTCAGTATAGGTAGTGAGAAGCCTGTTAGGAAGAATATACTTCCAACTATTATTAAGTATGGCCATAGATACAACCTAACTTTATTAGGTGTTATGTTCGCTAAACTCTTGAAAGTCCCTCTCAACATATCGTAGATAGTCCACGTATATACCTCATGAAGTCCGTAGTAGGTACCCCAGAAGGCGAAGAATGCGCCTAACCACCATAGAATACCTGCCCAAGGACCTAAAGTCTCTGTAAGCCAGGCAACTTGAACCTCAGCGAGTCTAAGACCTGAAGGTGCTAGATGCCTAGGTCTTAAAACCTCAATAGTCAGTATTACTGCAGGCATTGTCGTTATGAAGACCATGAAGAACGATAAACCACAGTCGAACTTTGCATGCATTAACCAACCTAATACCTTCTTCTTAGACTTCTCATCCTCAGGGATCTCTACCTTCGGTAACCCCTTCTTTAACTCATGAACTTTCTTAACCATCTCATCAGAGAATTTCAGGAAACCCCACTCCTTCTCCTTAAGCATTGCTTGATAACCGACGTAGTCCTGAATACCACCACCTAAAGACCCTAAAGCAGTACCTAATAACATTAGAGGTGTTAATGACCATATATCTGGGGCTGCAGTCCTGATCCAGTCCTCATACGGTGGTATAGGTCTTGGAATGAATAGGTTGCCGAAGAACGCACCCCAATCAGGTCTAGTAGCTAGTAGTACTGCTGCCCAGAAACCTATAAACATAGCCCATAATACTGCTAAGCTTATTTTTTCTAGTGCTTCGTAGGCCCTACCTAACCTAGCTGCGAATATACATAGTAATGTAGTTGCTATCACCACAGGTATCCAGAAGTAGAGGAGTGGTGCTGGCCTACCGGACCAGACCCACAGCACCTGAGCTGATAGTGAGCTTAATGTAGTCCACCACATAGGCATTACTGCTAGTATAGTGGCAGCTAAGAACATGTTAAACCACCTACCTATAACTCTAGCAGTTGCTAAGGATGTCGGAATACCTGTGAGTGTGTGCCACCTATTAGCTAAGTACTGAATAACTCCTTTAATCCAAACACCGTAGAGGAATGCCCAAACCATAGCGTAACCGAATGCTGCAGCAGCTCTAGGAGTCCAAACCAGCTCACCACTACCGATAGTTAGGGATGCTATGATAGCTCCAGGACCTGCTACAGTCCATAACCACTTAATGTTAAATGCTGGGGGTTCTTCAATCTGCTCTAAATACCTCTTATAATCCACCTCAACACTCACGATTAAACCCCCTTAGAGTAGGGGTGATACACCTTAATAAATTTAATGTTAGTTCTGTTACATTAGAGATTAATTAATTTAAGTTTTACTAAGATGTTAAAGTACTTAAATTAATTATGATGATTTATGTGATTTGTATATTCGTGGTTGAGTTAGTAATCCTCAGTATTGAGTAGTGGAGTTCTACACCCTTAGAATTACCTCTAACTTTTTGGGAACGCATCACTGATGCGTTGTCACCGCTTAGATTAGTCTATCACTTTATAGGGGTTTATGTATGTTATGAAATAGTTATAAGGGGATACCTACATAACATTTCTTAGTGGTTTTATGGGTTATGATGTCGTGGTTGTTGGTGCTGGGTTTGCAGGTTCTTCACTAGCTTACTTCTTAAGTATGGCTGGTGTTAAGGCTTTAGTAGTTGATGTTAGGGGTTGGGATGATGTTGGTGATAGGCCTTGTGGTGATGCTATAGGTAAGCATCATTTCGATGAGTTAGGCATGCCTTACCCTAAGGGTGAGGAGTTAGAGGGTTTAGTGAGAGGTATAGCTGTTTACTCACCTAGTGAGGAGTTTAGAGTTGTTGTTGGTGGTGAGGGTTTTGAAGTTAATAGTGTTAAGTATGTTCAGAGATTACTTAGTGAGGCTATTAGTAGGGGTTGTGAATTCTTAGGTAATACCCATGTTAGAGGACCTATAGTTAAGGATGGTTATGTAGTTGGTGTTAGGGTATGGTCTGGAGGTGTTAAGGAGTTAAATGCTAAGGTAGTAGTAGATGCTAGTGGTAATGCTAGGTCTGTAGTTAGGTTCTTACCTAAGTCATGGCCTATCACTGAGGAATTAGACTTTGCAGATGCTAACGTAGCTTATAGGGAGGTTAGGGTGTTGGAGGGTGAGGTTGAGGAGCCCGAGATCTTAAGGATATACGTAAACAATGATGTAGCTCCTGGAGGTTATTGGTGGTTCTTCCCATACAGCTTAATGAGGGGTTACGTTAACGTAGGTTTAGGGGTTAGAGCTGATTTAAAGGGTGTACACCCTAAAGAACAACTCTATAAGTACGTGTTATCGAGGCCTGAGTTTAGAGGGAGTAAGGTAGTTAAGGCTGGGGGTGCTTTAGTACCTACTAGGAAGCCTCTAACCTCACTTGTTTGGAACGGTATTGCAGTTATAGGTGATGCTGCATATGTAGTGAACCCAGTACATGGCGGTGGTAAGGGTTCCTCAATGATATCAGCTAAATGTGTTTCAGAAGCTATAGTTAATGCTTTAAGCATTGGTGATACCTCAGCTACTAACTTATGGGGTGCGAACGTATGTTATATGAGGAGGTATGGGTGTAAGCAGGGGGCCTTAGACCTACTTAGGTACTTCCTACAGAAGCTATGTAATGACGACCTCGAATTCGTGGTTAGTAAGGGGTTAGTTAGTGGTGATGAGTTGAATGAGATTGCTAGGAGGGGGAGGTTTGAAGTAGGTGTTATTGATAAGATTCTTAAACTAGCATCATTACTTACTAGACCGTCACTACTACTTAAGCTTAGAACACTTGTTAAGTATATGGATTTAATTAAGGAACACTATATGAACTACCCGTCAAGACCTGAAGACCTGAGTGTATGGGTTAATGAGTTAAATAATATGATTAAATCATACCATAATACGTTAAAGTAAGACTACTTTTTAATGAATGCTTCGTAAGTCCTCCTATATAATTCACTACCCTCTAACTTCTTAATTAGTTCTAAGTCCCTCCTATACTTACCAACTCTTAAGTCTTTACCATGTACTCTAACCCAATCATCTACAGCCATCATATACTTCTTCTGTACGTAATCTCTGTAGACCTCATTTAATACGTTGAATGTACAGAAAGGTATTAACCTACCGTCAGGCATTAAGTAATGTATGTTACACCTCATAACCCTCTCAACATCGTAGTTGTAGAGGTCCATGAAGTGCATCATACCTATGAATAAGAACTTATAGTGCCAGACACCTAGTGAGTGGTAATCCCTCTTAGTGAATATGTCGTAGAGTAGTTTAGGTAGTAATGTCTTAATATCTTGAGGTACGTTACCCCACCTTATATACTTAGTTATTAGGTTTAGGAGTACTTTAGTACTTACTAAGAACTTACTCCTACTCTTAAGCTCTTGAGTCTTCTCCCTCAACATCTCTAAAAATCCGTTAACATCAATCATCTTAGTTATAGGTATATACTTAACTTCATTACCTTCCCTCCTAACATATACGTAAGTACCTACACCGCATTGTGGGTGGTTAGTCATTTCGAACTTGAACTTACCTTCTAAAACCTCTATAAACTCTGATATAGGTACTGTAGCTGGGACTGAGAACCAATCATCCCTACTTATCATACCGTTGGTCTGCTCCTCAATAAGTTTAACAGCATCTGCTATAGTTATCCTTAACCTCTCCCTCTCAGCCTTCTTAATCATACCTACTAAACTAACTGGTTGGAAGTTTACAGACCTAACAATATCCATGTTAATAGCTGCGAATTTAATGATATCACCTAACTCATGATCGTTAACCCCCCTAATGACTACAGGTACTAGTACCACACTAGTCATTCCAGACCTCCTAAAGACTTCAAATATATACGGTATCTCCCAATGATTCTTAGGGTTAGTCTTAGGTGTTACACCATCAAAGCTTAAGTATATTGTGTTAACACCAGCCTCCCTCAAACTCCTAGCTAGTGCTACAGCTTTTTCAGGATCTTCAAGATATAACTTAGCAAACATTATACCGTTAGTGTTTAGCTGGATATGTCTAACACCTAAGGACTTAAGTAACTTCACTACCTCAACAATATCATCTCTAACTAACGGCTCACCACCAGTTAATTGAATAGCTGGTGTTACGCCCTGCTTAAGTAGTTGTTTAACCATAAACTCTATCTGTTCTAACGTAGGTTCATATACGAAGCCAACCTTCTCAGCGTAGAAGAAGCAGTACCAACAATCAAGATCACATCTATTAGTTACTACCATATTAGCTAGTGCTGTATGACTCTTATGTATAGGGCATAAACCACAGCTGTAAGGACATGGAGCACTTAAGTCTGTATATACATGCCTAGGCCCCCTACCCTCAACATACCACATATCCAACCTTCTAAAGAATTCTGAATCACCTGAGTATAACTCCTCAACCTCACCATGTTCAGGACATACCTTCCTAATATACACCTTACCACCCCTCTCAACAATCACCGCTGGTAGTAATGCGTAACAGTAAGGACATAAACTCTGAGTATACCTAACTAACTTCTCATCATCTCTAACCTTAGGTAACCCCCTACCAACACGGACCTCCTTACCACCTATGAATATAACACCCTTCTCAACATCATAACTTGAAGGTACTATAAGACCTCCAGCTACAGCCTCATTACTCGTTGACCTCACCTCTAAATACTATTAATAAACTAGTTATAAAAATAACTACCAACTACGAAATATCATCCATAAGCTTATCAAGCATACAAGTATAAACGTAGAATGTATTCTGAAGTAGGAGTTTAGGATACAACACCTTAAACATTAAACAGTCTTAATATTTTAAAATCTGAACCACCATTACTTCCTACTAATTGAAATTCACATTAACTTCACCTCTTACTCATAATTATTATGATTTTCAATATGTGATAGCATCCATATTTTAAGTTTAAATGCTACTGTTGGTGGTTAATCAAAACCTAATCTTTATACTTAGCTGCTGTAATTATTGTGAATTTATTCAAGAGTATTTCATCAATGTTTAATGGTATTTTAGTTATTAGGACATGATTCATCAGGATGTTCCTTAATTCTAACTCTTCATAATCTCTTAAATACCTATACTCAGCATGTGGATAGCCAACATGTAGTATCCCCCATAGCTTAGAAAGTTGCCTGAATTGATCATGTAAGATGCTAGATAATTCTGAAACACTTTTAGCATTTAAAGCTTTTACAGCGACATCCTCCGGTAACTTACCTCTACGTACTAACGCATGCAGGTATCTTTCTACTTGAGTTTTTGGAGGTGCTTTACCTATATTACTTAACGGTACATAGTTACTTATGTAGATCTTACCACCAACCATTCCAGTACCTACGTACTTACCAACACTACCTAGAACTACTATAGTACCACCAGCCATATACTCACCAAGGTAATCCCCAACATCACCACGTACAACTACTATACCACCCCTTAATTGAACACCTAACCTGTTACCTGCATTACCTAGGACGTGTAATTCACCACTTCTCATCGCTTGAGCAGTAGCATCCCCTACATCACCGTAGACAACAATCCTTGAATTCTCAGCACAATCTGCTAAGTCTTCCTGAGCCTGACCATAAATCCTAACGTCAAGACCCTCAATAAGGTTTAGACTTGAGTTACCTACAACTCCAGTAAGTTCTAAATAACCAGGTCCTAAACCGTTAGCTACATACCTATGCCCTAGAAGGTTGTAGACTACCGCATATCCTTTACTTCTTAGTACATCATCTATGGCTTTATTTAAATCTACACTATTAGTATAGAGTAAAGCATTGATACCATCATTTAACGGAGGGGTGGTGTAGCTAAATACTTTATATTCTGTTAGACCCTTAACAACTTTCTCACCGTCAGGATATAAGATAACCATACCACCACCACGTAGCATAAGTGGTTTTAACTTATGGTCTAAGGCCTTTAAAGCACCAGCTTCACTAGCTACGTAAACCTTATCATCGTTGAAGGCTACATATAGAGGTCTTAGATGGTGATTATCTACGAAGGCACCGAAAATAGGGCCTTTGGAGGTTCCGTGAATGAAGATGACGGCAAAAGGTCCATCCAACTTAACTTCAGGAATTACCTCTCCAGTGCAGAGTAAGTTAATAGCTTCATCAGCTCTATAACCATCATTAAGGAGTATATTCATTAGGTAAGCTATTGACTCACTATCATTTCCTGTAAAGTTATTAATACCTAGACGGAATTCTATGTACCTCTTATTAATTCCATAACTACTTAAATCACCATTATGTATTATAACCGTCTCACGGTAGGTGAATGGATGTGTAAGCCAGGGCTTAAAACCTGGGCTATTTGTCGGGTATCTTGTATGTCCTATCCATACATTACTCATAAGGTTATGCAACCTATAAGCCTCAGCTACGGTATAAGGCCATCCAACACCTTTCCAAACATTTAAGTACTTAGATGTTTGTAACACCCATACACCACGGCTGTTATATACAGATTGTGGTGGGTAATCACTTAAGTAATACTCATACACAGATACTTTATTAAATGTAGCTACCTTATCCGGACCACTGATAATTAAATCCTTAATAACTTCAGTGAGTACCTTAATAGAGTCTTCATCCTCTGCAAACACCTTAAACCTTATAAACCCCCCATCTACTGGTATGTGGGCTGCGAAGCCAGCCCCTTGTTCAGTACCTCTAAACTCCATAGCCTTCAAAACTTTCAGTATATCCTTGAAAGGTATTTGAGTTGCTGTACTTGCTATACCGGCTATACCGCACATACTATATCCCAGCAATATCTACATTTAATACTCTCGCGACATACCCATCTAAACTTCTTAATAACCACCTATTACCGCGTAAACTCTTATAACTTGTAACACCTCCAGCACCCATAAGCAGTCTTAACTCCCAACTAAGTTCTATCAATACATTTTCGTAAACCTCTATACGTCTCTCCTTAACCTCCCCATGAATCCTCTCCTTAACAGAATTAAATAAAGCTCTAGGTAAGACAGCATCAGCACCCAAAGCTATGAGCTTATATATATCTGCTCCATCCTTTAACCTACCTGCAGCAACTAATGTAAACTTCTCCCTAAGTCTACACCTCCTACCTTCATCATCTAAAACTACTACCCACTCTTCAAGCCATGGTCTCTTACCGTTAAACTCACCTTCATCAACTATAATTATCCCCTCAAGTGTTTGTGGGTACGTCCCTGGACTTACTTCAACAAGTTTAGAGTATTTTAATAGTTCGCACTCTATAGGGTATCCGAGAGCTTCTGCAGCATCTACAAGGGCATCATCAATACATGGAACTACTATAGGGGCTTCATATGTTACACCATCATGTAAGGCAACTCTTAAATCTATTTCTTCACGGTAGGGGTCTATACTAGGTCTCGTAACTTGAGCGGCTTCAATTCTAAGTAGATCCAGAGGTCTCTCAGCAGGTGTGGTGTAGCCAGGTACGATACCCCCCATACCAACTACTGGGGTTTTACCGTAAAACATAACCTCAAATGGTATATCAAGTTCTTGAGGCTCTTCATACCAAGCTATCTGACCAGGCTCCTTAAGCACTACATCAATGATTTCTGCTACGTCTTTATCAGCATAATAAAGCTCTAGTAGGTCCCTCCTCCCAACAAGATTCTGTAACTTATCCTCACCTAACGAATATGTTAGTATCTTAAGACTTCTTTCTACAGCTTTCAACCAATTTACAGCATGTTTAACGCCCCATCCTATATCAAGTCTTCTCAGCTCACTTAAACTATTAGTTAATGCTGCAGGACACTTTCCGGTATTACATTTATGACACATAATACATCCCATAGCGATTAATAAAGCAGTACTTATATTGACCATATTAGCACCTAGTAAAATGGATTTAAAGATGTCTTGACCTGAAGCTATCATACCACCAGCTATGAGGAGAAATCCATCCCTTAATCCATTATCTCTTAGTAATCTATCAGTAATTGAGATTACAAAGTCTATAGGAACTCCAACATGATCTCTCACGATCTTTGGTGCTGCACCAGTACCTGCACCAGCACCGTCAATGATGGCTCCAAGAGCCTTAGCTCTAGCAATACCTACAGCGATGAATCTTGCTTGATGTCCTGCAGCAGCCTTTACAAGTACTGGCTTACCAGTGAGTTCATTTAACATCCTAACCCTCTGAGCTAAGTCCTCAATACTATATATGTCGTGGTGAGGTGCTGGACTAAGAGCTTCACTACCTGGGGGAATTCTCCTCAACTTAGCTATATCATCAACAACTTTCTCACCTGGTAGGTGCCCACCTATACCTGGTTTAGCACCTTGACCTATCTTAATAGTTACTGCAATACCCTTCCTTATCATATACCTATCTATACCGAAACGTCCACTAGCCCACTGAATAACTATATTACTACACTCACCTACCTCCGGATGTAGACCACCTTCACCAATACCTATTACGACGTTAGCTATATCAGCAGCTCTGGCAAGAGCTATATTCGGATTACCTGATAACGCACCAAAACTCATATCACCTATGTATATAGGTGTTGAGAGTCTCTTAGAGGCGAAATCTACCCCTACATCAACTTCAAGTCTATCAACACCTTCAATACCTAACCTCTGTATAAGGTTGTTAATAGCATCTACATTAACTTCCTTAATACTTAATCTGTCTAAAATCCTACCCCTAGGTTTAGGACGTGATAATACCTCGTGTTCCACACCCTTCTCAGCAGCATATCTAATACCTTCAATCCTTAACCTATTCCAGAAACCTAACTTATCACCTAGGGGTGGTAAGTACTTATTCATAATTAAATATTTTTTATCGGTATACCCGACATTAAATCCCTGCTCTTTCATTAAACTCACCTAGACCACCATAGTCATCTTTTTAAAGAAGAATTAGAAGGACTTAATAAAGTTTACTGTTAATCAGCTGAACCCTTATTAACCTTACCTATAAGTAATCATCGGAGGCATCTTATGAGTTCGTTTCTAAGTGATGTAATTAAAAATATTAGGAGGGGCTGTGAATTAGGTGGATTTCCGGAGGAATTCTACGAGTTAGTTAGTAAGCCTGAACGTATAGTGATTGTTAAAATTCCTGTTAAGCTATCTGATGGTAAGTTGAAGGTATTTGAAGGTTATAGAGTACAGCATAACAGTGCTTTAGGTCCTTATAAGGGTGGTATTAGGTTCCACCCAGAGTTGAGTTTAGATGATGATATAGCTTTAGCAACTATAATGACTCTTAAGAACTCATTAGCAGGTATACCCTACGGCGGTGCTAAGGGTGGTGTTAAGGTTAATCCTAAAGAACTTAATGTTAAGGATTTAGAAGCTCTATGTAGGGGTTATGTTAGGGCTTTAAAGGAAGTGTTAGGTGAGTACTTAGACATTCCAGCACCTGATGTAGGTACTACGTCTCAGATGATGGCTTGGATGTTTGATGAGTACAGTAAGTTTGTTGGACGTAACGCACCTGCAGTCTTCACAGCTAAACCACCTATAATACATGGTAATCCAGTACGTGAGTACGCTACAGGCTTTGGATGTGCTGTAATGTCTAAGGAAGCTGCTGAGAAGTACTTAGGTGGTTTAGAGGGTAAGAGGGTGAGTATTCAGGGGTTCGGTAATACGGGGCAGTGGCATGCATACTTCATATCTAAGATGGGTGCTAAGGTAGTAGCTATAAGTGATACTAGCGGTACTGTCTACGATCCTGAAGGTATTGATGTTGAGTTAGCTATGAAGGTTAAGAACACTACCGGGAAGGTGATTAACTACCCGAGAGGTGAGAAGATCCCAGACCCTCAAGCAGCTCTATACGTAGATGCTGATATATTAGGTCCTGACGCTATAGAACGTCAGATAACTTTAGAGAATGTAGGTAAGGTGAAGGCTAAGATCGTAGTTGAAGGTGCTAACGGACCTACAACACCTGAAGCAGAACTTAAACTTACAGAACGTAACGTAATAGTAGTACCTGACTTCCTAGCAAACGCTGGTGGGGTTGTAATGAGTTACTTAGAATGGGTTGAAAACCTACAATGGTATATATGGGATGAAGAAGAAACTAAGAAGAAGTTAGAGGATATAATGAGGAGGAACTTCCTAAGGACATACAAGAAATTTGAGGAATTACGTAGTGCTGGGAAGGTAAAGACCATGAGGGATGCAGCCCTAGTCCTAGCACTAGAACGTATCTACGAAGCTATGAAGGTTAGGGGTTGGCTTTAACTTAACGTAATGTACATCAACCTCAAACCCTAAATCACTTATTTTTCCATAGTAGGTTTCATAATAGGTAAGGAGTTCTAAGAATAGTTTGGATTAATCCTAAAGATAGTTAATGAGTTAATATAACAGTAATAGAAATTACTTACTTAGTTAAAGATTATATATATAAGTTTATGTAAAATATCGAATATGATTTAGGAAAGGTCGTAATATTTCGTTAAATGACTTTAACAGAAAGTTTATAAGTTTAACTGTGTAGTAATATTTGGTGATGTAGTATTCCAGGGAATATCCCTTTAATAGGTGAGCCATTTCCGAAGATAGAGGTAATGACTAATTACGGTAGGAAGGTCTTACCAGATGATTATAAGGGTAAGTGGTTTATACTGTTCAGTCATCCAGCAGACTTCACACCAGTATGTACTACAGAGTTTGTAGCATTTACTATTAGGTATAAGGACTTCCAGAGGTTAAATACTGAGTTAATAGGTTTAAGTATAGATAGTAATTACAGTCATATTAAGTGGGTTGAGTGGATTAAGGAGAAGTTAGGTTATGAAGTACCGTTCCCAATAATTGCAGACCCTCGAGGTCAGGTTGCTGAGAAGTTAGGATTACTACATGCTCAATCAACAACAAGTACTGTTAGAGCTGTGTTTATAGTAGACCATAGAGGTATTATAAGGGCAATCCTATACTACCCATTAGAACTAGGCAGGAATATTGATGAGATATTAAGGATGGTTAAAGCATTACAAGTTCATGAACAGTATAAAGCAGCTATACCGGCTAATTGGCCTAATAATGAATTAATTGGTGAGAGGGTTATAGTACCACCACCATCAACTATGGCTGAAATACCTGAGAGGCTTAAGTCTTATCAATGCTTTGATTGGTGGTTCTGTCATAAGGAGGTTCCGAGTTCTGAGGCTGAGGAAGCTAGAGTGTTTTTGAAGAGGGTTGCTGAGGCTAGGAGGTAGTTGTTAACCCAACCTCATTTTTAACTCTACTATATTCTCTTATGACGTTATCTACTAGTTGAGGTACTACATCAAACTTATTTAAGTTACTGGCGAAGACTACATCACGTTCCCTACCAGTCCTCCATAGGAAACTACCGCCTCGTCCAGACTTAATAACATCTAATAACACGTTATCGTTAATTACTGACTTGAAGGTATGTAATGCGGCTATGGCCTCATCAGTTAAGTCTAAATCACTGGTTAACGTACTTAACTCGTAGATTATAGCTCCAGCACCTAGGAAATCCTCTATAGAGAAGTCACTCCTCCTATAACCAGCACACACTATATTAACTGATTTAAACTTTAACTCATTAATAACTCTAGCTATAGCTCTAGCATTAACTAGAGAACCTATAAACACGTTCTTCAACCCTAACTTAATAGCCTCACTAACTACTAAAGCACCTGAGGTAGTCCTAATTACTAACTTACCATTACCAGTACCGTACTTACTAACGTACTCTATAACCCCTGTAGGTGAGTTATCAAGGTCTGCAACATCAGGTTTAATACCGTCGACTTCAGCAGCTAGTGGAGACCTAACCCTATCCCTAAACTCTACAGCCTTATCTAGGTCTGAGAAGACGTAAATATCTTTAAACCCTACAGCTAGGGCTGTAACCACTAGTGTTGAGAATCTGAGGACATCTACTACTACGTAAGATTCAGCATTAAAACTCCTTAAACCACTAACATACCAACTAACACCTACGTACACTTACGAACCCACCCCATACTGAACTATAGACTCAACACATACGTAGTCTTAAACCACCTCAAGGCCTTCGAAGTCATCGTGAATTAAAATCTTAAGTAGGATTTAAAAACATTATCATAACGTGGTTAAAGACTTCTAAATTAGGTCTGAGGCTATTTAATCAGTTTTAAAACGTTCAATCTTATATATTGTGAACCTACCCCTCCTCTTCCTATAAATGCTTACATACCCTAACCTCCTTAACTCCCTCAAGATCTTACCTGCGAGATGTGTCGTTATGTTGAATTGATGTGCTAGTCTTCTAGCGTTTATGAATTTAACATCATGCTTAGATAGCCATGTAATAACTTCTTTTAAGTCCATAAGATACTCCTACTATAAGTTGGTTAGTAGAATTTATAAGGTTATCAAGTAATTTAAACGTGATGATGCTATGATCAAGAATTTTAATGAGTTGGTACGTTCTGGGATGCATAGGGATATACTTAAAATTATTGAGGCTGGTCTTACAGCTGCTGACCCTGTTAAGGCTATTAAGTCTGCTCTCAAATTAGAGGGTAGTAAGTTAGTTATTGGTGGTAGGGAGTATGATGTTGATAGGGGGGTTAAGGTATTAGGTTTTGGTAAGGCATCAGCGACTATGGCATTAGCTGTTGAGGAATTACTTAGTGACTATATAGTTGGTGGGGCTGTTATAGTACCTAAAGGTCTTAAACCACCTACTTTAAATAAGGTTAAGGTTCTTTACGGTAGCCATCCAATACCTGATGAGGATACCCTAAACTCTACTAGGGAATTACTTAAGTTAAGAAGTGGTGATGAAGGGGATACATACGTAGTACTCATATCTGGTGGTGGTTCAGCACTCTTTGAATTACCTATAGAACCTATAAGTCTTGAAGACCTTAAAGTATTAACGTCACAGCTACTTAAGTGTGGTGCAGATATTAAGGAGATAAATACTGTGAGGAAGCACATATCTATGGTTAAGGGAGGTAGGTTAGCTGAGTTGTTATATCCGTCGAAGGTGATTTCACTAGTGCTTTCAGATGTTGTTGGGGACCCTATAGAGTTCATAGCTTCAGGACCTACAGCCCCTGACACAACTACTTATGAGGACGCTATAGCAGTGCTTAGGAGGTATGGTATATGGGATACTGTACCTAAGTCTGTTAGGGAGGTCTTATTAAGAGGTCTTAAAGGGGAGTTAAAGGAAACTCCAAAACCAGGTGATAAGACTTTCGATAAGGTCTTAAACTATATAGTAGCTAGTAACTACATAAGTTTGAAGTCTATGGAACTAACTGCTAAGGAGTTAGGCTACAATACATTGGTAATAACGTCTATGATGGAGGGTGAGGCTAGAGAGGTTGGTAGGTTTGTAGCTAGTATTATAAAGAATATTAAGAAGTATGACGAACCTGTTAAGAAACCAGCTGCAATTCTCTTCGGTGGTGAGACTACAGTGACTGTAAGGGGTAGGGGTGTTGGTGGTAGGAATCAAGAACTAGCGTTATCAGTAGCTATATCAATAGCTGGTTTAGATGATGTAGTATTCGCATCTATAGGTTCTGACGGTGTTGATGGTGTGAGTCCTGCAGCAGGTGCTGTAGTTGATGGAGGTACAGTTACTGAGGGTAGGAGGTTAGGTTTAGACCCCTACGAAGCATTAAACAATAATGACTCATACACATACTTAAGTAAGTTGAAGTCAGCTATAATAACAGGGCCTACAGGTACTAACGTAAATGACTTAGCAGTAGCTCTAATTAGGTGAGTGTGTCCCTAATTGCTCATAGTTAAAGTAATTACTTTTTTAGTATTTATAGCACCGTTACTAATCTTAATGATCATACATAGTACTTACTACTACTACAGCAATAGGTATAGGAGTCCTGTAAGAGTTGATAGTAAGCCTAATACAGGTATAACCATAGTAGTACCTGTAAAGAATGAACCTATAGAACTCATAGATGATCTAGTGAAGAATGTGGATGAGGTGTGTAGGGGTTTCAGATGTGAGTTATTAATAGTTACTGACGACCCTGTAGATAGGGCATTAGAGATTAAGAATTTATGTGAGTCTAAGAGGACATCATCGAATGTTGAGGTTAGAGTAATTTTAGGGGATCCTATAAGTGGTAGTAGGGCTAAGGCATTAAATAAGGGTGTTACTGAGGCGAAGTATGAGTACATCATGATATTAGATGTTGACTCAAGACTTCAGGAAGGAACTATAGATAAGTTGATTAACTGTGTTGAGAGTGGTTATGAAGCTTGTGTAGGTAG
>Ga0207433_10010513_pt1 | contig 14380 bp, 5 predicted proteins | sample YelNatPaOPGAMG01_FD_187559 | JGI IMG/M metagenome (GOLD analysis project Ga0207433, IMG submission 187559) | Hot spring thermophilic microbial communities from Obsidian Pool, Yellowstone National Park, USA - OP-RAMG-01 (SPAdes) (version 3) | ecosystem: Environmental > Aquatic > Thermal springs >... | reverse complement strand
AATCATCGCAAGCATTGTAACTGAGAATATCACGATTGCAAACATAAAGAGCGTTGTGGCAGTCCGCATTTTCTTTGCCATCGGGTAGAGAATTGCAATTTTTATGACTGCTGGCAGTGTTTTGCTTCTTGTTTTTCTGAGCACCCTCGTGAGAGCACTGAGGACAACACGGATGTTGTACATCAAGAGTATTACGCCAGAGAACACAATGCAGATGCCTGTGGTGATGAATAGGTCAAATCCGAAACCATTTGTGGGAATGTCCAGGGGATACATCAAATAGAGAATCGTGACCAAACTGGCTGAGGAGAACACAAGGCGTTCATGCCCGAATTTTCTTGCAATGATAATTGCACATCCAAAGAGGAGAAGGAATGGACCCAGGATGAGGGCTGTGCCTGCGTAGTCACGGGTGAGGTCGGGCAATGCGTAGATGAGGAGTAATAAGCCAGCAACAATACCCGCTCCACCCATTGCCATGTCCCTCATCTTTACATGTTGCTCTTTGGGTGCGGGTATATCACGGATTGCAGATACTATGTTTAATTTGCTGATGTTGTAGGCAGCGAGGAACACGGTGAGAAGTGTGATAAGAATACCAGCGGAGAATGCAAGAAGCAAGGAGTCAATCTCAACGTGCGGTGTAATTGTGAAACTCACAAAGCCATATGCATTGCCAAATGTGAGTGTAAAGAGGTATATCATTGCATACCCCAGCCCAATACCTCCTATCGCTCCGCAAATCGAGGAAAGCAGGGTGTAGATGAACCCCTCATATAGAAACATCTGAACAAGCTGTGTGCGCTGCATACCCAGTGCTCTCGAAATACCCAGTTCTGACTTGCGCTCCTCCGCAAGTAAATAGAAAATCAGAATAATGAGCACGATGCCTGCGGAAATTGTGAAGCCATCGAGCATGAGGAAGATTGAGGAAATCATTGTACTGGCTTCTTCAGTTGACTTTAAGTTGTCTTCCTTCACCTTGTCTACCTTCAGCCCCACCGTGTCGTTCGTGGTAAGATTGTCCAGAATTTGCTGCAGTGTGTTCTCAAAACTCACACGGGCGCTCTTATCTGCAAAATTTATCTCGAATCTGATGAAATTGACACTGCCATTCTCAAGTGAGTACAACCTCAGTGCATCCTCATACCGCAGTATGAGTGCAGTATTTGCCACGGAATTCCATGAATTGAGCGCCAACCTGGATTTCAAGGTAATGTTTTCATTCTTTATCTCGCCAGTCAGGGTAATATAGGATATTTTGAGGTTGCTCGAGGGCATGGCAGAGAGCATGCCCAACGCAATGCCTGGAGTGGTATTTCCGGATGTAGAATTCGCACCAAGAATGGTTGAGATGTCTGCATGATTCCATGCACTGTCAAGCAATGTAAATGTGCCATTTTGCACAGCCAGTGTGTTTAGTGGCAGTGGTATCGCAGTGCCATTTGGCAGTGTGTAATTCACGAACACGGTCTTCAGTGTGTAGGGCTGCGAGCTCATCACATCGGTATAAATGCCAGTACTTGCATTGAACGCAATACTTGCATTGCTCAAGGCACTCAATGTGCCATTCACAAAATCCCGTGAGAGCATCCTTGTTTGCGACTTCACAATAACTGGTTGCGAGAACACGATCCCCTCAAGCAGCTCCCGTGCCTTCATGGCAGGAGTGGAAACACGATATGCATTAACAACGCTTCCGAACATCTCACAGGCATCGGTGTAATTGAATATGATTGTAGCGTTTAAGAAATTCCCTCTTCCAGCTGGCTCAACAATACTCTTTACCGTGAAATTTCTTGATTTTGGCGTGTAATCTGGAATTCCAAGGTACTCAATCGAAACTTCATACATCTGGGCTGGCAGCGGTGTGCTGAATGCTCTGCTCATGTTTATGTTAAAATTATTTACCACAATTATTTCACCGCTGGCAACATCGCTGATGTTGTTCCCGAAAACATCTGTGTAGTTTCCAAACTGCACATCATCTGAATCCATTGCGGTGGTATTCACGGGAACACTCATGTTTATTCCCAGTGGCGTGAGATTCACATAGACCTCCCTTAAGAATGCTGGTAGTGAGAAGTCAAAGAAGTTTGTGTAGATGCCAGAGGAACACGAGATGTTCGATGCTTTAAGCGTTTCTTTTAAATTACCAGGAGCATAGAGCAAAATACCAGTTGTGTTATTTCCAAGGTCTTCAGTTCTGTAAGATGGCTCAGCATCCTGCACAACGTTTCCCGCATCCTCTGCAGTTATCGTAGCATTCAGTTTTTCAAGCAGAATTGACTGAACAAGGTCTGAATGCACATAGCCGTCCTCAACGCCGCCCTTATTCGACACGCATATCTGATTTATCTTGCCATACCTCCCGGTTATGTTCTGGAATGTGGTGAGATGAAGTACGAGTGCATCTGAATTCAGTTTTCCCTCGTTTTTCACGATGCCCTTCAGCGTGACATTCCATGCACTGCCCTTGTAAAATATGTTCAGCACATCCCCGGCCCTTGCCTCTATTTTCGCTGCAGATTTTTCCGTGAGATAGCACTCCCATGCACTAAGTTCGGAACCATCGACCACATCTCCTTCAATCGTTCTCATCTTTCCGAAGGCGTTGTCATACGCTGGCACAATACCCAGAATACGCAAACTGCTCTCGCCATACATGGTGCGTGTGTCCCTTACTGGCAGAGATTCCTGCAATCTGGGAGCAAGACCATCAATCATCTGCTCATTGCTCAGATTTTCATGCAAACTCGTGAACCAGGTGTAGGGGAAGTATGTTTCCTCTGGATTCATTGAAGACACATGAATGCGTTCGTCAATCAGATAAAGCCCGTCATACACGCCTTTTTTGAAGTAGTAGTTAAGCGTATCTCCCATCATCAGTGAGCCAGATATCATTGCAGTGCCTATCATGAGCCCCGCTACCACAAGCACGATCTGAATTCTTCTCCTGACTGCATTTTTAAGACCCAACTTGAGTAAAATCCGTTGCCTGGTGGCAAGCAGTAAAAGCACTGCAACAATGATGAGTGTAATTATAAAGAATGTGAGAGCACATGCCATCATGCACCACCCGGGCGGATTTTACAAACTGGCTCATATTCTTTCATTATTTTACCATCGCGCATGAGCACAACCCGATGTGCACATTCACCGACACTGGGGTCGTGTGTGACAATCACAAATGTGTTCCCGCGTTCCTTGTTTAAACGCAGAATCAGATTTACAATTTCCTTTGTTGATTTTGTATCCAGATTACCAGTGGGTTCATCAGCCCACACGATTGCAGGATTATGGGCTAACGCCCTTGCAATAGCCACACGCTGTTGCTCACCACCACTCAGTTGATTTGGGAGGTGATGTTCCCTGCCCGCAAGCCCGACATCTCTCAGTGCTGCAATTGCCCTTTTTCTCGCCACATCTGGTTTTGTGCCATTCAGCAGCATGGGCAACTCCACATTTTCCACAGCGGTGAGTACAGGAATAAGGTTGTATGCCTGGAACACAAACCCCATTTTCAGCCCGCGGTACCTCGTGAGTTCCACATCACTGAGATTGTCAATCCTCCTTCCATCAATTTTTATAATGCCATAATTTATAGAATCAAGTCCTGATAGACAGTTCAGCAAGGTGGTTTTCCCGCAACCAGAAGGTCCCATTACTGCGAGAATCTCACCACGCTTTATTTTTAAATCAATGCCCTTGAGTGCGTGTACCTTTGTCCCATCCGTGTGGTATATTTTATGCACCTTTTCTGATTCAACGATATATTCTGTCATTAGCATCGGAAAAATCCGAGTAGTATATATTAATGCCGTTAGTGACTGTCATGCTAGCGGGTAAATGCATGGAGGTTGAACTATTCTAACCCCCTGACTTCGCTAGATTGTGTGCTACACCTCAACTCAGAGGACTTTTCTGCGGAGTGAAACAATGCCCAGGAGAGCAATTGCGATTGCGAACACGGCAAACGGTGAGAACTCTGGTGTCGGATTGCTCAGCGGGTACATGTCATAGGCACCTGCACCTAACTGGATTTATGGTATATAAATTTATTTCATAAATTATTTCACAACGCCCATTGCTGGCAAAATTTTCTGACAGAATTACGAAATAAAGGGCACATCACACAAAATGCGCCCGTTGTGCAGCACAGCCCATCACCCCCATACTTTTTATACTCAACATCCATTTACCTCTATGCACGCACTCCTGTTAGAAAATGCTGCATATGTGATTGGTGAACGAATATACAGAGACGCATCCGTGTACATCGAAGATGGCCGCATATGCTGGGTTGGAACTGGCGATGTCCCAGCAGGCACTGAGCGGATTTCGGCAAGAAAGTGTGCAGTGCTGCCTGCACTCACAAATGCCCACACACACCTGCCAGAGACGGTGCTCCGTGGCCTGTGCGATGACAGGGTACTCATGGACTGGCTCAATAAATACATCTGGCCTGCTGAAAACAAACTCACAAATGAATTTGCAGAGTGGGCTGCATTGCTCGGCTGTGCTGAGTTAATTCACAATGGTGTGGGATTTTTCATTGACCAGTACTTCTATGCAAACGAGATTGCAAGGAGTGTTCTGAAGGCGGGAATAAAGGCACTGCTCTGCCCCAGTGTGTTTGATGGCTGTCCAGAAGGGAAAACAATTGAGAGGCAGTTTGCAATTGCAGAGAAATTCATCAGGGAATGGCAGGGAAAGAGCACGCGCCTGTATGTGGGAATCGGACCGCATGCTCCATACACGGTGAATGATGAATACCTTGCCAGAATTAACGAGATTGCCACATCGAAAAATCTGCATGTGCACATACATCTTTCAGAAACACAGCACGAGAATGCAGAAAGCCGGAAAAAATTCGGCATGTCGCCAGCCAGGCGTCTAAGTAAACTGGGTATGCTCAACAGACGGGCACTGCTTGCACATTGCGTGCATCTCAGCGAGGAGGACATTGCGCTGATTGCAGGAGCAGGAGCAACGGTGCTTCACTGTCCCCAGAGCAATTTAAAACTCTCGTCAGGGATTGCACAAATCGAGAGGATAAGGAAGCGGGTGAATGTGCTCGTGGGCACGGATGGGAACGCCTCAAACAATAATCTGGATGTGCTGGAGGAATTGCGGACTGCCTGCATGCTCCAGAAATACCTGTTCGGTGCTGAGGCAATGCCACTCCAGGATGCATTTTCAATGATTTCTTCAAATGCTGCTGCTCTGGGATGCAACTACACGGGGATAATAAAACCAGGTGCACCTGCGGATATTGCAGTGATGCCGCTGGAAAAACCACATCTCCAGCCCGTTCACGATATACTCTCAAATCTCATATATTCAGCCAATGGCACGGATGTCTCCACCCTGATCATCGACGGAGAAATTATAATGCAGGATTACAGGATTCTCCGCTTTGATGAAGGAGAAGTGCTGGAAAAATGCAGGGAAATTGCACAGGCAATCTGGAATCAGTGATGAGCTGGTTGTGTAATGCCCTCGTTCATACTCCCTGGTCGGTACCCATCTAAATCCAGAGACACATGCACAAAACCCAGCGCATGCAGAAATGCACTGATTTTTTCAAACATCCCGGTGCTAAGAGCTCGATGCATCTCATCCTTTCCCAGTTCAATTCTTGCATCACTGCCATGCACACGCACACGGACAACATGGAAGCCCAGCGATTTTATGAATCTCTCTGCCTCATCAATCCTTCTCAGAAGTTCTGGCGTAATCTTCTGATTGTAGGCAACCCGTGAGGCAAGGCATGCGTTTGCTGGTCTCTCAGAGACCTCAAGTTCATGCTCCCTTGCATATGCCCGGATTTCCTCCTTCGTAATCCCGTGTTCCAGAAATGGATACCAGACACCCTCCTCAAAACCCGCACGGATGCCAGGACGGTACTCCTTAAGGTCTGAGGCAGAGACCCCCATTGCAATGCATTCAATGCCATGCTCGCCTGCAAACTCCTTCAACACCCGAATCATGGATTTCTTGCAGTGATAGCAGCGCTGAATTGTGTTCTTGCAGAAGTCCTCATCCAGTGCATTGTGAGACAACACAGTCAACTCAATTCCCAGTTTCTCAGCCACACTTTTTGCATGTTCCAGTTCACCTGCAGAGACGGTTTCGTCGTTAACAAAGACCGCATGTGCATTCTTTCCCAGCACACGCTTTGCGATGTGGACAAGCACTGCACTATCCACACCACCAGAAAACGCAACCAGTAGATTGCCCTTTATCCTTACCTTCTCCATCAACGCATTGAATTTCTCCGCACTGTATTCCTTCTGCATCAGCATCCTGTATATGCTAATGGGAAAAATAGTTTGTGCACCTCAATAAGGTTTTTAACATTGAGCGGGTTACATGGACGGTGATAACCATGGAGTGCAGACAGAAGGAGAACATAAAAAGGTGCACATGCACCTATGAACCATGCCCGAGAAAAGGCCTATGCTGCGAATGCATTGCATACCATCGAAGCCACGGCGAACTACCTGGCTGTCTTTTCCCGCCAGAGGCGGAAAAAACATATGACCGGAGCATCGCATATTTTATGCAGTGTCAGCGCAGATGATGCTCGAGAATTTCTTCATAATGCTTTTTCTTTTGTGTCCTGCAGAGTTCATATCCTATCAGTGCACTGTTCATGCTATTACAGGCATTTAAAAGCTGAGCGAATTCTGTATAGTCGTGCATATGGGTCCCTGGCTCGTGTCTCGGAGAAATGTACACATCTCCAACCATGTCCAGAACGCTGTCCGGCGCCTTTCCCATCTTCAGTAACTTTTTTGCAATGAATGAAAGTATTCCCCGCTTCTCTTTATTCGTCAGGTCAATCCACTTTTTTTTCAGGTGTGACCTGGGTATCTTTGTTACACTGCACATCTCATCTAAAATTGAATTGTTGTCAAATCCGAGATGCATGCGTTCGTTCATCTCAAAAATTAGCTTTCCCAGTGGAAGCGTTTCCTTACCAGGGAAAAGTAAATCTTTTCTTATTTCAACATGATGCTCTCTCATGCAGATGTCGAGCACATCTCTTACCGCATCTCTAAGCACAAACTCTCCGTTGTTCAGATTGTCTCCGAGCGTGCCGAGGAGCGCAAGCGGTGCAATCTTATCCTCGCCCACAATATTTTTCGCAACATGGTATGTAAGAAGGGCTGCAGAAAATGCATTTTCATCCTCTATGCCAAACGCATGCGGCGAAAATATTACCGTGCCCTCATCACCGCCCTTTTGTTCAAATTTGTTTTTATCAATTTTTTGTGTTGAAGAGAGTCCGCTCGATTTTGGCGCGTGATGGTCGATTACTATCTTTTTGTTTATTCTGAATAATCTATCAACAGAACTGATTCCCATATCCAGGAAAAACCACACGCCATTCTTTTCGTTTTTCCCATGCATTATTGCAGTGTATGTAATCTGATCTGATATCTCCGTTGAATTGCAGAAATGTATTTCTGGTTGTATGTCAAATTTGTTGAGAACATGGGTGAGAATAACTGCAGATGCAATGCCATCCGCATCAGCATGTGCAACGATATAAAATGGAGTGCCAGGAGAAGCACTTTTGGAAAGAGAAATGATGTGATGTGCAATCTCTCGTGCCCTCTTTTTCATCAGAGGGGATATAGCATTTCATAACAATAAACTTTTCCCAGAACCCTTTTTCAGGAGCCTTCGGCTCCCGAAAAAGCGTTCACGGAAAAAAGAATAGAACCTAACTAGGATACACTTTCGGGATATGCGAAGCATATCCCTTGGTAGGGAACTTGGGGCGATAGCCCAGGCACCCTTTCAGGGAAGCCTTTTCAGGAGGTGGAACCTCCCGAAAAGCCTTCAGGGAAAAAACACCCAGGGGTTACCGTAAGGGGACGGATAGTCCCCTCGCCCGAAAAGCCTGCACGGAAAAAGATAACCTAAACAGGATGTACATTCGGGATATGCAAAGCATATCCCTTGGTAGGGAACTTGGGGCGATAGCCTAGGTAGGTACCGTAGGGCGATAGCCCCGAGCGATAGCCCAGGGGTTTAGGAGGGGGCGGAGCCCCATCTCGTTGCACAAAAAGATTAAAAAGCAGGAAAACATAATGGAAAATGTCCTGTGATGACAAGAGGGTCAGCTGAATAGATGATGACCCCTATGAGTTCTGAGGATGTGGAGTTGAGTCCATGCCTAAAGATTACTTCAGAAACATTGAGCAGTATTTCGAAGACCTTGAAAACGAAAATAACCGGTGTTATGAAATTGCAAAAGCAGCAAGGTCTAAAGGGCTCGACCCGGCGCGTGATGTGGAAATCCCGCAGGCATCTGGACTTGCGGAACGAGTGGAGGAATTGCTCAGAACATACAACATGAAAGGGGTGGCAAAGAAAATAAAGGAACTGAGCAAGAGTTACTCCAGAGAACTCGTGGCACTGCTTGTAGCTCAGGAATTTGCCCAGAATTACAGAGGCGCTAAGGAAGAAGCACTTGAAAAGGCAATAAGATTGGGGATTGCAGTTCTTACAGAAGGGATTCTTGTTGCACCGCTTGAAGGAATATCCAAAGTAAAAATAATGAAAAATTCGGATGGCTCTGATTGTGTTGCAGTGTTCTATGCAGGACCAATAAGGAGTGCTGGCGGCACAGCAACTGCAATGAGTGTGTTAATTGCAGATGTGGTACGCAGAAAGCTTGGCATCGGACGCTACATTCCAACGGAAGATGAAATTGAACGCTACAAGGAAGAAATTCCGCTCTATAAAAGAGCACAGCACCTCCAGTATACACCAACACCTGAAGAAATCGAGACTATCGTAAAAAATTGTCCAGTATGTATTGATGGTGAGCCAACCGAGAAAGATATGTTTGTCTCGAAACGGGGACTCCCGAGATTAGAAACGGACGCGGTGCGTGGTGGTGCATGCCTGGTCATTGCAGAGGGAATCTGTCTCAAAGCTGCAAAGCTGAAGAAAAACATAGAGAAGCTGAAAATTGATGGCTGGGAATTTCTGGATTCACTGATAAAGGTTGATAAAGAATCTGGCAAGATAGAACCATCTGAAAAATACATTAAGGAAGTTGTTGGTGGCAGGCCCATTTTCTCACATCCAAGCAGAAAAGGTGGTTTTCGCCTTCGATACGGCAGAACCAGAACCAGTGGAATTGCCGCATTGTCCATAAATCCAGTTTCCATGCGCATTGTAAACGATTTTATCGCAATTGGAACACAATTAAAAATTGAGAGACCTGGAAAGGCCGCAGCAATTACTCCATGTGATGTTGCAGAAGGTCCAATGGTACTTCTTCAGGACGGTACTTTTACTCAACTCAACACATTGAAGGATTATGAGGCGGTGAAAGACAGAATAAAAAGAATTGTTGACCTGGGAGAGATACTTATTCCGTTTGGCGAATTTTTCGAAAACAATCATCCATTGATGCCCGGGACATATGGCTTTGAGTGGTGGGTCCAGGAAGTGTTTGAAAAAACGAATAAATACTCAGTTAAAGAATTGCTGGAATTGAGTGCAGAGGATGCATTTAAGCTGAGTGAATCATACGATGTACCGCTTTCACCGGGATACAACCTGTTCTGGCACGACCTTAACATCGAAGAAATAAACAGGTTATCTGTGTATGTGGAGAAGAATGGCAACTTTGATGGGAAGACATTGCGTTTACCAGAAAACACAGAAATCAAGGAAATTCTCATAAAACTGGGAGCGCTACACAGAATCTCGGAGAGCAAGTATGTAATTGAGCGATATGGGTACGCAATCGTGAGATGCCTGGGACTTGATTTCAAAGATGGAAATATTGTGCGAAAAAACAATCTGTGTGCAGACATAAGTGAGCCAGTAAATTATGTGGCACACCTCGCAGGGGTGCGTATCAAACCCAGATCGCCAACAAGAATCGGTACTCGAATGGCAAGGCCAGAAAAGGCTGAAGAACGAAAGATGAACCCACCAGTACATGTCCTGTTCCCGGTTGGTGAAAGCGGAGGCCCTCAGCGATTGGTCACAGACATTGAAAACGGTGGCGTCGTTGTAGAGGTGCAGGCAAGGATATGCCAGAAATGCGGGGCACGACAACCACTGCCAGTATGTACCTGCGGAGGTAAAACCAGTCCTGCAGATTTTACTGAATCTATGAAAGTGGATATTAATGCACTCCTCAATATCGCAAATGCAAGGCTTGGGGGATATGCAAACGGTGCAAAGGTGAAAGGTGTTAAAGGGCTGATATCAAGAAAAAAGACGCCAGAAATTCTGGAAAAGGGACTTTTGAGAGCACATCATGGTGTGTATGTGTTCAGGGATGGCACGATAAGGTACGACATGACAGACATTCCCTTAACGCATTTCAAGTTAAGAGAGATTGGATTGACAATAGAGAAGGCGAGAGAACTCGGGTATGTGAAGGATTACCAGGGCAACGAGATTACTTCAGAAGAGCAGATTGTTGAATTACTTCCGCAGGATATTGTACCATCACGCAAGTGTGGAGCATATCTTGTCAAGGTGGCGAATTTTGTAGATGATTTACTTGAGAAGGTGTATGGGCTTGAGCGATACTATAATGTGGATACGCCAGAGGACTTGATAGGACACCTTGTAGTCGGCCTTGCACCGCATACATCCGCAGGCGTACTTGCAAGAATTATCGGGTATACCGATGTGAATGCATGCTATGCACACCCGTACTTCCATGCAGCAAAACGGCGTAACTGCGATGGTGATGAGGATTCGGTAATTCTTCTACTGGATGCACTTATAAACTTTTCATTCTCATACATTCCCGCATCACGCGGGGGTATGATGGATGCACCGCTGGTTCTCACTACAAGAATTAAGCCAGATGAAGTCGACAAGGAAGTACAGAATATGGATGTATTTTTCCTGCCACCGCTGGAACTGTATCGTGCTGCAGAGCGCTTCGAAAAACCAAAGAATGTGGAGAAACTCTTTGAGTGCGTAGCACAGCGGATTGGAGGTAAGGAGGAATACTACAACCTTGGTTTTCTGTTTGACACAGAAGACATCGCATCCGGGAATGTAGTTACTTCATACAAGACACTCGGGAGCATGATGGACAAGGTAAACGCTACCCTCAACCTGTATGAAAAGCTTGATGGAATTGACATTCGGGATTGTGTGCGCAGGGTGATTGAGCATCATTTCTTACCGGATATTATGGGCAACCTCAAGAGATTCACAACCCAGCAGTTTCGATGCGGCAAGTGCAATGAAAAATACAGAAGAATACCAATTACTGGCAAGTGTACAAAGGTTATTGATGGTGCAGTGTGCGGTAATCCACTGAAGTTTACAGTAAGTGCGGGTAGCGTTACAAAATACCTTGATATGGTGAGGATTCTTAGTTCAAAATACGGCACAGACCAGTATCTTGCCCAGCGTATCCAGCTGGCAAATGAGGCAATATGCTCAATCTTTGGTTCTGGTGATGCCAGTAATGATGAAGAAAAAAGAGAAAGTAAGGGAAGTTTAGACGCATTTATGTAATCTAGTGTATTACAAAACTCGCTTCAAGTGCACTGAGGTCACCGTTGAACACATCCAGGTCTACGGGTCCTGAGATGCCAGGCACTGTGCCACGGTCACTGTACTGCCAGAAATACCAGGTGCTCCATACGCCCGTGCTCGGATTTCCACCGGGATTGTATGTCCAGTGTGCAATCCACAGTGGCCAGACAGTAACTGAGGAATCCAGATAATTCCGTGCATAGTTCGCACTTGTGTATATCACAGGCGTCACGCCAGTTCTTGCCCTTACACGGTTCATAAATGTATTCACCCATTGAGAAAGCGCAGTTTTTCCAATTGAATACCCTTCTTCGAGGTCTAGACCTGGCACCATGTAACCTGATGTGATGTAGGGCATGATAATACTTACAAAGTGGTCTGCCTCTGCAATTGCAGAATTTTTGTCTGGATGTGCGTAATGGTATGCACCGATGTATATCCCTGCTGCTTTTGCGTTCCGCATGTTTGTGGTGAATGTGGGGTCTACATAACTTACGCCCTCCGTTGCCTTTGTGAATGCAAAGTAATAGCCGCCGGCACGCACCGCATTCCAGTTAATAGTGCCCTGCCAGTGTGACACATCAATTCCGTTCAATCTGCCACCAGGTGGAGGCGGCGGTGGAGGTGGTGGCGGGGGCGGTGGTGGGGGTGGTGGTGACGAGCTTCCGTTGACGGTCTCTCCCGCAACAATCCAGTTATCTGTGCCCACAACCTCAAATTCAATACGCACAATCCCTGCATCTATGCCTGCGCCCACCTTGCCCAGCAACGATGCCTCTGCATTGATTGTGGCTGCGGTCATTGCGTCGCCCAGGTAGTCATAGTTCTTCCAGTGATTCTGCACCTTCATCGCATTTCCAATGTTTGTGGGATATGAGGAATACAATGCGGTTGGAATTTCTGTGTTACCAATGTTGTACACAACCTGGCGTATATGATTTATCATCGATATTAGATATGTCTTTATATACTGCTGTGACCAGCTTGCACCAGGGAACTGTGCAATCACATACTCCTGTCTGTATGTTTTTCCTCCATCCGTGTATTCAAAGAATATGCCAAATCCCTGCTTGCTTGTAAGGTCATTCACGCATTTGCTATACACATCTCCCAGTGCGTACTTGAGGAATACACACAGATTTTCCATGTCTGGCATGAGGTACCGCATATTGTTTGAGAATGCGGAAGCCACACTCGAGGGCATGCCTGATGTGCCAACAACAATCGCACCAACCTTCAACTGAATTGTTTTGTGCATGTATGGCACATATATTCCATTCAGCGTGGTGCTCCACTCAGATATTGTGGGTTTTCCGCTTGGCACCTCGATTTGGGTGGTGAACTTCTTTCCATAATATGTGTTGTGTGCAGTCATGCTTAGCTTGCCAAATGTGCCTGACTTCGGTTCACTCGTGTCGTTAAAGTCAAAGTCACTAGTTGTGTATTTCAATTCGTTGTTGAGGTTTGCATAGTCAATCTTTGTGCCAAAGTACTTGCTCTTGTACTCCAGCACCTTTGAGCCACTGCGAAATACCGCATCGAATCCGTAGAAACTTATCTGGTAAGTACTTACTCTGCCTGCTGAGAACACCGCATTGAATCTGTCTGCAAGTTGTGATAGATACCCGGAGTTTGCAGCATCACGCAGGAGTATGCAGTTCGTCTTCAGCACATCCGAGATTATCTTGCTCAGATGCACCTCCTGCTCAACGCCCTTATCCAGATAATTCATGAGCAGGAGATTCATACGCATATCTCTGTCCATCACCCAGTCAGCAGCATCCTTCATTCCCTCAATCAACTCCACGAACGGCTTGCTGATGAACCATGGATTATAGGAGTCGTCCTTTGGTGGTATTCCGAAGTAGCCCCTTGTCATCTGATAATCAATGTCCTTTGCAAGCCATCTTGACTCTAAGTTCCAGCCGGAATATACCACAACTGCAAAACTCATGTCAATGTTTACCGTGTTGTTGTAGATGGTCTGTATGTGCGTGTTGCCCTTGAGTAATGAATAGCGCAGTGCATTTACGGTCAGGCGCACACTCCCGGTAATTGTCACATTCCACTGTGTGGTGAACGGTGCATCTCCCATGTTGTGCTCCACATCCTGTGCATCTACATAATGAACGCCTTTAGCTGGCACTGTTATCTGCACATTTATTCCAGAACCTGGATTGAGCACTTTCGGACTCTGTACAACTCTCAATTCCTCATGTAACACGCTTCCGTTCTGTGCCGCAGTTGTTAGATTGTTTTCCCAGAAGTCATACACCATTCGATAATTGGTTTGTTCAAATAGCACAATGTTCGAGAGGTCTGCGTTGTCTCTGATGTGATTCAGTGTGGTCTGCATGATATTCTCCACCCATCCGCCCTGCTGCATCAGGTCCATAACCCTGCAATCATTCTCGCCAGGAGAACCGATAAATATCTTTCCGATGCGTTCACGGATAAACACATAGTAATTTTCCTGGTATGCATGGGTGTCAGTCACTTCATCTAAATATTCCTTCATGGCTTCCGTAACATCTGCAAGCAGGCCATTCTCTCCGACCGTATTCTCAACTGCCTGGCGTATGTCGTTCATTACATGTTCCCAGATTACTAAGTCAGTCCATTCTGCATTCACCTGGGCAAGTATTTCGAGTTCAGGAATCTGACAGCACGGAGGTGTTCCATCCCATGCCTCATCGTGCCACCACATGCGTCTCGGGTCTGCGTAGCTGATGCATACACGCATAAATGCATCTCTCAGCAGGTCGTTCTTGAATTTGAATGCACCATCCGGATTATACCAGTCACTGCGCTGCACTGCAGGTGGGAATTGCTT
>Ga0207433_10010510_pt1 | contig 14385 bp, 13 predicted proteins | sample YelNatPaOPGAMG01_FD_187559 | JGI IMG/M metagenome (GOLD analysis project Ga0207433, IMG submission 187559) | Hot spring thermophilic microbial communities from Obsidian Pool, Yellowstone National Park, USA - OP-RAMG-01 (SPAdes) (version 3) | ecosystem: Environmental > Aquatic > Thermal springs... | reverse complement strand
TCCTACGCGGGCAAGTGGTAGTGTGCGCTGACAGCATTCGCTCTCAATCCCCTTCTGATCGGGGCTCGGTTCCTACGCTCCTGCCGATTGCGCGGTAGGCCGATCAGGCGCTCTCAATCCCCTTCTGATCGGGGCTCGGTTCCTACTGAAAGGAGAATGAGATATGAAAACCTTTCGGCTCTCAATCCCCTTCTGATCGGGGCTCGGTTCCTACGGAACGGATCCTTTACTCACTGTGCTCAGTGACTCTCAATCCCCTTCTGATCGGGGCTCGGTTCCTACTTTGAGCGAACAAGCTGCTCGAGCGATTATTGACTCTCAATCCCCTTCTGATCGGGGCTCGGTTCCTACCGGGGCCGCTGTGCCCAGGGCATGGCGGGTCTCTCAATCCCCTTCTGATCGGGGCTCGGTTCCTACTGGGCGAGCGGTGGCATTTCACCACCGCTAGTGGCTCTCAATCCCCTTCTGATCGGGGCTCGGTTCCTACAACATGAAAGCCCTAAGGTTGTTAGAAGTTGAGTCTCAATCCCCTTCTGATCGGGGCTCGGTTCCTACCGGACAGCTCGTAGGTTTCACCTCGGAGCACGCGTCTCAATCCCCTTCTGATCGGGGCTCGGTTCCTACCGAGCAGCAGATTAACCCGCAGTTGTATCTGCGTCTCAATCCCCTTCTGATCGGGGCTCGGTTCCTACTTCGGATCTGGAGATGAATCTATCTCCGACACCGTCTCAATCCCCTTCTGATCGGGGCTCGGTTCCTACTTTTTCATCCACCAAAATGACCTTTACGTTGTGTCTCAATCCCCTTCTGATCGGGGCTCGGTTCCTACGGGGGTAATCGTTGAGTTAAGCGATTGCCCTTGTCTCAATCCCCTTCTGATCGGGGCTCGGTTCCTACGGCACGTGCAATGTATGACATTCTTGGTGACGAGTCTCAATCCCCTTCTGATCGGGGCTCGGTTCCTACGAGTGGGCTTAAACAAAAAAGCCCTACGCCAGGTCTCAATCCCCTTCTGATCGGGGCTCGGTTCCTACAGGGCTTTTTCGTTTGTGGGAGGGAACATGAAGTCTCAATCCCCTTCTGATCGGGGCTCGGTTCCTACAACAATTGAATTAAACTTTGACTCCATAGATGCGTCTCAATCCCCTTCTGATCGGGGCTCGGTTCCTACCGTTCCAAACCTCACATCGCAAAGAACGCGATGTCTCAATCCCCTTCTGATCGGGGCTCGGTTCCTACAGAAACCGATCGGCAGGTCGAAGTGGGAGCCTCGTCTCAATCCCCTTCTGATCGGGGCTCGGTTCCTACAGGGAGGATCCTGAAACGGATCCTTTACTCGTCTCAATCCCCTTCTGATCGGGGCTCGGTTCCTACAGTACATCTTAGCATCCGTATCGGTGCTAACGTGTCTCAATCCCCTTCTGATCGGGGCTCGGTTCCTACATGGAGGAGAGTAACCATGAAAGTGTTTCACCGTCTCAATCCCCTTCTGATCGGGGCTCGGTTCCTACAGTATTCGGCGCGCACGCCCCGAAGACCGGAAAGTCTCAATCCCCTTCTGATCGGGGCTCGGTTCCTACGGTGTGGGTCGCTCAGAATCTCGTCTAGGAAGTCTCAATCCCCTTCTGATCGGGGCTCGGTTCCTACCTGTAGAAGTGACTGCCAATGGGGAAGTTGTTGGTCTCAATCCCCTTCTGATCGGGGCTCGGTTCCTACTGAAAAGGAGGGAACCATGGAGTTCTTCATGAGTCTCAATCCCCTTCTGATCGGGGCTCGGTTCCTACGTGGTCGTAGGATCGAGCCCTAGGGAGTATATCTCCCGTCTCAATCCCCTTCTGATCGGGGCTCGGTTCCTACGGCGAGTGGTCGTAGGATCGAGCCCTAGGGAGGTCTCAATCCCCTTCTGATCGGGGCTCGGTTCCTACGTCGATTGGTGTAAGACTAACAGCGGAGTGTTAGGTCTCAATCCCCTTCTGATCGGGGCTCGGTTCCTACAAGCCCCAGGAGCATGTGCTTCTAGGGCTTTTGTCTCAATCCCCTTCTGATCGGGGCTCGGTTCCTACTCCCTACCGCCGGGTATACGCACCGCCTCCGAGGTCTCAATCCCCTTCTGATCGGGGCTCGGTTCCTACAGGCAGTAGCAACTAACCTATTTATGGAGGGAACGTCTCAATCCCCTTCTGATCGGGGCTCGGTTCCTACGGAGTGCCACGTTCCATGCCGAACAAAAGATTGTCTCAATCCCCTTCTGATCGGGGCTCGGTTCCTACTGCTCGCCTCAGTAACCTTGCACCTTTCAATAGGTTACAAGGCCGTTTGAAGATTTTTCGCAGTAGCTCAAAGTTGGAGCCTTTCAGCGCCATTGCCCTTGCCTCCTCCTGCCCAATCCTCCTCATTAAGTCTAATCACAAGTGTGGCGCTTGTCCAGAGCGACAAGGTTGCCGCGAAATGGGGCGGCTCCCATGCAAATTTCGTCACAACGTTGTCAGCCTTGATTTCCACGCTCTTCCACTCCATTCTAGAGCTTGATGGTTGCGCGAACGCTTTACATCGCTGCTTACGACGTCCGGGACCCGAAGCGCCTCCGCAAGGCGTTGCTGGTTCTGAAAAAGTATTCTACGGGCGGCCAGAAGTCCGTGTTCGAATGCTATCTCACGGAGGCGGAGCGCAGCCAACTGTTGGCCGAAGTCGATGAAGTCTTAGACCCGGCCGCTGACCGCTTTCTATTCACTCCCGTCGATAGCCGGAGGGAAGTGAAAGTGTTAGGTTGCGCTGTGCCTCCCTCGGATCCACCTTTTTATTACATCGGATAGTGGAGATGACGACGCTTTACATCGATCGCCGGGGCTACGAGCTGGAGCTGGATTCGGGCGCGCTGGCCGTGCGCAAGGACGGCGAGCTGCTCAAGCGCCTGCCCGTCGGACTGATCGAACGGGTGGTGGTTGCTAGCGACATCTTGATGTCCACGCGGCTGATGGCGGCTTTGTGCGATCAGGGAGTGGGGCTCCTTCTGTACAATGCGCGGACCGGCGCACGGGCGGCTTTTGTCGGCGCACCGGGCGGAGACGCGCGCAGACGTTTGGGACAAGCCAAAATGGCCTTGCAGGAAAACCTGCGGAGCTTGTGGGCGCGCCGCTGGGTGCAGGCTAAAGCTTTGGGACAAGCTCGCCTGCTGCGCCTGGAAGCCGAGAGACGTCCGGCGGTGCGCGCGGCGATCCTGCCCCAGGTAACCCGAATCGACAACGCCGCCACGCGCCTGCGCCGCGAGGAGTTGAGCGTGGAAACCACACGCGGCCTGGAAGGCGCCGCTTCAGCGGCGTACTTCGAGGGCTTGCAACATCTGTTCGCCCCGGCGCTCGGCTTTCACGGCCGGAATCGGCGCCCCCCGCAAGATCCCGTCAACGCCACGCTCTCGCTCGCTTACACGCTCCTGTATGGCGCGGCGGTTGAGGCGATTGCCGCGGCAGGCCTTGACCCCGGCCTAGGATATTTGCACGATCCCGCCCACGGGCGCGCCGCACTGGCTTGTGACTTAATGGAGCCCTTGCGTCCCGCGGCCGATCAACTGGTGGCGACCCTTTTCCGTGAGCGCACTTTGCGGCACGATCATTTTCAACAGAAGGACGGCGCATGCCTGTTGGGCAAGGCCGGCCGGCGGACGTTCTACGAGCAAGTCGAGCAACCCATGGAACGCTTTCGAAACAAACTGCGCGCCTTGGCGCGGGTTGTAGCCCGGGCGGCGGACGCCGCCGCGCGCGACCTGCCTATAGCCTCGGCAGAGCCGTGGGGTGGAGAAGGAGATCCGGAAAATGAGGCCGCTGTATGTTGAAGGGGGCGCGAAGGTGCGGCTGACCTTGGACGGACCTTCTCTAGTGGTGGAGCGCGACGGGGTAGCGCATCAGCGTTTCCCTCTGGCGCGGCTCAGCCGGGTGGTATTGTGCGGACGCATAGAAGCCAGCTACGAGGCCTTGCGGGCATGCGCCGCGGCCGGGATTCCCGTGGCGGCGCTCGCAGCCACCGGGGAACCGTGCGGCTTTCTGCTGCCCTGGCGACCGCGCCTAGCGCAGGTCGAGGACTTGCTCGAAGAGTTCCTCTCCCGCCCCGACTGCCAAAGCCGCTACGAAGACTGGCGAATGGCCGAGGAGCGGCGCGCGATCCTAAAAGCCTTGCGCGCCGCGAACTTGCTCCCCGCGCCTTCTCTACACCCGTTAAGCGCGTGGCGGACGTTGCTGCGGACATTCGACAATCCGCGAGCGGTCGAAATGCTGCTGGAAACCTGGCGCGTGCTGTTGGCCGTGAGCGTCACCAAGGCGCTCAGCGCCGCCGGCTTTTTCCCCAGGCTGGCGACGGCGCAAGCTCCGGTTTTCTACTTACCCTCACATTTAACAAGCATCTTGTCCTGGGCGCACTGGGGCCTGCTGAGAACACTCACGGTGCAGGGCGTCTCTTGGAAAAACAGGGTGGCGGCCTACGAAACTATCCGCTCGCGGGACGAGCAGAGAACCGAGGCGTTAGTGCAACGGTTCCGCACCTGGCTAGGAGGAATGCCGTGGCGCTGAGCGACGCGCACGCCTGGTTGGTCGCCTACGATATCAGCGATCCCAAACGCCTCCAGCAGGTGCACGCCTATATCGTGAAACGAGCGGCCGCGTTGCAATACTCCGTGTTTTTGGCTATTTGGACGGAACGCGAGTTGATGCGGGCGCTGGAAGGATTGCGGGGGCAAATCAACCTGCGGCGCGACGACGTGCGGGCGTATCCGGTGCCGGAGGAAGGCCGGACGGAGGTGCGCGGCGCCGTGTTTTTTGGAGATGGCATGCACTTGACCGGAACAAAATCGAACTGGTTGCGCATATTGGGTGATTTTGGCGGACAAATTCGAGAAATACCCGAGATATTGAGGCGCCATTCGGCTTCTGAAAGTGATATAAGGTAAAGCAATATGAAACCGGAGCAGCAAGCTGCGCACACCAAGCCGGGGATCCTTCCAGGGGAACTGCCGTTGTTCCGGTTCCGGCTGCGCTTTCGGGCGCGGGAGCGGTATGAGATTCGGGGCTACCGCGGCTCGGCGTGGCGGGGGGTCCTGGGGAGGGCGTTGAAACAGTTGGTGTGCATCCGGAGCGACCGGGATTGCAGGAGCTGCTTGGTGGCCAAAAGCTGCACCTACCCGTATGTGTTTGAGACGCCGGGTGAGATCCGAGGGGAGACCGGAGGGCTCGAAACTGCCCCGCATCCGTACGTTCTGGCGGCAGAACCGTGTTGGGAACCGCGGATGGCCGAGGCGGAAACAGTGGAGGTGACGTTGTTTGGCGGCGGGGTGCGCGCTTGGGCGTATGTGCTGCATGCGTTGCAGGCGGGCGCCGCCCGTGGACTAGGCAAGGAGCGGGTCCCGCTGAGCTTGACGGCGGCGGAACAGGAAGGCGCAAAGCGCGACGAGTGGTTCTCCGTGTTACGAAGCAACGGAGCGCTTGCTGTAGCGAAAGCGAGGACGCCAACCGCACCGCCGGTTCCTGAGGCGGTCCGCATACGTTTTCTGACGCCGCTGCGCATCCGCCGCGAGAACGATCTGGTGGAGCCGGAGCGCTTGGGTTTCGACGAATTCGTGGCGGCGGTGCTGCGGCGATTGGCGCTGGTGACGCGTTTCCACGCCGAACAACCCTGGCAGATAGACATTCCTGCGCTGAACGCACTGGCGCGCCGGGCGCTGGTTTTGGAAAGGGAGCTCGGCTGGCAGGACTGGGCGCGGTATTCCAACCGGCAACACCGGCCGGTGCCAATGGGCGGCGTAGTGGGCCAGATGACGGTCGCCATGGCGGGCATGGAAGAACTATGGCCGTGGCTGTGGTTGGGGCAGTGGACGCATGCCGGCAAGGGCACCGTCATGGGGCTGGGACGGTATGAGCTGGAGGCGCTGTGAAAAAGGCCAAGAAGCGCATCCTGCTGGCGGTGACGGGACTGTCGCCACAAGTGGTGACGGAAACGGTGTATGCGCTGGCGGTTCAACGCAGGCCGCGCTGGACGCCGACCGAGATCCGAGTGGTGACGACGGCGGAGGGCGCCGAGCGGGCCAAGCTGACGCTGTTGGGCTCCCGCAACGGCTGGTTTGAGAGATTACGGCGTGAATATCGCCTGGGACGCATCGAGTTTGATGAGAAATCCATACGCGTGTTGCAAGAGAGCCGGGGCGGCGCGATGAAAGACATACGCACGGCGGAAGACAACGCGGCGGCCGCCGATGCCCTGGTGGAAGAGGTGCGTCGAGCGACGGCAGACCCGGAGGCGGCGGTGCATGTTTCAATCGCAGGCGGGCGGAAGACGATGGGTTTTTTTGCGGGCTACGCATTGTCGCTTTATGGGCGTGAGCAGGATGCGCTTTCCCATGTGCTGGTGGAACCGCCGTTTGAATCGCACCCAGAGTTTTTCTATCCGAGCCGGGAACCGCGAGTGATATACACGCCGCCGCCGGAGAGCCGTCCGGTGGACGCCTCCCAGGCGCGCGTGACATTGGCGGAGATCCCCTTCGTGCGGCTTCGGACCTGGCTGGGGGCGAAAGGCTTCGAGGAGCGGGCGGGGTTTGCGGAGGTGGTGGGCAGTTTGCAGCAGGAATTGAACGGCGAGCTGCGGATTGACTTGGCGGGTGGGCGGGTCATAGCCGGAGGTAACGAGGTCGCAATGGCGCCGGCGGAACTGGCGTTTTATGCAATGCTCGCGCGGGTGCGCGCCGAAGGGCCGAAGGTAACCTGTCCGGGTGAGGCTCCAGAGCCCGAATTGGCATCGTTATTTTTACGAGAGTATCGAAAGACGGCAGCAGCGCGACTGGACTGCACGCGCACCGAGGACGCGCTACGCGCCGGGATGGACCGCAGTTACTTTTTGCAGCGCCGCTCGCGTATTACTCGCGCTTTACGGAGGGCGCTCGGCGAACAGCGCGCCGCGGCTTTTGAAATCAAGACCCGCGGCGCGCGTCCGGGCGTGCAATATTACCTGGAAATCGACCCTAGGTCGATTCGGTTTATGGAGAAAGGAGAGCGCTAGTGGCAAACAACATTCCGACATTGGTGGAAACCACTCTGGGCGCATTTTTGCACGATATCGGCAAGTTTTGGCAACGCGCGCACGGCGCTCAGCGGAACGCCGACCCTGAAGTACGGGCCATGGCAGATTACATTTTGCCGAGGCACCAAGACAGGCCTACACACATCCATGCTTTATGGACATACCAGTTCTTTCATTGGATGGAAAGGCAAAACCTAGAGTTCCCTGGCGCACGTCGCGATCGTGTCCGAAATATTGCCGCGTACCACCATCGTCCCGGTGGGGGGCCTCTCCATGAAGCAGATGTGCAGTGGCTAGTGCAGGAAGCCGACCATTTGGCGGCGGGCATGGACCGGGAGAAGAGGAGAGACCAAGAACTCGAATCGGACGACAATCGGGAACGATATATTAAGACTGCACTTGTGTCTCCATTCGCATCGGTTAAGCTTAGTGACGCGCTAGGCGAAGTTCCACGCACTTATGTGGCGCTCGGAAAGCTGGCGCCTGGCGGCGGCGCCAGGTCGAAACCCTCGGTAGATACCTCATCCTATCAGGAAGAGTACAAACGCCTGGTAGAAAGTTTTCAAAAGGAGTTTCATGCGCTATGCGGCGTGGAGAACCAGCGAGTGTATCTTTCGGCTCTGAGGTCGCTATGCGAGCGCTACTGGCACGCGGTCCCGTCGTCCACAATCGACCAGCCGGACGTCTCGCTGTACGACCATTGCCGAGCCGTCGCAGCGGTGACGTCGGCGCTTTACCAGTGGCATGCCGCCAACGGTGAAATCAGCCAGAAGGCGATCGAGGCCACTCGCGAGGCGAAGAAGTTCCGTTGGATTTTAGGGGATTTGTCTGGCATTCAGAGCAGCCTCTTCCGCTTGCAGCATCAGCAAGTGAAAGGCGTAGCGAAGATCCTGCGTGCGCGTTCGTATCTAATGGGGCTGATAACCGAAACAGCTTGCTTAGACGCTCTGGAACGGTTGGGGTTGACTCCGTTCTCAGTGATTCAAAACGCAGGCGGCCGTTTTCTAATTCTGGCGGCGGCGACGGAGCAGACTGAGCGGGTGATCGATCAGCTCAGGAAGGACATCGAAACTTGGATGTTACGGCGCTGGCGGGGTGAACTCGCGCTCAACCTTGCGTTAAGCGAGCCATTCGGCGGCGAGGTATTCCGCCGTAAGCATTTCGCCAGCATGCAGTCGCTGTGGACAGCGGCTGCCGAAGAGGCAAAGCACCGGGCTTTTTCCATAGCTTACCAGCCAGTGCTCCGGTGGGACAGTTATCCATATGGGCCTTGTTCCGCCTGCGGTGTCAGGCCGGCGAAGGCTGAGCGAGATCCGCAGGACCCAGAAAGCTCGTATTGCGGTCCGTGCACCGAGGAGCGTCAGCTCGGGGGGGACCTTCCCAAAGTGACCGCACTGACGTGGGCTCGGCAGCCATTAGGCGACAGCTCGCGTGCGATCGAGCTTTGGAGCGGGATATGGCTTAGCTGGCATCTGGGAAACCTCCCCAGGCTTAACACAGCGATGGGAGCGTGTTCCCTGTGGCGGGATGGACTTCCCAGCGAAGCGGCGCTAGCCGGAGTGCGCTTCACCGCAAACTATGTGCCTCGGATGACAGTAGCGGAACGGGACAAGCGCGCATACCGGAGGCTCAGCGAAGAAGCTCGCCAAGTGCCGGCGGGCGACCTGAAATTGTTTGAACATCTGGCAGCTGATGCGTTGGAGGAAGTCGGCGATAAATTGTACGGCGAGGATCTGCTAGGCGTGGTGAAAGCGGACGTCGACCGGCTGGGCGCCATCTTTGCCCAAGGGATAGAAAGTCCAAGTCTCGGTTTGATCGCCGGACTTTCCCGCATGATGGATTTCTTCTTTACTGCGGAGTTGCCGGAAATGTTGCGGGCGGAGGAACGGTTCCATAGCACCTATGTCGTGTATGGCGGAGGGGACGACTTGCTGCTAATCGGGCCATGGCGCCAATCGTTGGACCTCTTGATCGAGATTCGGGAGCAGTTTAAGCAATGGGTGGGCGCTAACCCCCATATCAGCCTTTCGGCCGCGCTAGAACTGGTCCACCCGAGTGAGCCTTTGAATCGTAGTGTCCGCCACGCTGAAGAAAGGCTGGAACGGGCGAAAGATAAGGGACGCAACCGGGTGTGCGCCATCGATAACAGTCCCTTAGAGTGGGAGGTGTTCCGCAAACAACTGGAAGCCGCCGGCGAGCTGCTTCACCACATGCGAGACAAGAAGCTCAGTTCGGGATTCGTCTACCGGATGTTGGCTTTCGATCGGGACCGGCTGGCTTGCGAAAGTGATGCTGCTGATTACCACTCAGCGTCATGGCGTGCGCGGTGGGGATATCAATTGAAAAGAAACTTGAAGCGTGAAGCATGGAAGGAGATTGCTCCGTTGCTGAACCGGCTGCTGGGTTTGGACGAAGACCTAGGAAAACTAAAGGGAACACCGTCCGCCCGAACTGCGCTCACAGTAGCGTTATATCGAAACAGGGAGTTCTGAAAGGAGGCTAGTTGAATATGCCAGGACCAGGTGCAATGGATCGAGGAAGGCAAGGAAACCGCCCTCCTCATGGCGGGTCACAACCGGTCAGGTTGCCAGAAGTAAAGTATTTCACTCCTGAGGGGAATCTGAGGCCCGAACTGGTGGACGAGGAAGCGCGGCAAGTGGGGCAGGCCCTTGCTAATGGAATTAAGGCGTCTCAGTTAAGGCGGTTTTATGCGGACGTGCTGGCGCTTCGGCGAAGGTTCGAGCAGGAAGCGGCCGGGAAACCCACGAGCGAATGGCAAAGAGTTTTTGAGAGCGTGTTGCCGGAGTTTAAAATGCTTCGAGCCAAGACGTTCTATGCGCACAAACGTAGCGCCACCATATGCCCGGCTGAGATGAAAGAGTTTATCGACAGACATGTGGGCGCAGTGTCCGGCTGGAATCAGTTCCTCGCATTTTGCCGGCACTTTGAAGCGGTGGTGGCGTATCACAAGTATCTGAGGCGAGAGAGCGATTAGGAGGAAATTCAAAATGACAATCGCGTTACACAAAGTTTGCACCATTACGGGAGTCATCGAAGTTCTGACCGGCTTGCATATCGGAGCGGGAAAAGACACTGTTGAAATTGGCGGCATGGACAACCCGATTGTGAAGCATCCCCACTCGGGCGAGCCGTATATTCCCGGTTCGAGTTTGAAGGGCAAGCTGCGCAGCCTGCTCGAATGGGCGTTGCATAAGGTGGACGAAGAAGGCAGGGTATGGGGGTCGGATGACGGGCAGAAGCTCAAGGACCCTAAGGATGACGAAGTGCTTCGCTTGTTCGGCACGACCCACAAGGAATGGCAGGGAGGGCCAACCAGAATCATCGTCCGGGACGCCCACCTGACAGAGGAATGCCGGCGCTCCGTGGTAGAACGCAGCCTTCCGATGACGGAAGAAAAGACCGAAGTGGTGATTGACCGCATACAGGGGAAGGCTGCCGGCAATATCGGTCCGCGCAGGACCGAACGCATTCCCGCAGGAATGGAGTTTGGATTGGAGATCCAATTCCGTATGTTCGACCTCGATGGAGACGGCGGCAAACGTGATCTTGCTTGCCTTAACCGTTTGTTGGAAGGGCTAAAGCTGCTTGAGAAGGACGCCCTGGGAGGCTCGGGCTCACGTGGCTACGGCAAAATCCGGATCAAGGGCTTGCAAGTTGACGGAAAGGATATCCAACAAAAATTCGACGAGATCCGTCAGTTTTCCCCGGAACAACCACAGACCCTAGTGGAGGCATAACCATGGCGGTCACTTATCGGGTGCGGTTCCGCTTGGTTTCTCCCTTGGCGACGCCGTTCCATTCGGGAACCCTGTTTGGGCACCTCTGCTGGGCGTGGCGCTATCGATGGGGGGAAGCCAGCTTGGCGGAATGGCTTTGCAGCTTGCCCAGTGCGCCGTTCCTGATTTCAGACGGATTCCCGCGCGATTACCTTCCCAGACCCATATTGCGAGCGAAACCGGATGTGGGGACGAAGTCACTCGAACAGCTCCAAAACTACAAGCGGATGAAAAAGAGCAAACAAATCCCGAAGACTGAATTCCTGGCCCTCAGATCCGGAATGAGTGAAGACAAGATCACCGCAGCTCTCGTGCGAGTGCAGCAGCAGTTGAACGGCCAAACTCCTCATGAAAAGGCCAGGGAAGGGGGGGCCATCAGGGTTCGCGCGGCCCATAATCATATTAACCGGCACACAGGGAGAACGCCGGAAACCGGCGGACTGTTCTTCACCGAAGAGGAATGGACGTTTGGCTTGGCAAGTTACCGGGACGTATACCTGCGCACGGAACTGGAGCAATCTCGGGTGAAGGAATTGTTCGAATTGGTTGGCAGGACTGGTTTCGGCAAAGACGCCACGTGGGGGCGTGGGCTCTTTGCCGACGTTGAGGTGGAAGAAGACAGGTCCGGACTGTTTGAGGGACGCGGGAAACGCCAGATGAGCTTATCTCACGGAGTCCTCACCTCGAACATGCGGAACGCGCGTTATAAGATCGAGACACATTACGGGCGTGCTGGGGGCACATATTCCATCACCGAAAGCCCATTTAAATACCCCATGCTGCTGCTTCAGCCTGGCGCCACATTTGATGCCGGAGACGAAGGACCGTATGGGGAACTGCTGAACGACGTTCATCCCGCAAAGTCGTGGATTCGCCAGAACGCTTGGCACCTGACGGTGAGTTTTGACGAGGAGGAATGATGCCAGCCTATAAATTGCGCGTTACCCCTCTCACGCCCGTTCACGTTGGGACCGGCGAAAGCATCGCCGCTGAAGACTATTTTCTCACCAACAACAAGCTAGTCCGGTTTCGGCCTGCTGCTGTTGTTCGGGCCATGAAGCCCGAAAAGCGGCGCGAGTACCAGGCGTTGCTCTCCGGGGATGCGAACTCTCTGCTGCGTGCGTTAAAACTGCTGCGCGGTGAGGCAGAAAGGAACCCGGGGACTTGGCTGTATGCCGTCGGCATCGGCGCCGCTTCCCGTCAAGCCCTGAGCGTGGTGATCGAGAAGCTGGAAGCTCGCACGGGCGAAGTCCGACCGTTGTTCTGGAATGAGGCCAGGGGAACGGCAGTGATTCCGGGATCGGCCATTAAAGGTGCTATTCGGACGGCTATAGTAGCCGCCATGGCTGCGCGTAGGGGTGTCCGCGATACTGCGTGGTGGAAGCGATGGACGGACCGGATCATACAAGCCAGCGAAGGCAACAACCAAGAAGCTTCGAGAGAACTGGCGAGAGAAGCGAAACGATTCGAGGAGGATGTTCTCGGGTTCAACTCCGGGAATCTAGAATCCGACCCCTTCCGTTTTGTGAAAGTTAGCGACGGCGAAGTAGCCGCGGAGGGAGTGCAGGTTGACAGGAGTCGTCTTGTCACCGGACAACGCGACTACCCAGCCGAGAGTATCCAAATGCATCACGAACGGCTGCTCAGTATCTCTGACGGATCGAGACAAGGTGAGTTCGAATGCATTTTGCAATTGGACCATGAGCGTGCGGGCAAGCAGCAGTTGCGCGGTCCTCTGTCCTGGGTACCGGATCTGGACAGCCTACGTGTATGGTGCAACTGGCATTACGATCGCCGGTACTCTAGCGAAAAGAAGCGGTTCCCAGAGTTGTACCCACAGGCCTTGGATCAGAGCTTCGAGGCGGCGAAGGCTCAAGGCGTAGTCTTACGCCTAGGACGCTTTTCGCATTTCGAGGCCCTGTCTGTCGAAGGCATGCGCCGCACGTTAAGCCGCAATAGACAATGGATCAGTGAAGGTAGCTCGAGAACCGCATGCGACCTGGGCAATGGCCGTAAACTGCCATATGGCTGGGTGAGTATAACGATTGCGGAGGCATGAGAAGAGCACAAACCGCTCGATACTATTCGAATGATGCTCTTACATGAGTTAATCGGAAAGGTCATCCGCCATGCAACCTAACTCTGCTCACGCTTTACTCCTCACCGTCGGCACGGGTACGCCGGATCGACTCGAGGAAACGGTCATTGAGCCGTTTCGGAAATCGCTCGAAAAAGGCGAGTGGAGCCGCGTCTTGTTGTTCCCTTCCAAAGAGACCGAAGGGAACGCGTTTTTGCTCAAAGAGCGATTTCCGCAGTTCCCCATCGAGGTTCGGGCGCTGCGAAAGCCTAAGGACGAAGAAAATGTGGATGCCTGCTTCGCGCATTTTGACACGGAAATCAGCCGCTTGATCGAGCAGGGCTGGACCCCGGACCGAATCACAGCAGACCTCACCCGCGGCACCAAAGCTATGTCCGCCGCATTGTTGATGGCGGCGATGGTGCATCAGGTGGCCCGCGTGCGGTACATCGGCGCCACAGAACGCGAAAAGAACGGCATGGCCAAGCCGGGCTGCGAAGTCCCAACCGACATCGAGCCACAGAAGATTTTTCTCAGGCTCAAGGTCAGATTGGCGCGCGACTACCTGCGCGCGGGCAACTACCGCGCCGTCGAGTCCCTCTTCCCCGGCGCTCCCCAAGTTATGTACTCCGGGCACCTTTGCGAGGAGATCCGGTGGCTAGCATGGGCCGCACAGTTTTGGGGCGCTTGGGACCGGTTCGACTACAAGAAAGCTAACACTCTTGCTAAGCGGCAGGGCATGCCCGCTCAGTCCCCAGCTTCTTTGCAGGATTTCATCCCCGGTGAGGCGCAACTTCGTTTGCTTGACATTTTGAGCGACACAGAGCCAGCAAAGGCTCCGGATAACGTAAAGTTTTGCCGCGCATTATGCGCGGACATCCTCGCTAACGCACAACGCCGCCTGCGAGAGGGGCAGAACGAGGAAGTTTTGGTCCGCTTGTACCGCGTCTGGGAGTTGATCGGACAACTCCGCCTGTTTGTTCACGGGATCGATACTTCAAATGTGGATCGCCAAAATTCCGCGGTCATGAAATGGCTCGAGCAGAACCCGGAAGTAGCCCGAGAAGACAGCTCGAAACCTCTAGCTTTAGGTCGGTTGAAAGCAGCTCAGTTGCTGGCGTTCTTGGAAGCGGAAAAGGGAGACCCAAACGGGCGTCGGATCGCTGACCGCTTAGTCAATCTCGACAAACCCGATGAATTTGGACCAAGGATGCGAAACAAGTCGATCCTGGTGCACGGCTTCAAATCCCGCACATTAGAAGCAGATCGCGAGTTAAAAAAGGGAGTCGAGGAGATCGTGGATTTCTTCGGCTCGGAGCATCCGGACAACCTAAAGTGGCTCGCTGCGGCTCAGTTCCGCTTCTTGCTTCCGTAACGCAAACGCCGCCCGTGCGCGTAAATCTTTACAGGCGCCGCGTGGCGCCAATGGCCACAGCCGTCGCCGGGCGTATCTCG